>Ga0302319_10005693_pt1 | contig 24916 bp, 22 predicted proteins | sample Bog_T0_2_FD_203319 | JGI IMG/M metagenome (GOLD analysis project Ga0302319, IMG submission 203319) | Peat permafrost microbial communities from Stordalen Mire near Abisko, Sweden - Bog_T0_2 | ecosystem: Environmental > Terrestrial > Soil > Wetlands > Peat | place: Sweden: Abisko, Stordalen Mire...
GTAATAAAGTCGTCGGTATTTTTTACAGGGTATTTTATATACCATAACTTCCCTTTTTGATTCTTGTATTCTACCTCTATGTCGCTAAATGATGTTCCGTGGTATGTACAATAATTTACAATTCTCTCGCCTCTGTAAATTAACTCATCATCCCACATTTTTTTAAAAGTTTTGTAGGCTTGATTAACAACCTTTTTGTCTAGCGTATAGGTAAATTTATTCCAATCAGCAGATATCCCCATTTTTTTAAGTTGTGAAAACATATTTTGTTTATTTTCATCAACAAAATCCCATACCTGTTGATATAACTGCTTGTCAGTATAATCAAATCTAGTCTTTCCCTGTTGATTTAATTTTTTTTCATAGACAACCCAGGTTTCAAAACCAGCATGATCGGCCCCAGGAACATATAATGTGTCCCTGCCCTTCATTCGATTAAATCTAGTTGAAATATCTTCGAGTGCTACAGTTAGAGTTTGACCTAAATGTAGATTGGCATTAGCGTTTGGAGGTGGTAAAACCGCACTAAAATAATCAGATGAATTATTTGATGGACTAAACGATCCGTTATCTACCCATTGTTGATAGATTTTTGATTCGTATTTTGATGGATCATAATTCTTGTCTAGCTTCATAAAATATTGTTTTATAATAACATATTTATCAAGTTTATATAATCATTTTAAGGTGTTATTTCTTTCACGTGAAGACAATTACACCTTACATGGAAAGACTTGGATTTATGGCCAGCGAATATGGATCAGCAATTCCAAAATTAAATTTAGCTTGATAATAACCCAAGCTAGCAATCATAGCGCCATTATCTGTACAGAGTTTAGGATCAGTATATAAAACTTCAATTGGAAAACGGTTTGAAACCTGTTTTCTAAGTTCTTGACTACTTGCGACTCCTCCGGCGATAACAAATGACTTAGGGGTAAATTCTTGATAAGCAATAAGTGCTTTATCAACAACTGTTTCTATTGAGATACGTTGGAAACTAGCAGCAATATTAGCCTTTTGAGTTAAATTAAGACGTTCTGAGACCATATAGCTTGGAAATCTGTGATCTTCACCAATAAGTTCTTGGGAGAGTCTTAAAACAGCCGTTTTAAGTCCCGAGAAACTAAAATCATATTTTGGCATTCTGGCTTTAGTAAATTTATATAAATTTTGATCACCTTTTAGAGCGGCTTTGGCAATACTGGGTCCACCAGGGTAGGGAAGACCGATAATTTTTGCGACTTTATCAAAGGCTTCACCAATTGCGTCATCTCTAGTCTGTCCCAACAGATGGTAATTAAAATGATTTTTGTAATAAACTAATTGGCTATGACCACCGCTTACAATTAAGGCTAGTAAAGGAAATTGGGGTTGATTTTTAGGCAGATTGTAATCAGTAAGATTTGTATTAGTGATGAAATTTGCACAAACATGTCCAGCAACATGATTAACTGCATATAGCGGTTTATTTTTGGTTATGGCTAGAGTCCGGGCTGTCATAACTCCAACTAATAGACAACCACCCAGTCCAGCACCGTAGGTGACAGCAATTGCATCAATATCTTGCCATGTCATCTTTGCAATTTGTAATGCCTCTTCGATAACAGGGATTATTGAATGAATATGGATCCTAGCAGCGATTTCAGGAACTACACCACCGTAAAAACGGTGGAGTTCAAGACTACTAGCAACGACATTTGATAGCATTGTTTGACCATCGACAACGACTGATGCGCCGGTTTCATCACAACTAGATTCAATTCCTAAAACGTTCATTTTAAGAGTAAGTATACTATAATTAGACTATTATGAATCCAAGACGAATTGTAAAGAAACTAGTACCAGTAAAATTGTTTGCAAAGATTGAACCATACGGTCATTGGTTGGAAGCAATTCTAGCCCAGATAATCTATAAATTTCCAGCAAGAAACCTTAAAGTCATTGGTGTTACCGGTACTGATGGAAAAACAAGTACTTCAACTCTAATACACGAGCTACTTGTTAGTAACGGCTTTAAAGTTGCAATGATGACGACAATTTCTATTGATTACGGAGATGGCAGGGGACCAATACCTAACCCAACTAGATTAACTACTGTAAATGCTTTTGCACTTGCTAAGTCTCTTAAAAAAATTAAAGGTTTAGGTATTGAATGGCTTGTCCTTGAAACAACAAGTCATGCTTTAGCGCAACATAGAGTCTGGGGTGTCCCATATTCGATAGCTGTAATGACAAATATCCACCACGAACACCTTGATTATCATAAAACTTTTGCTAATTATCTAAACGCCAAACGACAACTGTTTGTTTTGACAAATTCCAATAAACACGGCTATAGAACTGGGATAGTCAATGCCGAAGATGAAAATGCTGATAAGTTTATTAAAAGTATTAAAAATCCAATCACGTACGGAATTAATAAAGGTGATATCGTTGCAACCAAGATTGTATTAAATCCTTCGGGTAGCTCATATGTGGCGACTATTGATAAAGATAGATATGAAATTAAATGTAATTTACCTGGTAGCTTTAATGTATCTAATTCACTAGCTGCCGTATTAGTTGGACGAACCATTGGTTTAGATAAATCACAGATTGAAAAGGGAATAGCCTCACTTAAATCTGTCGAAGGTCGAATGACATATGTTGATGAAGGTCAAAATTTTGGTGTGATCGTAGATTATGCCCATACTCCAGACAGCTATAAAGTTATTTTCTCTGAAATTAAAAAACTTGCTAAGGCTAGGATTATTTGTGTATTTGGTAGTGCGGGCAGGAGAGACGAAGCAAAACGAGCAGAGCAGGGTAAAATTGCTGGTGAGTTTTGTGACATAGTAATTGCCACTGAGGAAGATGATCGTGATATAGACGGCCAGGAAATTTTAGACCAAATTGCCTCTGGTGCAACTGAAGCAGGTAAACAGATCGGTGAGAACTTATTTTTGATACATGATCGAAACGAAGCAATTAAAGCTGCAATTAATCAGGCAAAATCAGGAGATATTGTTGTTCTACTAGGTAAGGGACATGAAAAATCAATTCTTACAAATGGTCCACAAGCAGCTAGCTTACGACATTTACCACAAGATGATACAGACCCGAGAAGAGTCATTAAGCTAGATTTTGATGAGGTAGCTTCAGCCAGAAAATATTTAAAACAAAAACTAAACTCTTAATTCAAGAGTTAAACATTTTACACCACCACCACTTTTTCTAAATTCTAGGATTGGTGTAGACAATACCCTAAAACCTGCAGCTTGATATTTGTTAATTAACGATTGGCTTCCATTACTAGTGATGATTGTTTCGCCATTACTAACAGCGTTTAGACCAAAACTTTTAGCCTCCTCTAGGGTTGCTTCTATACAATTTGGAAATTTACTTCTTAGTAATTTTTGGCTAGCTTTATCGATGGCACCAGGATAAAAAGCAATCGTATCATCGTTTAGTACAGCCAAACTTGTATCAAGGTGATAAAAAAATGGGTCGACAATTTTTAATGATATAACCTCACGTGAGAAATATTTTTCAAGTTCTTTGTGACTTTCTATCTCGCTCCTAAAGCCATAGCCAGCAATAATTTTTTCACCACATACCATAGTGTCACCACCGCCTTCAAAAATGTGGTTAGATTGCTCAATATTTTCGAAGTTATTTTTTATAAACCAGTGTTTATAATTTTCGGATTCAGGTTGTCTCTCCGGGTATCTAAATCTCGATAACATGATTTTCCCGTCTATCATTAGGCAACAGTCGGTTGCAAAAACCATATCTGGGAGATTCTTCACTGGATTAATTAAATCTACTGTCCAGCCTAATTTTTCAGTATAGAGATGATAAAGTCTATACCATTGTTGTTCGGCATTTAAGTCACTCGGTTGATCTGATATTTTCATCCACGGATTAATTTCATACTCTATGTCAAAATATTTTGGAGGACACATCAGTATATGTTTTTGCATTGATATTTAGTATATCAAACCAGATGCTCTTGACTAGAAACTAGCAGTCAGCTATCATGAGTGCTGAAAGTTTGTGATAACAATAGTTTTTAGCTAATAAAATCTAAAATTAAATTTAGGAGTATCAATGAGTCTTAATATCCACCCGTTACCAGATTATTTAGTCGCAAAACAAGAAGTCTCTGAGACAAAAACAGCCAGTGGTTTATTTTTAACTGAAAACTCTCAGGAAAAACCAAAAATTGCTAAAGTTTTAGCGATAGGGAAGAACGTAAAGATTGTTAAAGTAGGTGATCGAATTATTTACAAAAGTTATTCAACTACAGATATTAAATTAGGAAGTGATGAATATATTTTAGTAAAAGAAGAAGATATCCTAGCGACTGTTAAATAACCTAAAGAGGAGTATAAGCAAATGGCAAAAAAAGTATTTTATGACGATGAAGCAAGAAGAAGAGTACTTGGTGGTGCTAAGATTTTATATGACGCTGTTAAAACAACTATGGGACCTAAGGGTCGAAATGTAGTAATTGAGAAATCTTATGGTAACCCTACGGTTACTCATGATGGTGTAACTGTAGCCAAAGCAGTTGATATTGCTAATGTAGATGATGAAACGCTTGGTTTTAAAGTTGGTGCAGATCTAATAAAGCAAGCTGCCAGTAAAATGAATGATGTTGCTGGAGACGGTACAACAACTGTCACAGTTTTGACATACCATATTCTTCAAGAGTCAAATAAATTAATTACTGCTGGACATGACCCAATTAAATTAAGAAAAGGTATTGAACTTGCTGCTAGCCAGGCAATCGAAAAATTAGATGGTCTAAGCGAGGATGTACAAGGAAAGAAAAACCGAGTTGCCGAAGTAGCAACAATTAGTGCCGGAGATGCTGAAATAGGTCAGTTAATTGCCGAAGTTATAGATAAAGTTGGTAAAGAGGGTGTTGTTACTGTCGAAGAAGGTCAAGGACTAGCACTAGAGAGTGAAGTTGTTGAAGGCTTCACATTCGATAGAGGCTTTGTTAGCTCTTATATGGTGACTGACACAACACGGATGGAAGCTGTTTATAATAAGCCAAGTATCGTAATAACAGATAAAAAAATAAGTTCAGTAGCCGAATTTTTACCAATTTTAGAAAAATTAGCTGAGGCAGGTAAAAAAGACTTAGTTTTAATCGCCGAAGAAGTCGAGGGAGAAGCCCTGGGAACTCTAGTTTTAAATAAGCTTAAAGGAACATTTAACACAATCGCTGTTAAAGCTCCGTCATTTGGAGACCGACGAAAAGATATCTTAAATGATATTGCGATTTTAACCGGAGCGACAGTCATCTCTGAAGAACTTGGACATAGTTTTGAGACTGCAGACTTATCAATGATTGGTAGTGCCAGAAAAGTAATCGTTACAAAAGACGAAACTACTATTATTGAAGGTTCTGGTTCAGCTTTAGAAATTAAAAAACGAATTAGCCAGATTAAGGCACAAGCTGTCAGCTCAACAAGTGAATATGATAAAGAAAACCTTGAAAAAAGGCGAGCTGCATTGTCTGGTAAAGTAGCCGTTATCAAAGTTGGTGGAGCGACTGAGACAGAAATTGAAGAAAAGAAATTTAGGGTTGATGATGCTGTCGCGGCAGTTAAAGCAGCCTTAGATGAAGGAATTGTTGCTGGAGGTGGAGTAACACTCCTAAATATCAGTAAGAATATAGAAATTAATGGTACCGATAGTGTTTCAGCGGGAAAACAAATTCTAAAAGATGCTCTGACTAAACCATTTTTTGAACTTATGAATAACTCTGGTATTAATCCAGACCAATGGTTGCCTAAAATCCTTGAATCAAAAGATGGACAGGGAATTGACGTTAATGAACCTTCGAAGCTTGTTGATCTTAAAACCTCAGGTGTAGTCGATCCTACAAGAGTAACCAAAGAAGCAATTCAAAATGCCGTATCAGTAGCCGGAACAGCAATAACTATGGGTGCTTTAGTAGTTGATATTCCAGAACCAAAGTCCGCGTCTCCCGACATGGGGTCAATGGGTGGCGGTATGGGAATGATGTAGGAGGCTAAGGGTAAGTCTTTTATTCAGTTTCTACAGATTGGGTAAAATAGTTAATTTCGTTAACAATGTCCAGTAGCGCTTGAGCTTTTGCTTTTTCGTCAGTTATTTTTTGTGCGATTTGATATGCAGAGCTAATCATTGATTTGTCATCTGATGCTTGAATCATCATTAGCATAGTTTTAAATTTTTCATCTGGAGTTTGATCAAGTTGATCAACTAGCGGACTAAGTTGCTGTAGAGCACTCTTTTTAATTGACATTAAATCTTGATCGTTAGACTGATCGGTGACCGGTGTAGAATCGCTAGGTGTATAGGTAGGGTGTGTAGACTGGATAGTTGGTGTATTTGGTTCCGCGCTTACTTGATCTTGAGCCGGGCTAACCATTGGAAAATCTGCGGGTATATCCGTTACTGTTGATGATATGTGATTATTGGTTAAATCATCAGTTTGACCATTTTGATCTGTAGTTTGTGTATTATTTTGTAAGTTTTCGTCGAACATCCCATCCCCCTTATGTATTCATTAGGAATATATCATATAATACTTAGTGTAGTAAATAAAAGGAGCAGATAATGCTAGATGATTTGAAGGTAATTCATTCACGTGATAGCCAAGATGCACTTGGGATTGCTAGAAAACAAACTGCTCAGTATAGACATAACTATAGTTTTAAATGGCATCCAACTAGACAAATAAATAACATAGTAATTGCTGGTATGGGGGGATCTGGTCTAGCTGCTAAATTTTTATCGACTTGGCCAGGATTAAATCTACCACTACAAGTTGTCCAAGACTATGAACTACCTTCATATGTTTCTGAAAACACCTTACTTATTATCGTTAGCTATTCCGGAAACACTGAAGAAACCGTATCTGCAATTGATCATGGCTTAAAACTAATAAATCGACCAATGATCATTGTAATTTGTGCTGGTGGCGAACTTGAAGAGATTGCGATGAGTAATAAATTACCAATGATTAAGCTACCAGTTAATTATCAGCCTAGAATGACATTTGGTTATCAACTAAGAGCTCTTGCTGAGATTATAGAACAAGCCGGTCTTGGAAGTGGCTTAATTGGTCAACTCGAGGAAGCGTCTAAATCTGTCGATAACACCCTGGATGATTTTATTGAAACCAAAAAATCGTCAAAAAACCTTGCAAAACAGATTGCCCTTGAGATGATGGGAAAATCAGTAGTTGTATATTCATCCGCTAAATTTTATCCAGTTGCTTACAAATGGAAGATAAACATTAATGAAAACGCCAAAAATATCGCTTGGGTCAACCAGTTTCCAGAATTCAATCATAATGAGTTTATAGGCTGGACAGCACACCCAATAGACAAACCCTACAAAATTATTGAGTTAAGATCAGATTTAGATAATCCTAGAATACTAAAACGGTTTGATGTTACTGAACAGTCATTGTCTGGGAAAAAACCTTCAGCTGAAGTTATTTTATTAAAAGGTAAAGCATTACTAGATCAGATTATGTACGGTGTAGCTCTAGGTGATTTTGTTAGTATTTATCTAGCAATTTTAAATGGCATAAACCCAACACCTGTCGATATTATAGAATCTTTTAAGAAGAAGCTAGATGAGTAAAACTGTTTTTGATTCAGTTTATCAGCAGACTATGTAGTTACAATTTTAGATATGAAAATATTAGTTGTTGAAGACGAAGAGAAATTAGCCAATAGTTTGAAACGCGGACTTGTTGCAGAAGGCTATATTGTTGATATCGCACTAGATTCTAGCCAAGCCTTCTATCTGGTTGAGACAACTGAGTATGACCTAATTTTACTCGATTGGATGATACCAGGACAATTTGATGGTCCTCGGTTAATTGAGAAATGGAAGGTTAACAACAAAACGTTTCCGATTTTAATGCTAACAGCAAAAGGTGCGATTGGCGATCGTGTTAAGGGTTTGGATTCTGGAGCTGATGATTATTTATCAAAACCATTTTCATTTGATGAACTATTGGCTCGAATACGAGCACTTCTAAGACGACCTAGAGAAAAAACTGATAATGCAATTTCGCACAGTAGTCTGACTCTAGACCCACTTGCAAAAACACTAGAGTCTGACGGTAAGACTATTCACGTCACTGCTAAAGAGTTTGTATTATTGGAGTATTTACTAAGACATGAGGGTGAAGTTATTAGTAAAGACAGATTATTAAATCATGTTTGGGACGATCAAAGCAGAGTTCAGCCCAATACTGTAGAGACATTCATCGCTCATTTACGAAAAAAACTTGGTACAAACAGTAATAGTATTGAGACAGTCAGGGGTTACGGTTACGTAATTAGATAATATGTTTAAATCTGCCAGAATCCAACTAACCTTTTTTTATTTAATCGCAATTATTTTCGTTAGTTTCTTAACTACGTTTGGAACTCGGATAGTTGCAGAGAATGCTTTTGAAAATCAAAATTCAAACGCCAGAGGACAAATTAGCCAAATTGTTCGTGAAGAGGTCGGATTGCCACTTCTTCAATCACCTCTGCAAAAAGTTCAACAAACACAAGATACTGATGCCCATGACCGATTACTTATTTGGACTATTTATTTAAATATCATAGCGATTATTGTTGGTGTTCCTGCCAGCTATTGGTTCGCAGGACGTACTCTAAGGCCAATTGAGGAAGCCCATAAGTTACAGGAAAAATTTGCTTCTGATGCAAGCCATGAACTTAATACACCATTATCTGTTATGAAGACAGAAAATGAAGTCTTCTTACGACAAAAATCTTTTAAAGAACCTGAGGCGCGTAGTCTAATAGTAAGTAATCTTGAAGAAATTCAACGCCTAGAACTACTAACTAATAATCTACTAGCTCTATCAGATTTTGCGAATACCAAAAATATTAAAATGGAATCCGTTAAAACTATTCAAATTGCTGACGATGCGATCTCACAATTAGCTAAAATTTATCCAGACCAAGCTCAACGCGTGAAGATAGATATTGATGCTAGAAAAATCTTTGGTAATTTAGAAAGCTTAACTCAGGTAGTATTTATATTTCTCGACAATGCAATTAAGTATAGCCCTAAAACAACAGATATTAATTTAGTTGGTAAACAAAACGATGAAATGTATACTTTTTCAGTCGTAGATCAAGGTAGTGGCATTAATGAGGCCGATATGCCAAAAATATTCGAAAGACTCTACCGGGGTGATTTAAATCGGTCAAGTCAGATACCTGGACATGGTTTGGGTTTGGCACTAGCTAAGGAGATAGCCAACGCTAATCAGGCTGGTCTTAGCGTTTCTAATAATCCTAAAAAAGGTGCCACCTTTAAACTTATAGTTAATCTGTATAAAAAATAGATCTGTAATTTAAGGTTAGTTAATAATCTATAGTTGATATAATTACTGTAGATGAAGTTAAAGATTATTGACCGGAAGTTTTTTCCAATTGTTGGATCACTTTTTTTTGCCTTAGCTGTTTGTCTAGTAATGATTACGATAAATGCTATAGATACTAAATCAAGTTACTATTTCTTTTTACCGTATAATATTTTTCTTTCCTTCATCTCGCCTATTTTGGCAATTTCATTAAGAAATCATCTAAAGACGCAACCATGGCTGAGAACATCTAATATATTATTAACTTTCCTTACGTTAATTTTTTTACCAAACTCACTTTATATGATTACTGACTTGATTCATGTCCAAGACGTAATTGGAATTGATGTCTTGTACAACATTATTTTTACCAACTTAGCAATCTTTATTGGCTTAGTGGCCGGTTTTATAAGTCTGTACATTTTCCACGTTGAGTTAGTCAAACGTATGTATTACAGATATGCACACACAATAATAGGACTAATAATAGTTTTAGTTAGTTTTGCTATTTATTTAGGTAGATACTTGAGATGGAACAGTTGGGACATAATCATAAACCCAACTGGACTTTTATTTGACGCATCTGATACGTTGATACACCCATCGACTCATCCTTCATTCTTCCCAATTATGATCGCTTTTAGTCTGACAATTGGTTCGATGTATATAGTTATTTGGCAATTTATTAAATACTTTAAATCAAAGTCATAAGTTTTTGTATAATTAAGTTTAGCTATGAAATCAGAAATTACAGATATAATTTTAAATGCATGTAAGCTAACGTTTGATCGGGACATTGAAGTAGTAGTAACTCGACCTGAGCTACAATTTGGTGATTTTTCGACAAATGTTGCTATGCAGCTTGCCCCTGTAATTCATAAATCACCTATGGATATAGCAGGTGAATTAGTAGTTTATCTCAAACAACTTGATAAATTTAAAACTGTAGAAGTTGTTAACCCTGGTTTTATTAATATTCGACTTAACGACAGTGACATTTTAAGTTTATTAGGAGAAGAAATTAGCTGGAAAAAATCAAATCTTGGCAAGGAGATTTTGGTTGAATATGGTGATATGAACGTGTTTAAGGAAATGCATATTGGACATGTTTATAGCTCAATTATCGGAGACGTAATCTGCTCTCTCTTAACATCTAGTGGAGCTACGGTTAAGAGTTTGATATATCAAGGCGACGTTGGTCTTAACATTGCTAAGGGTATTTATGGTATTGGTGAGCACATAAACTGGGACGTGTCTTTACTAGAGTCTGCAACAAAAGATAAATCTATCGGCTTTTTCTACGCCGAAGGTGAAAAAGCTTTTAATTCTGATTCCGCAGCTAAGGATCGAATTAAAATGATTAATACTAGTGTCTATACAAAAGATGATGAGTTAATTAATAAAATATATGATTTTGGAAAAAAAATGAGCCTTGATGAATTTGATCGAATTCTTGATTCAATTAATGTTCATTTTGATAAAAGATATTTTGAAAGTCAAACGGCGGGTATCGGAAAGCAGATGGTTGATGATAACTTAGGTAGTGTTTTTGAGTCTAGTGAAGGGGCGATAATCTATCGTGGCGAGCAAGATGGACTCTATACCGCGGTTTTTGTTAACTCTCAAGGCTTACCTACTTATCAGGCTAAGGATTTAGGGCTTTCGATTTTAAAGTTTAAAGATTTTCCGGACGCTACTAAATCAATTATTATAACTGCCAATGAACAAACTGACTATTTTAGAGTTATGTTTGCGGCGTTAGCAAAAATTGAGCCAGAAATAGCTAAAAAAACTTCACATTTAAGTCATGGTTTCGTGACTTTGACTACTGGTAAAATGAGTAGTCGAACTGGAAATGTCTATAAGGCATCTGACCTAATTGATGGTATCAAGCAGGCTATTGAAACTCAGTATTCAGAATCAAAGGTAAAAGATGAAATATTTATGTCATCAGTTCGCTATACATTCATAAAACAGCGCATTGGTCAAAACGTAGTTTTTAATCCAAGTGAATCAATCACTACAGAAGGTAATTCAGGCCCATATATCCAATATGCTCATGCCCGAGCTAAAAATATTTTAGCTAAAGTACCCAAGTCTAGTGAGGCCCTAGATATTTCAAGCAATGATCTTGAGATTGACGAGAGAAATCTCATTAGCTTAATGAGTCAATTCCCAGAAGTTATAGAAACATCTATAAATGAGTTATTACCTCATCAAATTTGTACATATCTATATCAGTTATCCCAGGAATTTAATAGTTTTTATGAAAAAAACCGTGTAATTGGTGATAAAAGACAAACTATTAGGGTTGAGATAATAAAATATTACGTTAAAATTTTAAAAACTGGACTAGAGTTACTCCACATTCCAGCACCGGATTACATGTAATGACTGACAAAACAATACTACCTAGTAAATTACTTTGGATTGATTTAGAAATGACTGGATTAAATCCTCAAAAAGACTTGATTTTAGAAGTTGCTGCAGTAATTACAGATTTTGAGTTTAAGATTTTGGCTAGTTATGAAACCAGGATTAATCAAGATAAAGAGAAAGTAGAGGAATTATTAAATGCTAATAGTTGGTATGCCGAGCAGGTACCTGAAAATAAAGATATTTTTCTAAAAGTCGCAGATAATACGAAAAACTCTGATCAAGTAGAAAATGATTTAGTTGAGTTAATTAATAACAATTTCGAAGGAGAGTTAGCTATTTTAGCTGGTAATTCAATTCATTGCGATCGAAGTTTTATTCAATATTACTGGCCTCAACTAGATAAATTGTTGCATTATAGAATGCTAGATGTTTCTTCGTGGAAGTTAGTCATGAATTCTAAATTTAGTGTTGAATTCCCAAAAAATTCTAATCATCGTGCATTTGATGATATCCAAGCTTCGATCTCTGAATTAAAATACTATTTGGAATGGTTTAACAATAATAATCAAAGTCCAAAAATTGACACAAAATGACCAACGAATCTTCTAAAGTACTAATTGTAAAATTTTTAGAAAGTTTAGCGGAAGTAGTCACGTCTCAGCCATTTGAAAAAACTATAGATGTCTATTCAGTTAATGACAGAATGTTTTTACTGATTAATAATAAAGACCCGATTATCATTAGCCTAAGATGTGACAAAACTCTATCAGAATTCCTTCAAAATAAATACGAATCGGTAATGCCTGGTCAAAGACTTGATTCAGATAAATGGATTAGCATAGTCGATTCTGGGCAGATGACGATAGAAGAGCTTAAAGACTTGGTTATACTATCCTACAATTTGGCAAAAGAATCTATTTAGACTGCCTTTGGGCTTTAGTATATTTTCGAATATGACTAAGGGCGGTATTGGTAACACACATCTCTAGCCATTTATCACTTGGTCTGGCCTTTGGATTAGTAACAATTTCAATTATTTGTTCACTTTTAAGTGGGGTTTTTAGGGCCATAAATTTACCATTAATTCTACCGCCACCAGCGTGATCACCAATTTTTGTGTGGACTGCGTAAGCAAAGTCTAAAATTGTAGCTCCGACCGGTAAATCGACTACATCACCTTTCGGGGTAAAAACAAATATACGATCTTGAAATAGGTCAGTTTTAAGACTTGAATAATAATCATGACTTTCCAGATTGGATTTTTGTAATTCACGTAGTTGTTCAATCCAGGCAAAACTTTCCTTGTCAGATCCTCTTTGGACAGTTGAGTTCTTATAACTATGGTGAGAAGCTAACCCGTATTCGTTTGATTCGTGCATTTGTTGAGTCCTGATTTGAATTTCAATGATATGACCATCGCCACTAAATACTACTGTGTGCAAACTTTGATATCCATTTGGTTTAGGAACTGCGATATAGTCTTTAATCCGCCCTGGTACAGGTCGCCAATGATTATGAATGACTCCAAGTGCTTGATAACAATCTGGAATTGAGTTAACTATGGCTCTAATAGCGATTAGATCGTAAATTTTTTCTAGATTCCATTTCTGTCGTTCAAGTTTCTTATATAGGCTATAAGTTCCTTTAATTCGCTCATCTATTTTAGGTAGATACCCCAGACTATTAAATAAATCTGCACTTAGATCTCGATGAATTTTTTTGACTGTTTCATCTGAATTTTTAATCTGACTATCCATAAGCTTTTTAACTCGGCTGTATTCAGCTGGATAGGCATATGGAAATGCTAGATCATCAATTGTACCTAGTAATTTACCCATCCCCATACGCGAAGCAAGAGGAGCGTGAATCATAATACTTTCTACAGCAATTCGATTCTGCTTCTCTTTAGGTAAAAACTCTAAAGTTTCAAGATTGTGCCATCGATCGGCTAGTTTTAAAATCACGATTCTTACGTCTTGTGCTACAAATACAAAAAATTTTCTTAAACTCTCAACATGTCGTTCATTGCCGTGGTATTTTATATTACCTAGTTTACTAACACCCTCAACCAAAAAGGCTATTTCTTTACCAAATTCTTTTTGTAACTCCTCAACAGTCACAGATGTATCTTCGATCGTATCATGAAGCAGTGCGGCACATATAAGAGGTCCATCTAAACCAAGATCGAGAATGTGGTTAGCAACTTTTACGCAGTGCTCTTCGAAATATGGCTTACCATTTGCTCTTAATTGGCCGTCGTGAGCAGTTTTTGCAAAGTCATAGGCACGTACAATTAGTTTTAAATCTTGATCAGTAATGATTGGTAAATGCTCTCTAACATTTTTGATGAAATCTTCCTTATCCATAGTCATAGTATAGTGTAGCTAATAGATGATATCCATATTTGGTAGTAGGATTCACCTTCTTAGCGTAAAATAACAACTATAAATGGACGCAGTTGAAGACATTAAGTCTCGAATTAGTATTGAAGATGTAATTGGTGAATACATCCAGTTGAAACGTTCTGGGCGAAATTTTAAAGGCCTCAGTCCATTTACTAATGAAAAGTCAGCTAGTTTTATGGTTAGTCCGGAAAAACAAATCTGGCATGATTTTTCATCAGGTAAAGGAGGTAATATCTTCTCCTTTATTATGGAAATTGATGGTGTAGATTTTAAAGAGGCACTTAGTATCCTGGCGAATAAAGCAGGCGTAGATTTAAGTAAATATTCTACTGGAAGATCTGGTGAAACAATTAAAAATAAGCAGACCGCCTATAATGTACTTGAGTTAGCTACAAAATTTTATCAGGTTCAGCTTCGTAATAATAAACAGGCGTTGGACTACGTACTTAAAAATAGACGCTTTGAAAAGTCTACTGTTTTGGATTTTAGGTTAGGTTATTCACCAAATACAGGAGATGCATTAGTAAAATTTTTACTCAAACAGGGGTTTACGATCAAGGATCTACAAGAGGCTGGATTGGCAACTAAGGGCTATCGAAACTCATTTGACATGTTTAGAGGAAGGCTAATGATACCGCTTTCAGATGGACAAGGTAGAGTTATAGGTTTTACCGCGAGACAATTAGAAGGTGATAGTAACGGTCCAAAGTATATTAATACACCCCAGACGATTTTATATGATAAAAGCCGTCATGTTTACGGTCTTCATCTAGCTAAGGAATCTATTAGAACTTCTGGTTACTGCGTCATCGTTGAAGGTAACCTTGATGTCATATCATCACATCAGGTAGGCGTTAAACAGGTTGTTGCCACAGCAGGAACCGCAATGACTGAGCAACAGCTTAAGTTACTAAGTAACTTGAGCCAAGACATACGACTTGCATTTGATCAGGATAACGCTGGTCAATCTGCTACCGAACGTGCAATTCCAATCGCCAGTAAAGTTAAAGCCAACTTAAGCGTCATAGTAATTGATCAAGGTAAGGACCCGGATGAGCTAATCCAAATTAATCCAAAACTATGGCAGGAAGCGATTTCTAAACCAATTTATGCAATTGATTGGCTAATAACCAGTTATCAAAAAAATCTAGATTTAACTCAAGCTAAAGATAAACGAAAGTTCTCTGATATTTTGCTACCAGTTATTAATAAACTTTCTGATAGTGTCGAAAAAGACCACTATTATACTAAGCTATCTAAAATTTTGAGTATCGATAAGTCCGCTCTAGTTTCAAAGTCGAGTAGTTTTGCAGTAGACAAACCAATTAAACTAAAAACTCCAAATATTCCTGACAAGATACTTGATAAAGAAGAGATTGATCAAATAAAAACCCAAGATCAATTACTAGCTATTTGTTTATACAATCTTGAAGCAAGAAAGAATCTTAAAATAATTAAAGAGACTATGTTTAATTCAAGTGATCAAAAAACACTCCTAGGGTTCTTGAAGTCTAATCTTGAATACAAATTTAGTAAGACTAGTCTAGGGGAGTTGAAGAATATTGCAGATTATGTTAAAATGTTAATGTTACAATACGAGACGTTATATCAAGATCTCAACAATATAGAATTAGTTTACGAATCTAAACGTTTGAGAGACCGTCTAATAGTAAAATTCGTTAAAAAACAAAAAGATCTTCTATCAATTGACATGCAGAGCTCAAGTGATGCCAAAACTCAAAATTTACTAATAAAAGCTAAAAAATTCGACGAATTATTAAAAATAATAGGGAGTTAATTAGATGCCAAAGAAAAAAGTTATTAATGATGATAGTGTGCAAATCGACCCCGAACAACCAAAAATTGATTTGTTAGCCAAAGCCAAAAAAGATGGTCGAATCGATCAAAGAGAAATCTTTGATGTTATTCCCGATATCCCAGAAAATGTTGAACAACTAGACGCTATATATACTGAACTTTCAGATAAGGGCGTTATTATTTCAGATTTAACTCAGCCAACAGCAACCGATTTTCCTGCCGAATGGGAAAGTACTGAAGAAGAGGTTAACCTAGAAGCTGCAAATTTCTTTGATGATATTTCTGACGACTCAGTAAGATTGTATCTTCGAGAAATCGGTAAAATTCCACTTTTATCGTCTGAGGAAGAATTAGCATTAGCGAATCGCGTAGTAGCTGGTGATAAAATCGCAAAAGATAAAATGGCTGAAGCTAATATGCGACTAGTAGTTAGTATCGCAAAACGCTATGTTGGCCGTGGACTAGACTTACTCGATCTTATTCAAGAAGGTAATACAGGTTTACTCCGAGCTGTAGAAAAATTCGATCCAGATAAGGGTTTTAAATTCTCAACTTATGCCACCTGGTGGATTAGACAGGCGATTACTAGAGCGATTGCTGATCAAGCAAGAACTATTAGAATTCCCGTACATATGGTTGAAACGATCAATAAACTTCTTAGAACACAACGTCGGCTAACTCAGGAATTAAATCGTGAACCAACTAATGAAGAAATTGCAGAAGCAATGGAAATAGATGTTGATAAAGTTGAACATATTATGAAGATTAAACAGGATATTTCAAGTCTAGACGCCAGTGTTCACGAAGATGAAGAAGACTCAGTATTGGGTGATTTTATTGAGGATGAAGACACGGTTAGCCCAGAAGAGTCAGCTACTAATCAACTTCTAAAAGAACATGTAAAAGATATGCTAAATGGACTTACTGAGCGTGAACAAAAAATAATTAAATTAAGATTCGGTCTTGAAGACGGAAAAAACTACACTCTTGAAGAAGTTGGTCAAGAATTCAGTGTTACTAGAGAGAGAATTCGTCAGATTGAAGCTAAGGCACTAGCTAAGCTTCGAAAACACAAAGACGCAAAAAAACTATACGAATATATCAAATAAATATTTTATATGTCGGCACCAACACTTGATTTATAGAACCAAGTTTTAACTGTGTCGAGAATAAATACATAAAAAATTGCTATTAGGATTGTTATAGATAAAATACCAAACGGAAGTGACGTAAATGAAAATAGTCGTTTAGTTAATCCAATGTAGATCGTTATTAATGAAATAAAAGTAATTAGACCGAATGATACTCCCATGGCTTTTGAAAGTCTTGGTGCTTTCCAGAAGTGGTCTTTATTACGTATTGAAAAGATAACTATTAGGGCCGCAAGAGTTAAGAATAGATACAGGCCAGTCTGCGCAATTCCAGTCTTTTGGTTTTTTACCACCGCGTAGTACATGATTTCAAAAAGGGCAGTAATCGTGCCTAGGAACATCGATATAAACATTAATGAGTGAACATTGAATTTGCTAGGTCGGACTAACTCTTCAGGGTCTACGCTGTCTGTGGCGATGGTAATACATGGTAAATCAGTCAGTAGGCTCGTTAGAACTAACTGAATAGGTAGAAGTGGTAAACTAGCGCCTGAAATAAGATAAAGTGCGGATATCGCAAAAAAGTTGCCAAAGTTACTTACCATCGTAAAACGGATGTATTTATTAATATTACTAAAAATAGATCGACCATAACTGATTCCGTTTATAATTACCTCGATGTCATTTCGTAGTAGTAATATATCTGCACAGTCTTGAGCTACATCTGTAGCGTTATTAACTGCAATTGCAACGTCAGCTAGTTTGAGTGCAGGTGCATCATTTATGCCATCACCCTGGTAACCGACTACACTAGTCTGTTTAAGTAGTTTAATTATTCTATATTTTTGTTCTGGGTTTAATCTTGCAAAAGCATTATTGTCTTGGACGACTCTAGCTAATTGTTCATCTGACATCTTTTCTAATTCATCACCTGTATAAACAATTTGTTTACCACTTATCAGTCCAACTTCTCTAGCTACATATTCTGTAACTTCTTTACTATCACCAGAAAGTATTTTAATTTTGACGCCGAGTTGCTCAGCTTTTAAAATTGTATTTTTAGCGTTTTTTCGTAATGGGTCTTCAAGAGCTACAAAGCCAACAAACTGTAAATCTTGCTCATTTTTTAAGATGTCAAACTTATCATTATTAATATACTTAACTTCTTTATAGGCAATACCTAGATGTCTAAGACCATTCTTGCCATCGTTTGAAATTATTTTTAAGTATTCGTCTTTTTTGGACTCATGCGATATAGCTAGTAATGATTCAACGGAACCAATCTCAATTAGATAATCTTTAGAACCATCCCTCAAGACTACTCTTCGTCGTCGAGCAGTTGGATCGAAAGGTAATTCGTCAAGTCGGACGTAGTGCTTAACTTCATCTTGAATAGAGTTTGGAATAAAGTCTAAGAATGCCTTGTCAAAAGATGTCTGGAATTTTTTACGTTTTTCGTCTAATGATTCAAGACTTGCGATGGCTAGCCTCTGAAATAATTGTTTATCTTCTGCAATTAGGCTTTTTATTGTTTGTCGATTTTCAGTTAGTGTACCGGTCTTGTCGCTACACAAAATTGTAATATTTCCCAGATCTTCAACTGCTGTTAAGGTTTTTGCGATGACATGTTGCTTTGCGAGCTTCATAGCTCCTGATGATAATGTTACTGTAACTATTACAGGCATCGCTTCAGGGACTACTGTAATTGCTAGAGCTACGATAAACAGACTAAGTTCAGTAACATGCGAGGCGTCATGGGTGATAATTAGTTTCAAAATAAAAACAATTAACAGTGTCAAAAACGTAACTTTCAATAGATAACCACTGAAAGCTGAAACAGATTTTTCATATTGAGTCTTTCTTTGGGTAGTTGAGGATAAATGAGCAATTTTACCAATTTGAGTATTTTTTGACGTGGCATAAACAATACCTTCAGCTTCGCCTTGCTCTACGGTACTACCTGCATAAACTAGCGAATTAGTCCCAGATCTAGCTTTTGCTACCGGTACTGATTCACCAGTAATTTGTGACTCATTGACGCTTAGATCATCAACTCGTATAAGTTTTATATCTGCAGGAACAATATCTCCTTCTCGTAGAATTACCACATCTCCTGGCACAATGTATTGTTCTGGAATTAAGATTTCCTTACCATCACGTCTTACTAATGCTTCTTTGCTGACTAGCCTTTGAAGTTTAACTACCGCATTCTCTGATCGATATTGTTGATAAAAACCTAACCCAGTATTAACTATTAATATCGCCAGAATGATAAACCCATCGCCGAAGTCATGTAATATAAAGGACAATAAACTTGCAACAATAAGTAAGAATATAAGTGAACTTTTAAATTGCCCAAGAATTAGTTTAATAATAGTTGTTTTTGATTCGTTTTTTAGAACGTTTAAACCATAGCTTTCAAGACGAGTTTTAGCCTCTTGCTCACTCAAGCCGTCAGCAGAAGTTTTTAAACTTGAAATTAATTCCTCAGTTGTTTGTTTTTGTACTTTATCTTTATTCATCTTGAAATATTGAATTTTATTCCTACCACACTACTTATGTTTTAAGTATAGACTAATAAATCAAGAAATGAATACTGCCAAGACTTAGGATATAATCTAAGGGAGATGACGGAGAAATTAAAAAGGTTTGTGATAATTGAAGGTAAAAGCATATTTTACCGAGGTTATTATGCAATGCCTGAGCTAAAAACCAAAGATGGTGTACCTACTGGTGGAATTTATGGTTTCGCTGTCATGGCTCTAGAAATACTAAAAAAACTTAATCCGGACTATGTATGTGTAGCTTGGGATAAACCAAAGACAAATATTAGAAAAAGACTAGCAATTTATCCAGGGTATAAAGCTGGAAGAAAACCAGCACCTGACGATTTTTATTTACAGATACCTATTCTCCATAAGTTACTAGATGCTTTTGGTTGGCCGCTATATGAACTTGATGACTATGAAGCGGATGATATTATGGGTACTTTATCGAGCCAAGCAACCGCTAAAAATATCGAAACTTTTTTAGTCACTTCAGATCTTGATATATTGCAACTTATAAGTTCACATACAAAGGCCTATATATTAAAAAAAGGTCTTAGTAACATTGAAGAATATAACGCTGAAAGCTTTGAGAAAAAACACGGTATTAGAGTTGAACAATTTTTAGATTATAAATCTCTAGCTGGTGATTCATCAGACAATATCCCTGGTGTACCAGGTATTGGTAATAAAACTGCAGTTGAATTATTAAATCAATATTCAAGTCTAGATCAAATATATGAAAATACAGCCTTAATTAAAGCAGCCGTAAGTCAAAAACTCATCGCTGGCAAAGATTCAGCATATATGAGTAAAAAATTGGCTCAGATTTGGTTGGACGCTCCAGTCTCATTAGATTTAACTGCAGTAGATGGTAGTAAGGCCAAGCCCGAAGAGATCAAAAATATTCTAAATGAGCTAGAATTTAGATCTTTGATAAGCAAATTACCAGAAGTATTTAACATCGATAATAATATTTTAAAAACTTCAGATTATGAATTAGCGATTCCAAAAAATTATTTGATTGACAGTGATCAGAAACTAAAAGATATTGATCTAACTAATAAAGACAGCTTGGTTATATGTGGCAGGGCTAGAGGTCGACATGGTAGTGAACCTACTATCCTTAATATAAGTTCTGATGCTAAAACAAATTTTTGCCTAGATATTAATAAGCTTAGTCAGGATTTATTAAGAGAAAAATTAACAAAACTATTTTCAACTAACCCAAGTGTTATCGGTTATGATCTTAAAAATATAATTCAAATTGGCTTTAACCTTGGGCAAGATATAAGCAATGTTGAACATGATATATTGATCGGTTCGTTTTTAATTAATCCACTAAATAGAGCATCAACTATTACCGAACTAGCACAAGACAACTTACATTATTCATCTTCATCTTTGGATGATTTGGACGAAGAGGAATATGTTCAAAGTTCCGCTGAAATTATAAGTATAATTCGTGAAGTTGCCAAAATACAAAAAACAAAACTTAAAGAGTACCCTAAAATTAGCAATCTAGCCAAAACCATTGAATGGCGGATTATCCCAATACTTGCAAAGATGGAATATGAAGGCATATTACTTGACACTCAGTTACTTAAAAAAATGTCGGTCACCTTTGATAAAAAAATAGACGATATGCAAAAACAAATTTTTATTTATGCAGGACAAGAATTTAATATTAATTCACCTATTCAATTAGCCGATATTTTATACGACAAATTAAATTTATCTACTCAAGGTGTAAAAAAAGGAAAGAATAATCTTTCGACAGGAGCAAAGGAATTAGATCGACTACGTGGCTCACATCCAATAATTGATTTAATTACTAACTACCGTGAGTATACGAAATTACTTAATACTTATATAAACGCCTTACCTAAGTTAGTAGATTCAAACTCGAGACTTCATACCAGCTTTAACCTAACTATCGCCCAAACTGGTAGGTTGAGTTCTACAGACCCTAATTTACAAAATATACCAATCAGGTCTGAAATAGGCAGGGCTATTAGATCGGCATTTATATCCAAAAAAGGCTACAGTTTTATCAGTGCCGACTATTCACAGTTTGAATTAAGATTGGCCGCATATTTATCAGGAGATACGGATTTAGTTGAACAATTTAACTCAGGCGCAGATATTCATACTATCGTCGCGGCCCAAATGAATGGCATAAAACCCGAAGCGGTCACAAAAGATATGAGGAGATATGCTAAAACAATTAACTTTGGTATTTTATTTGGCATGAGTCCCCACGGTCTAAGTGTTGCGACTAATATGACACAAGCCGAGTCAAGGGCTTTTATTGAACGCTACTATGAGCTTAGAAAACCACTACTTAGCTATATGGATAACCTAATTTCAGAGGCAAAAAAGAATGGTTTTGTGGAAAATTTATTTGGTAGGCGTAGACCAACGCCAGACCTGAATAGTCCCAACTATATTGTTAGAAAGGCAGCTGAGCGAGCAGCTATAAATATGCCAATTCAGGGAACCGAGGCGGATCTTATGAAGTTATCAATGATCGAGGTTCAGAAAAAGCTTACAACATACGACGCAAAAATTTTGATCCAAGTTCACGATTCGATTTTAGTAGAATGCCTTGATTCACAGCTTTCTGAGGTATCAAAATTGATTAAAGAAACTATGGAAAAGGTATATCCATTAGATGTAAAACTGGCAGTTGATATATTATCTGGTAAAAATTGGGGTGATCTTTAGTCTAAATTCTTCCAATTCTAATTGATATATCTTTTTTAGTTTTTAGTTGATGCTTTAAAGACTCAAGATTTTCTTTTAGTGCGCCAGCTAGGGAAGAGTTAGATACAACAATTTGTATTTTAAGATTTGAAACTTTTATTAAACAGTTGTCTTCGAAGTTCATTTTTATAAAGTCTTTAATGATCCTTATTTCATACGGCTCGTTAAAGCTTTTATTTTTTAATAGTTCGTCCAGGTTTTCCATCTTTAGATCTATTATAGCTGATACAATATAAGATAAGATGCCAGAGTTGCCAGAAGTTGAGACTATTGTTCGTGGGCTTAATAAATTATTGTTCGAAAAAACTATTACAAAGGTAGTTTCTGACACCAACAAGTCATTCCCTAATAGCTTTGACGATGTTAATGGATTTTTAATAAATTCTAAAATTATGAAAGTAGCTAGGCGCGGTAAAGTAATAATAATTGATTTATCTACGAACTATAGTTTAATTACTCATCTAAAGATGACAGGGCAGTTAATCTATAGAAGCTCTAAACAAAATTTTGGTGGTGGACACCCAAATGATAGTTTGGTAGGTAAACTACCAGATCGATCAACTAGAGTTGTAATTGAGTTTAGCGATGCAAGCCAATTGTTTTTCAATGATCAGAGAAAGTTTGGTTGGATGAGATTATTACCAACCGTAGAGGTCCCAAATATTGATTTTTTTAAAAAACTAGGGCCAGAACCATTAGAGTCAAGTTTTTCATTACAGGAGTTTGTAGGTAGGCTACAAAGACGTAAAAATAGTTCAATAAAACCAGTCTTACTTGATCAAACTATAATCGCTGGGATTGGTAATATTTATGCAGATGAATCGTTATGGATGAGTAAAATCCACCCAGCCACGAAGGTATACCAGTTAAGTAAACCCAAATCTAAGCAATTATTTGATAATATTCGGTCAGTACTAAACCTTAGTATCGAAAAAGGTGGATCAACTGATCGGAATTATCTAAATGCTGAAGGTAAAAAAGGTAGTTACTTAGATTTTGCCAATGTCTTTAGAAAAGACGGACAACCATGCAGTAGGTGTGGTACAACTATTATTAAATTTAAATTATTTGGTCGTGGAACACATATATGCCCAAATGAACAGAGGTTAATTAAATGATAGTTTTAACTGGAGATAACGAATACTTAATAAAAAAACGACTGAATGAACTAGTCGATACCTTTCAAACACAAAATGGAAATTTCTCTGTTGAGAGAATTGATAGTAAGAAGAATGATTTCGACTCAACTATCTCTAATCTTCAAAGTATAAGTCTACTATCTCCAAATAGAATGTTTATATTAGATCGACCGGGAAATTATAAATCTTGGGTTGATAATTTAGAGGATTTAATAAAATCCATACCTGTATCAACTACAGTGATTGTATTAGAACCCAAAATAGATAAACGTCTAAAGTACTACAAAGACTTAAGACAAATTAAAAAATTTGAAAGTTATGACCGTTTATTTGGCTCGCAGCTAGCAAGCTGGATCGTTGATTATGTTAAGAACCAAAAAGCCAATATTAGTTTTAATGATGCAAATTATTTAATTGCAATCGTTGGCAATGATCAAAACAGGCTAGTAAATGAACTGGATAAATTACTTGCCTATGATCAGAGTATTACCAAAGACGAAATAGATTTATTAGTCGAACCGTCACTAAATACTACTGTTTTTAAATTACTTGAAGTTGCATTTTCTGGACAATATCATCAAGTTAGCGAGATATTTAATCAATTAATAGTTGAAAAAACTGAAGTTCCACAAATTATTGGTGCTATTGCTTGGCAGTTGCAACTTTTTGCTGTAATCAAATCAGCTCCAAGCTACTCTGCAAGTCAAATTGCTGAAAAAATCGGACTAAATATTTATACAGTTGAAAATAGTATCAAGACAATTTCAAAATATAGCTATTCGGACATTGTTGAATATTCTAAAAAACTAGTCGATTTAAGTATGAAGTTCAGAGATTATCAGATAAATCAAAATGAGGCTTTGATAAATCTATTAAATAGCTTTTACAAGTAGGTTTATTTTTTAACTGTTTTTTTAGCTACAGGTTTTTTAGCAGGAGTTTTTTTAACCGAAGTTTTAGCTTGAAGTGATAATTGAGCTTTTTTTCTAGCAGCTTTTCGTTTGTGCATTAGATGTTTTTTAACAGCTTTATCAATTTCGCTTTGTGCTTTTCTGTGTTTATCAGAAATAGTTTTTGAATTACCACCTGCAAGAGCGGTTTTAAGATCTCTTACCGATGCTCTCAAAGTTCGTTTACTACGTAAATTTTTAGCATTGGCTTTAGCGGCAACTTTTACACGTTTTTTAGCAGATTTAATTATTGGCATTTATTTCCTCATTTTTTAGTTGATTTGTTATGAATATATTCTACAATTTATCATCTTATAATGCAATAATTTAAAGTATTCATACATACTGTATAGGTTCAGACACATATTAGACTCTACGGACTAGTTTTTAAGTGGAGTTTTTATATGTCTACACCCCATATTGTGTTTATGAATGGC
>Ga0302319_10005694_pt1 | contig 24911 bp, 26 predicted proteins | sample Bog_T0_2_FD_203319 | JGI IMG/M metagenome (GOLD analysis project Ga0302319, IMG submission 203319) | Peat permafrost microbial communities from Stordalen Mire near Abisko, Sweden - Bog_T0_2 | ecosystem: Environmental > Terrestrial > Soil > Wetlands > Peat | place: Sweden: Abisko, Stordalen Mire...
TATTTTTTCATATGTGTGTGTTTTGGGGGGGGGCCGGGGTGCCCCCCGCGACAGCCGGCCAGGAGGCCGGCGCTACCTGTTCTTGCAGCGACCGGCTACCCTTGAACCAATCAAGAGATCCACGCTAAACCAACAGTCGAAATGCTCTGACTAGCTATAGCGCAGCCAGCGCGCGATCTCAGGCAGCGTGGCCCGTTTGCCATACATCAGAATGCCCACGCGATAGAGCCGCGAGGAGAACCACAGCGCGCCCCAGATGCTCAGCACGGTCAGCCCGATGGAGAGGCCAATCTGCCACAGCGGCGGCATCTGCAAGCCGATGCGCGGCATCATCACGAAGGGCGCGGTGAAGGGAAAGATTGAGGCAGCGGCGGCCCACACGGAGTTGGAATCCTTGAGCAGCAGCGGCAGCATCCCCATGCCCGTGTAGACGGGGATGATCACCAGCGGCACATACATCTGCAGCTCCTGCGCCGTCTCGCAGGTGGCCGCAAGGCCTGAAAACAGAGCGCTGTAAAGGAAGAAGCCCAGCACGAAGTAGACCGGGAAGAGGATCGCCTCGGCCCAGGAAAATTGAATGGCAAGATTGCCGGTGAGCACCGAGGCAGCCAGCGAAGAGCCCATGAACAGCCCCGCGGCCAGCACCCAGATGGCGACCTGGGTGAGCGCGACGCCGCCCACGCCAATCAGCTTGCCGGTCAGCAGATCGTCGGCGCGAGCCACCGAGAGCATCACCTCGAAGATGCGCGAGGACTTCTCCTCGATAATCGCGCGCGACATATCCATGCCGTAAAGCATGATGGGCACCGAGAGCAGCATCAGAATCGTGAAGGCCTTGTAAAACTGCGCCATGCCGCTGCTCTTGCCCGCCTTGCCCGTCTTGTCCAGTTGCAGGGTCTCGACGGAAATCCACTTGAGCGCGGCGTCGGCCTCGCCCGGCTTCATGCCATCGGCGGTCATCCGCCAGTGAATCGCGCCGCGGTTCAGGGAGTTCTGCATCCTGCCCACATTGGCAAAGTCGCCCGACGATTGCGAGGTGTAGTTGGATGTGATCTCGCCCGTGGAAGAGAGATCGATGGCGAGAATGCCGTCGATGGACTTGGCCTTAACTTTGCCGAGCAGATCGGCGCGATCCTGCTGCGTCGCCGGAGCCACGATGTCCACGGTGAAATGCGCGTCCTTGTCGTTGAGCATCTCGCTGCGAATATCATTGGCCAGCGCCGCGCTGTTAGATGCGATGGCGAAATGATCTCCCGTACCGGCCTTCTTGCCCATAATGTAGCCCGCGGCTGACATGCCGACGATCAGCAGCGGCACCAGCACCGTTGAAATCTTGAAGGCGCGCCCGCGAATCTGCTCCAGATACTCACGCTTGGCGATCAATAAAATATTACGCATCGGCTTTGCCTCCCACGGTCTCTATGAAGATCTCTTCGAGCGACGGCTCGACCAGTTCAAAGCGATAGATGGTGGCCGCGGCCGCCGCCTCGTGCAGCAGCTTTTGCGCGTCGCCGTGCGGCTTGAGCTTGATCTCCGCGTGGCCGGAGTAGTTTTTCGATTCCGCTACCTCTTCACTGTTCAAAAAAGCGGAGCTTCCCTCAAACTCGACGATCACGTGGTTGCGCTCGTAGCGGCTCTTGATCTCGCGCAGATTGCCGGCCAGCACCGCCTCGCCATTGTTGATCAGGCAGATCGAGTCGCACAGCTTCTCCACCTGGTCCATGCGATGCGTCGAAAACAGAATCGCGCGCCCCTGGCTCTTCAGCTCCAGCAGCGTGTCTTGCAGCAGCGTGGTATTCACCGGGTCGAGGCCGCTGAATGGCTCGTCCATCACAATCAGCCCCGGCTCGTGCAGCAGCGCGGCAATGAACTGAATCTTCTGCTGCATTCCCTTGGACAGCTCCTGCGTCTTCTTTTGCAGCGCATCGGAGATTTCCATGCGCCTGGCCCAGTCGATGGCCCGTGTGCGCGCCACCTCCGCGCTCAGCCCGTGCAGGCAGCCAAAGAAGACGATCTGGTCGATCACCTTCATCTTTTTATAGAGGCCGCGCTCCTCCGGCAGGTAGCCGACGCGGTTCAGGCTCTCGCGCTCGAAGGGTTTGCCAAAGAGGCGGATGGAGCCTGAATCGGGAACCGTAATGCCCATCATCATGCGAATGGAGCTGGTCTTGCCCGCTCCGTTCGGCCCCAGCAGGCCAAACATCTGGCCCGCCTCGATGGCCAGGCTGAGGTTGCTGACGGCAACTTTGCTCTCGTAGGCCTTGGTCACTGCCGCGAGTTCGACTACTGGCATGAGTTCTCCCGCCGCTCAATGCGCGGCTCCAGAATCAGGCAACATATGGTGCCTGCCTGCAAGCAGTGTAGCAAAGCTCCCAAGGCGCAGAGCGCGCCCTGTGACCGATACGCGGCAATACGCCCGCCAGTTCCGGCGCGCTGCATCTGCTCCTGGGACGGCTCCATCTTCCGTTTTGCAAGATTAGTACTGGAAAATGGAATCCAAACGTCTTATGATAGGTGAAACCAAGAAGTGCTTTCAAATGACGAAGAATTTACCGAATGGAAGCGCGGAAGATGGTAGCCTTGAAAACGATGCCAGAGTACAATTTTTTCGTTACCGAGCCTGTTATCGGGCCAGAGCACCGGCCGCAGACCATTGATGAAGTTGACGTTCGCCAGGCAGTTCTCGAAGACCTGGCGTTAAAAACGCTTTATCTCTCCGGCTCGCTCTCCATCTCCGAGCTTTCGGAAAAAATCCGGCTCAGCTTCGAGGTAGCCAAGGAGCTTTCCTTCCAACTGCGCACCGAACTGCTCTGCCAGGTTACCGGCATGAACGGCCACGTCCCGCAGATAGCCATCACCGCCGAGGGCAGAAACCGCGCCGCCGACCTGCTCTCGCTGAATCATTACACCGGCCCGGCGCCGGTCTCTCTGCAGAGCTACGTTGAGCAGACGCGGCTGCAGAGTGTCCGCAAGGTCGAGGTGCATGCCGGCGACGTCCAGCGCGCCTTTGCGCATCTTGTCATCGACAGCGACAAGTTGCGGAAGTTTGGAACCGCGCTCAACTCCGGCAGCTCGATCTTTCTCTATGGCCCTCCGGGAACCGGCAAAACCACCATCGCCGAGACGCTCTCGCGCGTGATTGCCGAGGACGAAGTCTGGATTCCCTATGCGGTGGAAGTGGATGGCCAGATCATTACCGTCTTCGATCCGGCAATTCACCAGCGGGCCGCGGAGTCGCACTCCAAGAGCTGCGACAATCGCTGGGTGCGCTGCCAGCGCCCCGCCGTTCTGGTCGGCGGCGAGTTGACGGCCGAGATGCTCGATCTGCAATTCAATCCGGTTTCCAAATTCTATGTCGGCCCCGTGCAGATGAAAGCCAATAATGGCGTTCTGATCATCGACGACTTCGGACGGCAGCGCATCCGCCCTGAAGACCTGCTCAACCGCTGGGTCGTCCCGCTCGATCGCAGAATCGATTTCCTGACCCTTGCGGGAGGAAAGAAGCTGGAGATTCCCTTCGAGATGCTGGTCGTCTTTGCCTCCAATATGGACCCGGCAGAACTGGTGGACGCCTGCTTCCTGCGACGGATTCAGACCAAGATCAAGATCGGCGCCGTGCCCGATGCGCAGTTCTGCGAGATCTTTCGCCGTGTGGCCGAAGAGAATCATGTGGGATTTGACCCCGGCGTATGCCTGGACCTGATCGCATTCATCCACAATACAATGAAGCAGGAATTGCGCCATTGCTATCCACGGGATATCGTCAACCAGGTCATCTGGTCGGCCCGCTACGAAAACAGAACGCCGTATCTCGATTCCGCAGCCATGGCGCAGGCGGTTGAGGCTTACTTCCTGGCCAAGAGCTGAGCGCGCTGGAGGATCAGCGTCGCGATGGGCATTTAAAGAGAGTGAATGATGGGGATGCGCCTTTGGCATTTCTGCTTCCGCTTCATCCCTTCATTTCAACCCTTCATCAGCTTTTCCAACCCTTCGTCCATAAGCCCGCGCTTTCCCAGCATGACTGCATCTATCTTTCCATCAGGGCAGAAGACGCTCAGAAAAGGAACGGCTCATGGATGCAATCGTCGATGTCGAAACTGTCAGCCGAAGATTTGCTTTGGACAGCAGTCCGGCCCGTCAACCCGCGCATTATTTTGTCAACGCCCTCACGAACGCCAGCTTGCGCGTCATCGCCGGCGAGTTTCTAGCCATCTCCGGCCCCAGCGGGAGCGGCAAGACCACTCTGCTGAACTTGATCGGCTGCATTGACCAGCCCACCACAGGCCGCATCTTGGTCGACGGTGTCGAGACCTCGAAGCTGAAGCCTGGCCAGCTTAGCACGTTGCGCCGTGAAAAGATCGGCTTCGTCTTTCAAACCTTCAATCTCATCCCCGTCTTCTCGGCCGCGGAGAATGTCGAGTATCCGCTGCTGATTCAGGGCGTGAGCAGCGGCGAACGCAAGCAGCGCGTGGGCGAAGCGCTGGAGAGCGTTGGCCTCTCGGCCCGCGCCAGCCAGCGGCCTGATCTGCTCTCCGGCGGAGAGCGTCAGCGGGTCGCCGTGGCGCGCGCCATTGTGCATCGCCCTTCGCTGGTGCTGGCCGACGAGCCAACCGCCAACCTGGACACGCACAACGCCACGCAACTTATCGATCTGATGCACGGACTCAATCAGCGCCTTGGCCTCACATTTATCTTCTCCACGCACGATGCGCGGCTGCTCGAGCACACTGAGCGCATTGTGCGGCTCACGGACGGCGAAGTGGTTTCCGATACAAATATGGGAGGCAACCGTGGCTAAATTCCTTCTGCTCGCATTCAGAAATATCTTTCGCAACCGCCGCCGCACGCTGATGACTTTGTTCATGGTGGGCGGAGGCGTGGCAGGATTGCTGCTGGCCGGCGGCTACTTCGCCTTCATGACCCATGGCTTGCGCGAGGACACAATCAATAGCGGCCTCGGCCACTTGCAGATCTTCACCGCGGATCACTTCAACCGCGATGAGGTTCGCGTGCTGGATACTGGCATCGACAACTGGCGCCAGGTGGCCGCAACCGTCAAAGCAGGCAATCATGTGCGCGGCATTGCTCCACGCATTGATTTTTACGGCATGGTCTCCAATGGAACCAAGGCCGCGGGATTTATGGGCAGCGCCGTTGATCCGGAGGCGGAAATGAGTCTCGGGTTCATTTCGCGCATTGAGTCGGGGCGTGATCTTGACCCCAAGTCCAGCGGCGAAGTCGAGGCGCTGATCGGCAAAGAACTGGCCAAGTCAATGAACGTCGGCATCGGCGACGGCTTGACTGTGCTGGCCATGACCTCCGACGGCGCGCTGAATGGCGTCGATGTGCAGATTGTGGGCATCATCAACTCCGGCGCGCCGGAACGCGACGCGCGCTATCTGCGCATCACCCTGCCCGCCGCGCAGCGCCTGCTGCAAAGCGATCGCGTCACCAATCTCGTTGTGGGCCTCGACTCGACGGATCACACCGATCAGGCCTACGCGGAGATGATGCCGCGCTTGAACGGCCTTTCTCAGAAGATGGAGCTGAAAAAATGGATTGATCTGGCCACCTATTACAAGCAGGTCAACACCATGTTCAACGGCATTTTTCTCTTCATGGGGATCATTGTCTTCTTCATGGTTCTCATGTCCAGCGTCAACACGCTGTTGATGAGCATGTTCGAGCGCACGCGCGAAATTGGAACCATGCTGGCCATGGGCACGCCGCGCGCATGGATCATTGCGCTGTTCATGTTCGAGGCCGCGCTGCTCGGCTTGATTGGCGCGGTTGTTGGCCTGATCGCGGGCAATCTTCTTGGCGTGCTTTTGAACAGTTCCGGGCTGCATATGCCTCCGCCTCCAGGCTATAGTGTTCCCATGCCCTTCAAAGTTCTTCATGTGCCGTTTCAGATGATTGTTTCATCCGTGCTGGTCGTGATCTCCATGGCGCTTGCATCCATCCTGCCCGCGGTCAGTGCATCGCGGCTGAAAATTGCGGAGGCTCTCTCTCATGTCTAAGATCAATTGCATTCTGCGCACATTTTTGCTGCTCTTCGCTGTGGGCCTTTTGTTGGCTTGCGCGCTTGTGTGCCGCGCCGCAACACCCGACGCCGAAGCGCTGCTCAAGCAATCCGACGCTTATCGCAACGGCTGGCCGTCGTATGTGCTGAAAGTAAAAATCACGCATTACGAGTCCGGCAGATCGGACGAGGACAAGCTCTACGAGGTCTCGCAGAAGGGAACCGAGAAAACCTACGTCGAGTTCCTCAGCCCGCGCGAAAAAGGCCAGCACCTGCTGATGCTGGGCGACGATATGTGGGTCTATCTGCCCGACACCAGCCGCCCGGTGCGCATCACTCCGCTGGAGCGGTTGAGCGGCGACGCATCGAACGGCGATGTGGCGCGCACCAACTACGCCGTCGATTACTCCGCCGTTTATCTGCGCACCGAAAAAGTTGGCAATGAGAATTGTTTCGTGCTTGATCTGACCGCCAAGCGCAAAGGCTCAACCTATCAGCGCATCTTATACTGGCTGCGCGTGACGGATGCGCGCCCGGTGAGGGCCGAGTACTACCTCACCTCCGGCAAGCACATCAAGTCGGCTACATTTGACGAGTACATCACCGTGGATGGCAGGCCGCAACTGCATCGCTGGACGCTCTACGACGAGATCCGCCACAACTCGCACAGCGTTCTTGAGTACTCCGGCATTGCTCCGCGCGAATTGCCCGACAAGCTCTTCTATCAGGGACGCACGGACCGCTTCTGATCATCTATTGGCCTGCTTTCTGAGGAGATGCGAATGACAATTTCAAAGATATTCGGCTACGCATGCAACTGTTTCTGGCTGCTTCTTCCAGTCCTTATCTTTAACTTGCTCTTCGCCCGCCAACTCCCAGCCGCTTATCAGATGGAGGTTTTTGGGAAGGACATTCCGAAGGCGATCAGCCTTCCAGAAAACATCCTGCGTATGTTTGTTATGCTCTTGCCGGCCTTCATGCGGCTCCGAGTTTCCACGTCAAGTCAAAAGCTCGGCCTCGGTCTCTATCTCACTGGACTGCTGATCTACTTCGCCTCCTGGGCCGTTTTGATTGTTTTTCCTCAATGCGCATGGAGCACGAGCGAGATCGGCTTTATGGCCCCGGCTTATACGCCAATTGTCTGGTTGGCTGGAATTGGCTTGATCGGCACCGAGCTTCTGTTTTTGAGAGTCCGTTTCAAACCATGGATCTACTGGACCCTCTCTGCACTTTTTATTGTCTTCCATAATCTTCACGTGATCACAGTCTTTTCTCGGGGCATTTGACGGTGGCTGTCACCGCTCGCCAAGCCACAACTTTCAACGACGGCTTAACGGGTAGCCGGAGGAATACCAGACAGACTCGATGAAACTCTCACACAGATTGCCGTCTCTTCTGCTTCTCGCCATCGCGTCCTTTGCTGCCGCGCAGGATGAGCCGCCCGCTGAGCCTCGCCACGATTTTCGCTACGCATTTTCGGCTATCGATGATGCAACATTTTTTAGCAGCCTGCAAGCGCCGATTCCGCCGGCGGCGAAGCTGCGGGTTGATCCCATCGTCACGCTCTTTCAGAATCAGTTGCTGCTTGAGCCTTCTTTTACGTTTCGCTATCGCTCTCGCTGGAGCCTTGCGTCAAGCGTGGCGTTGCTGGCCGATAGCTTTCACGGACTCTCGGCATCGGAGTTTGACATTCCTTCAAGCAACTCCATCGCGCTGACGGAACTCAACGCCGCGCTGGAGCCGTACACCGGTACACACACACAGTTTCGCGTGAAAGAAACATACGCCGGCCTCTCCGCGGGAGATTTCGATTTCATGGCGGGGCGAAGAATTGTGCGTTGGGGAACTGGTTACGCATTCACTCCGGCGGGCGTACTGGACCCGCCGCGCGATCCCACCAACCCTACCGACCGCCTGAATCTGAATGATGGCCGGGATATGGTGAAAGCCGACTTTGTCCACGGACCGCATGCATTTTCTCTCGCATGGTCCAGCGCCATCTTCGCGCCCGCTGTATCGAAGCTGCACGACACTACCGCTTTCCGGTATAACGTCCTGGTGCGCGGCTTCGACACTTCGCTGATTGCCGCGGGCGAGCGCGGCGGAGACGCTGTGGGCGGACTCACCTTCACGCGCGTCTTCGGACAAGCGTGGGAACTGCACGGCGAGGCCGCTTGGCGTGAGCAGGGCGCGGTTTTGCTCGGCGGAAAGTATACGATGGCGAGCGGCATTTCTTTTATCGGAGAATTCTACACACCGCCCAACACGGCGTACTATCGCGATATGAACATCGCGCCGGCCGCCGGACGCCAGCACTATGCGTTTCTTTACGCGGGCAAGTCGAGACTGCGCGAGCTGCCCGGATGGAAGCAGTGGGATCTCTCCGCTTCGATGGTCGAGAATCTGAATGACAAGAGCTACGTTATAATCATTGACGCAAACCGCAGATTCGGCCATCATTTCTCGTCCTATCTGCATTTGCAGATTCCAGAAGGCGGCAAGACAACCGAGTACGGAGCCACGCCTTATACCGCGGCTACTTCAGTGGGGGTTCGATTCCAGTTATGACATTCACAGCCCATCCTGCCAATGCCTGTCTTTCCGCGAATTCAAAAGAGAATCATGGATACACTCGGATTTTCTTCCGAGTTCTCGTGGTTGCCTGCGCCGTCGCGCTGCTGATCGTTTTGCTCTTTCTTTCCCTGGGGACACGGTTGTCGGAGAGCGGCGTTCATTTTCTGGTTGCATTTGTCTATTCCGCGAGCATCGCGATTCCTTCGGCGTTTTTGCTCAACTGGATCGCTCATAACTATTCCGCGCAATTTCCTCGCATGATCGTGCTTATCCATGCGGCTGCCCTGGTCGCCACGGCCATCCTGGGATCTCTTGCATCCGGCCTCATCCTGCAATTCGCCGGTATTGTTCCCCGCGATGCGTATTGGTTCCAATTTCGTTCCTACCTTGCCTTCACTGTTGTCATCACGCTGATGATTGGGATGTCCATGACCTCCTATCACACGGTTCTCTTCAAACTCCAGGAGGCCACGCTCGAACTGCGCACCCGGCAAGTGGAGCAGGAGCGCGCCTACAAGCTGCTGGCCGAGGCGCGGCTTTCCTCGCTTGAATCGCGTATCCATCCCCACTTCCTTTTCAACACGCTTAACTCCATCGCCGCGCTGATTCCCTCCGATCCGCAGCGCGCGGAAGACACTGTCGGCAAGCTGGCCGCGCTGCTGCGCTTCTCGCTCAGCGCCAATCAAAGCGGCCTGGTGCTGCTGAGCCAGGAACTCAAAATTGTGCGCGACTATCTGGAGATTGAGAGCACGCGCTTCGGCCCGCGATTGCGTTATGAGATTGCGGTGCCGGATGAATTGGCCGAGGTCAGCGTTCCGCCGCTCGCGCTGCAATCGCTGGTGGAAAATGCGGTGAAGCACGTTATCGCGCAGCAGAGCCAGGGCGCGTCGATTCACATCAGCGGCGCTAGAGTTGCTGGCCGCATTGTGTTGGAAGTCAGCGACGATGGACCCGGTTTTACGCTGGCCGCAATCACGCCAGAACATGGCCTGGGCAATCTCATCGCACGGATCGAGCTTCTCTTTGGCAGCGCGGGCCAACTGGAGGTAGCGCGCGAAAATGAATGGACTGTTGTACGGCTCTCCTTTCCCGCATAATGGAGTGAACAATGGAATCCGAAACCCTGCGCGCTTATCTCGTGGATGATGAACCGCTGGCCATCGACCGGCTGGAGCGGCTGCTGAAAGGCGCGGGCAAATTGCGCATTGTGGGCCGCGCCACTGATCCGGCGCAGGCGCTGGACTTCCTCAATCGCGAAGCCGTGGACGTGCTCTTCCTCGACATTCAAATGCCCTGCATGAACGGCTTCGAACTGCTCTCGCGGCTCCACGCGCAGCCCTTTGTGATCTTCACGACGGCGTATGACGAATATGCGCTCAAGGCCTTCGAGGTCAACTCCATCGACTACCTGATGAAGCCCATCGAGCCGGAGCAGTTGGCGCGCGCGCTGAAAAGACTGAACCGGCTTCGCCCCTCCGCTAAGCCGGATTGGCAGCGGAACCCGGAGCTGCCCGCGCTGCTCAAGGAGCTGGCCGCTTCGCTGCGCGGTGAGCGGGCCGGCTATCCGCGCCGCATCGCTTCCCGCGTGGGCGAGCGCATCTCGTTTCTGGACCTCGATGCCGTGACGCATTTCCTGGCCCACGACAAGCTCACTTACGCTCTCGTGAACGGTCACCGGCACTGTGTCGATCAGACAATCACCGAACTTGAGCGCAGGCTCGACCCGGCAAAGTTTCTGCGCGTCCACCGTTCTGCGCTTGTGAATGTGGATTGGATACATGAGGTCAACTCATGGTTTGCCGGCAAAGTAATTCTCTCTCTCAAGGATGCCCAGCGTTCACAGATTCCCGTCGCGCGCGATCGCGTTCGCTCTCTCAAATCGCTTTTGAATATTTGAAAGCACACGTTGAATCGTTCGCCGTTTAGCTATCAAAGAATCCAGTCATCCAATCCATTCGCGATTGACAATTACTGATCCGCCTGAAACCATTGCATCCTCAAAATCTGTCATCCTGAGCGGAGCGTAGCGGAGTCGAAGGATCTGCGGTTTCATTTCGGTTGAAATCTCGCAATCCAATCTGGCCGGATCAATAAGATTGATCCAAGTTTGCTCCTCGGCCAATTCCTTCAGGACGACAACCCAAACGGCATTTGCGTGATCAGCCGGAAACCATAATCGCGACCCGGCGACGCATTAAGATTCGAGTTGGGTCATTCGCCATAAGCTCCGGCTCGGCGAACGAGATGAGGGTGAATCCGCCCTTTTGCAAATCGGCAATCGTCGCCTTCTGGACCATTATTGCGGTTCTCCAATTGGTGTACTCCGAAAACAAACCGTTAAGTGGCTTTTTCCTCAAGGAAAAGCCACCTTTGATAGAGCTAGAAAGGGCATAGGAATTGGAGAACCGCTCTAGATCGAGTCTCGGTCGAGATGCTCAGGCACTACAGCCACATCAGGCAGGAAGCCAAGCGGAAAGCGGTAGCCGCCCTCGACAAGGTCACCATTACGTCACAATTAGCCAGTTGGAAGAAGAACGCCGGCGATGAACGTCGGCGTAAACCACTGAAAATAATATTTTAATGGTCGGGACGGGGAGATTTGAACTCCCGACCCCTCGCACCCCAAGCGAGTGCTCTACCAGGCTGAGCCACGTCCCGACGCAATTGAGCCAGCTCGCGAGCGAGTCGGCTTTTGGGGTCTCAATTAGTTTACACGAGAGCGGCCCGGTGCGCTGGCAACTCTCTACCGCGCGCGCCAAACAGAGCCGCGCCCACGCGGATGCGGGTTGCGCCCTCTTCAATGGCCAGTGCAAAGTCGCCGCTCATGCCCATCGAAAGAACGTCCATGCTCAGTTTTGGATGCGCGGCGGCCCAGCGGTCGCGCTCCTGGCGCAAACGGCGAAAGCAGGCGCGGGTCTGGTCTTCAGGAACGTCGAAGGGCGCTATCGTCATCACTCCGCGAACTTGCAGATTCGTCAACGAAGGCAGGCGCTCCAGCAGCTCGGCGGCCTCGGCGGAGTCTGGCTCCAAACCAGCCTTGCTCGGCTCCGGGCTGAGCTTAACCTCCAGCAGAACCGGCAGCCGCCTGCCGCACTTGCCCGCCGCCTCGTTCAGCCGCTCGGCCAGCTTCAAAGAGTCCAATGAATCGATTGCGTCGAACAACTCCGCCGCGCGCAGTGCCTTGTTCGATTGCAGATGGCCGATCAGATGCACGCGAATGTTTTCGTTTCCGCACGCCTTCCGAAAAGCTGCCGCATGCAATGCCTTACTCGCAAACTCCTGCACGCGATTTTCGCCGAAGAGCGTCAAGCCCAGCGCGGCGGCCTCGGCCATCGTCGCCGCCGGATAGGTCTTGGAGACGGCCATCAGCTCGACCTCGGCGCGCGCGCGTCCGGCGCGGCGGCAGGCAGCGGCAATCGCCTCTTCCAGCCGTTCGAGATTGTCAGCAAGCAATGTCATCATGCTCCCGCTCGAAAAAACTCCTCAATGTGGCTCAGCACTCGCCGCCTGCGTACAATCAAAGTATGTGGACCGTGATTCTGCTCATCTTCTCCAACATCTTCATGACCTTCGCCTGGTACGGCCACCTGAAGTTTCGCCAGGAGGCGCTGTGGAAGGTGATCCTGGTCAGTTGGGGCATCGCCTTCTTCGAGTACCTGCTGCAGGTTCCCGCAAACCGCATCGGCGCCGAGCGTTTTTCGCCCGTTCAGCTCAAGGTGATGCAGGAGATCATCACCCTGGTGGTCTTTGCCGTCTTCACCCTCTTCTACTTCGGCGAGCATCTGCGCTGGAACCACGCCGCCGCCGGAGTATGCCTGGTAGCGGCGGGATTCTTCGTCTTCCACACCTGGTAGTCGGGTACCCCATCCTCGCCGCGTTTCTGTTCTTGCGGCTAGGGTGGGAAACCACAAAACTCACGGCGCGCAAGCGCCATCTGGCCCCACCGCAGGTGGCTCGTCCAGAAACTTCTCCGCCTCCAGCGCGGCCATGCAGCCCGACCCCGCCGCGGTAATCGCCTGCCGGTAGCGCCGGTCCTGCACGTCGCCGCAGGCAAAGACGCCGGGCAGCGGCACGCCGTTTTTTGTGACCAGCACATTCTCAGTGGTGCGTATGTAGCCGTCGCCATCGAGATCAATCTGGCCCGCGAAAAACTTGGTGTTCGGCTCGTGGCCGATGCCCAGGAATAGGCCGTCGATGGCCAGAGTCGTCACCTCGCCGGTCTTCACATCGCGCAGGCGAACGCCCTTCACTTCCTTCTCTTCCACGCCCAGCACCTCTTCGATAATGACGTTGGCGCGCAAAACGATCTGCGGATGAGCCTGGACACGATCAAGCATGATCTTGGATGCGCGGAAGGCGTCGCGGCGATGCAGCAGCGTGACCTTGGAGGCAAAGCGGGTAAGGAAGAGCGCCTCTTCCATCGCCGAGTCGCCGCCGCCCACCACGGCAATCTCACGACCGCGAAAGAAGAAGCCGTCGCAGGTGGCGCAGCTCGAAACGCCGTGGCCGATGAGCGCCTGCTCGCTCGGCAATCCCAGCCAGCGCGCGCTTGCCCCGCTGGCGACAATCAGCGTACGGGTCAGGATCTCGCCCGCCGAGGTTCGCAGCCGGATGGGATTCGCGCTCAAATCCACCGACGCCAGATCAACCGGCTGAAAAGTCGCGCCGAAGCGGGCCGCCTGCTTTTTCATGTTTTCAATCAGCTCTGGCCCCTGCACGCCCTCCGGCCAGCCGGGAAAGTTCTCCACCATCGTGGTCATGGAGAGCTGGCCGCCCGGTTCGTGGCCCTCCAGCACCAGCGGCTTCAGCCCTGCGCGGCCGGTGTAGATGGCCGCCGTGAGTCCGGCGCAGCCGGAGCCGAGAATTACGGTCGAACGAATCTCTGTCATGGTTCTTCCTCTGTTGATAGTATTCCACTGTTCTTTAGATGCAGCGCGGCCCGCGAACGGCTGCAAAAAGCCAACCCAGCGGCGAGGCAAAAGCAGCAACCCCGCGCACATGATTCGAAATTCTCATTAAGTTCTCTTGTTACTTAAAGTTTTCTAGTCCTTGCGCTCCCCTGCCGATGAGGAAACTGTGGCCGTCTTGGAGCCTGCTCACGGTTTTCCTCAGAGAATCTCCAGGTAGCCTCGGCCCGGAGCGCATCCCCATGTTTCTCCAAAATCAGCCTCACCCCCGCCTTCGCCGCACACACCGCACCTTCGGCTGGCTCCTCGCCGCGCTACTCGGCCTCGCGCCCACCGCGGCTATCGCCGGCGGGCCAAAGTATGTGGCCGGGACGAGCGGCTTCAACTCCGCTGTCCTCGGCCAGCCGGTTCACTGGGCCAATGGCCAGGTGAACTACTACGTCGATCAGGGTCCGTTGAACAGCTCCGTGACCAACCAGCAGGCGGTCGCGATGGTGGATGCGGCGGCGGCGCTTTGGAGCGCCATTCCCACCGCCGCCGTCACGCTCACTGACAATGGCACGCTGAATGAGGATGTGAGCGGCGCGAATCTCGTCGTCAGCGGCACAAACTTCACCGTGACCAACGAGCAGACCAGCCAGTTGGGCGTGATTACTGCGCCCGCCGACGTGGCGCCCTCGGCCACCGGCTATCCGCTGGGCGTCATCTTTGACGCCGACGGCGAGGGGATCGAAGCCCTCTTCGGCCCAGGCGCCAGCCTGCCCACAAGCTGCCAGAACAACGGCGTCTATTTCTGGCTGGACAGCATCAACCCCACCGCCACCATCGCCCACGGCATTATTCTGCTCAACGGCCTCTGCGCCACCACCCCCGCGCAGCTGGAGATGATGAGCTTTCAGTTGCAGCGAGCCTTCGGGCGGATTCTCGGCCTCGACTACGCGCAGGTGAACACCGGCGTCGAGAGCAGCCAGCCCGACGCCCTCTTTGGCTGGCCGGTAATGCAGCCTTCGAGCGGCAATTGCGGCACCAGCGGCGGCCTCTGCATTCCCGATCCCACCCTGCTGCGCTGGGACGACATCGCCGCGCTCAATCGCATCTATCCCGTGATGGCCAGCAATCTGGCCAGCTTCCCCGGCAAGCAGATCACCGCCGCCAACACCATCTCCATCCAGGGAACCATCCGCTTCAACAATGGGGTTGGGATGCAGGGCGTGAATGTGGTGGCGCGGCCTCTCGACGCCAACGGCGACCCGCTCTACCAATACACGACGACCTTTGTCTCCGGCTCATCCTTCAACGGCAACCACGGCAACCCGGTCACCGGCTGGAAGGACGCGAACGGCAATCCGCTCACCATGTGGGGATCAAATGCCGACGCGATGCAGGGCTACTACGACCTGAGCGGAGTGCCGCTACCGCCCGGCGCGACCACGGCCAGTTACCAGCTCAGCTTCGAGTCCGTCAATCCGCTGTACATCCACGCCAGCTCGGTCGGCCCTTATCTTGACGGCTCGCCGGAGACCTCCGGCACGCTGGCGGCGATCACCGTTCCGGCGATGGCGGCCGGCGGCGCGCAGACGATCAATGTGACTGTCGACGACTCGGCGGTGAGCGGCTACAATGACGCCCTCGGCAGCGAGGCCGCGCCCCTCAGCCTGCCCTCCAGCGGAATGTGGAGCGGGCGGCTCAGCCAAATTGGCCAGACCGACTGGCTCAGCTTTCCCGTGGCTGGCGGCAGCAGCTTCACCGTCGTCACCGAGGCGCTGGACGAGAGCGGCAATCCCACCAACCTCAAGGCCATGCCGGCGCTGGGCGTCTGGGACGGCTACGATGCGCTCGGCTCAGCGCCGGTCGGCTTCGGCGCTGGATTGAACGGCCTCGCCGCCGGCCAAAGCTGGCTGCAGGTCGCCGTATCGGGCAGCGACGTGGTGCGCCTGGGCATCAGTGACGAGCGCGGCGACGGACGCCCCGACTACGCCTATCAGGGCTGGGTTCTCTACGCCACCAGCGTCTCGCCCCAGCGGCTGCCGCTCACCGGCGGCGCTATCACCATCACCGGCATGGGCTTTCACCCCGCCGATACGGTGCTGGTGGGCGGCCAATCGGCCACCGTTCTCAGCATCACGCCCAACCAGATCATCGCCCTCGCGCCGCCCGCCGCCAGCGGCATCACCGGCTCGGTCAACGTCGAGGTCGACGACCTGCCCATCTACAACGCCTCCACCGTCATCGCCGCCGCCGTCGGCTACGGCTCGGATTCAACCGACGCTCTCACCCTGCTCACCGCGCCCATGGGCTTGATTCCCGTTGGCGTGCCGCAGCCCTTCACCGTCACGGCTCTGGCCGCAAACCTCGCGCCGGCTGGCGGAGACACGGTTCTCTTCACCGTCACCAGCGGCACGGCGACCCTGGGCTGCGGCGCCTCAACCTGCGCTGTCACCGCTACCGGCGATGGCCGCGCCACTATGAACGTGACCGCCATCAACGACACCTGGTCGATTGTCACCGCCTCGCTCAACAACGGCTCCAGCCTGCAAGCGCACTTTGGCGGAACAACGCCGCCGACGCTGGCCTCGCTCACCCCCATGCTCTCGCTGGCCGCCGGTGCAATCGTCTCCTGGACAACCCAGGCCCTGGCGCTGAACGGCGGCTATCCCGCCACAGGCAGAACGGTCCTCTGGCAGACCACGACCAGCCTCACCGCCTCCAGCAGCTCCGCCACCACCAACTCCAGCGGCATTGCCGCCCTCTCGCTCACCGTGGGTCCGCTCACCGAGGGGCAGACCGTCACCGCCAAAGCCTGCCTCAACGGCACAAACGCCTGCGTAACCTTCACCGCCTTCGGCGCGCGGCCGGAGTACGCCGCCCTCGAAGCCGTCTCCGGCACAACGCAAAGCCTCTCTGCCCAGGCAACCGCCAGCCCGATTGTCTTGCGTGTCCTCGACATGGACGGCAACCCCATGACCGGCGCCACGGTCACGCTCTACCAGGCGCTCTATGCGTGGGCGCCACCCTGCGGATTGCAAGGCCCCTGCGAAGAGGGCGCGCTGCTCGCTTCTCAGTCCAGCGCCGCCACCTCGGCCCTCGATGGCAGCGTCAGCTTTACCCCCGCCGCGCTGCCCGGCGTCGCCACTAATCTGCTCGGCCTGGCCGTCACCGGCAACACCGGCAGCGTCAGCATCGCCATCACGCAAGGGCCTTGAAAGCAGGGATCAGGGATTCGGAAATCCCACTCCAGTTTGGCCCATCGCGGAAGAATCCGCCGCTTTGCCCGGAGCCTCTGCCGCGTTCCTTGTTAGAATTGGATGAAGTTCATCCGTTAACGGCCGGGCGGGATTGCCAATGCCCGGTCAGTCGCATCAACATTCACTTTTTCCCAGTGCGTCGCTTTGCTCGCCGGAAGCGCCGTGGAGGCAAGAAAGCCATGCAGCCAACTTCATCCAAGCCATTTTCTTACGAGGCCTTTCCGGTTTCGGGCCTGGTCGCTTACTACTCCATGGAGATAGCGATCAATCCCGCCATGCCTACCTACTCCGGCGGCCTGGGCATTCTTGCCGGAGACACGCTGCGCTCCATGGCCGACCTGGGCGTTCCCTTGGCAGCCTTCTCGCTGGTTCATCGCAAGGGCTACTTCCAGCAGCATCTCGACGCCAAAGGCGCGCAGAGCGAGTCGATCCAGCCCTGGAATCCCGCTGATTTCTGCGTCGAAGAGAAGGCGCGCGTCACCGTCTCGGTGGAAGACCGCATTGTGACGGTGCGCTGTTGGCGCTATAACCTGGTGGGCCGCTACGGCCATGTAGTGCCCATCTACCTGCTGGACACCGATGTGGAGGAAAACTCAGGCTGGGATCGCGGCCTCACCGATCACCTCTATGGCGGCGACACAAACTACCGCTTGCAGCAGGAGATTGTGCTGGGCATGGGCGGAGTGCGCATGGCGCACGCCCTCGGCTACCGCGTCAACGTCTACCACATGAACGAGGGCCACGCGGCGCTGCTCACGCTGGGACTGCTGGAGCGGCAGTTGGGCGGCGGACCGCTGGGCGCGGCCACCGAAACCGACATGGAGCAGGTGCGCAAGAAGTGCGTCTTCACAACGCACACGCCGGTTCCGGCCGGCCACGACCGCTTCAGCACCGAGCAATCGATCCGCATCCTGGGCGGCGACCGCACGGCACGCCTGGAAAAGCTGGGCTGCTTTCGCGACGGAATGTTGAATATGACGCTGCTGGCGCTGCGCTTCTCGCGCTATGCCAACGGCGTGGCCATGCAGCACGCCAAAGTTTCGCGGGCCATGTTCCCGGAGTTCGCCATTGACTCGATCACCAACGGCGTGCACGCGCCCACGTGGGTCTCCGAGCCGTTTCAAAAACTCATGGATGCGCACTTCTCATCCTGGCGGCGCGACAACCTCTATCTGCGCAGCGCCATCGACCTGCCGGAGAGTGAGATACTTGCCGCCCATGCGCTGAACAAGGCAGCGCTGCTGGCGGAGGTGGCCGCGCGCACCGGCGTGGCGCTCGATCCCAAGCGGCTCACCCTGGGCTTTGCCCGCCGCGCCGCCACCTACAAGCGGGCTACGCTGCTGTTTACCGATCCCAAGCGGCTGGCTCAGATTGCCACCGCGGCCGGCGGCTTGCAGATTCTCTACGCTGGCAAGGCGCATCCCCAGGACGGGCCGGGCAAGGATCTTATCCAGCAGGTCGTCGAGGATGCCGCCAAGCTCTCCAACGACGCGCTGCGCATCTTCTATCTGGAAAACTACGACTGGAATCTGGGCGCGCTGCTCACCGCCGGCGTGGATGTGTGGGTGAACACGCCGCGGCGGCCCTATGAGGCCTCCGGCACCAGCGGCATGAAGGCTGCGCTCAACGGCGTGCCTAGTTTGTCGATATTGGACGGCTGGTGGATCGAGGGCTGCATCGAGGGCTTCACCGGATGGGCCATTGAAGACGGCGCCGATGACGCCGCCGAGGCCGATTCGCTCTACCGCAAGCTGGAAACCGCCGTCCTGCCGCTCTTCCTGGATGCGCCGGAGAAGTGGGCGCAACTGATGCGCACCACGCTGGCCTTCAACGGCTCTTACTTCAACACCAACCGCATGGTCAAGCAGTACACCCGCAACGCATACTATCCGGTGAAGCTCATCGACCAGGCCGCAGGCGAAAAGAAGCCGCCGCAGGCCGAAGGGGCTTGAAAGAACAGGGAATAGGGAGATTTCCAGGCTTCAAAAGCGGAACATGGTACATAGATTTAAATAGGAAGCTGCGCCACGCGCTGGACGAGAGACAGATTGACATCTGTCGCGCCTGGCAAGTACGATTGAACGCATACGGACCTCTTATCAATGAATGCTACAGTATCTATCACCAAGCCGAGTTTGCATCAACGTGTATTTGATGTCCTGTCTAAGTTCCGATTAATTCCACGCATCGAAACCTATCCATCAGTCGTTTCCTTTGCCCAAACTCCGCTGGGCAGGATTATCTTGTTAGCATTGTTCAGTCGTGGGCTGCGAGTTTTTCTTCCCAACTGGAGAAGCACACTCATTATTGTGCTGTTTATCGCGCTCATGACGTTTTTGCCCGAGCATCGGCGATTGGTTCTTGCGCTCGGTTCTTTCGCTCTCCTGGTGAAGGAAGAGCACTGGAATCCTTTGCTGCTCTGCTTGGATATGGCGGTCATCGCATTGGGGGTTTTACTCTATTGGAGTGCAATGCGCTGGCCCAAATCGCATTTTGGCCAGAGGCCGATTGCATTTCTACTTACAGGACTCACTGTTCTCATTCTTTCAGCGTCTGCGGCCGCGCCACAATCATTTTCTTACTCGATTCTTTGGCCGCTTGTCGGAGCAGCGGTAAGCTATGTATGGTTCATCGCCTATGTTCTTACCGACCGAAACTCCAGGCCGGCAAAGGATCTAACGCTGGAATTGACCGCCCTTCGCCCTCTGTGGGGCTCCACCAATACGCCTTTTCCAAAAGGTGCGGCATATCTTCGGCGCATTGAAGCACAGAATCCGGAGCAACTTGCGGTTGTGCAATTGAAGGGTCTGAAGCTGCTTGCATGGGCGATTCTGCTGGCGGTGTTTCAGGGTTTATGGCTTAATTTCTTTCACGGAAAACTGCGGATTCCGACGGCAGATCAAGCATTGGCCATGAGTGTGCAGGGATCCCCCGTAGTATGGCATTTGCGATGGGAAAGCCTGATTCTCGGATTTTTCGAGAGCATTCTAACTATGTCGATCCTGGGACATCGCATCATCGCCGGTTGCCGCATGGCGGGGTTCAACGCTTTGCGCAACACCTATCGGCCGCTGTCTTCGAGAACGATTGCGGAGTTTTTCAACCGATTTTATTACTACTTCAAGGAATTGCTCGTCGATTTCTTTTTTTACCCGGTTTTCCTCCGTTACTGGAAAGGGCATCGGCGGCTGCGAATGGTATGTGCGACCTTTGCCGCGGCATTTTTCGGCAACGCGTTTTATCACTTTACGCGGGATTGGCAGATCATCCGGGATAAAGGACTTTGGATAACATCGGCAAACTTTGAGTCATACCTGCTTTACTGCTTCATCTTGGCGCTGGGGCTTAGTATTTCTCAACTGCGAAAGCGCGCCCCCAGGCCCGGCAGTATTATCCGTGGAACTCTATTCCCCGTATTGGGCGTATGCTTGTTTTTCTGCTTGCTGAGCATATTTGACTCCACGGTCAAGGACTATCCGTTTGTAGAACACATGAGATTTTTCGCAAGCCTGTTTTTCATCCGTTTTTAGGGAGAGTGCATGGAATACAAAGACGAAATTCGTGAGTTTGTTCATAATCTGCTGGTCAGAAATGGGGACGCGGAATCTCTCGCGGACCAGGAGTCTTTATTGCGCAGTGGACGTTTGCAATCGATTGACGCGGTCGAGATTGTCATCTTCCTCGAAGAAAAGTTCGGGATCGACTTTACAAAGATTGGATTCGATCAGGAACAGATTGATAGCGTCGATGCAATTGTTGCGCTGATACAGTCGGCTTCCTCAAAAGCCTATTGATGTTACATATGCTGCCCATCTTTCTGTTGTGAACGAAGCGCGAGAAATGCCGTGGCAATATCCCGCACCGGGATCAGCCCTGACTTCATTTGTCAGATTCGCGCTTGCTCGCTGACTCATCGAGGTATCGGGCAAGAGCCTTGCGATCGATTTTACCGCTCGGATTCAAAGGCAGGTCATCGATTTGCAGAATCTGCCGCGGAACCATATAGGGCGGAAGAATGCGCCGCAGTGCCTCGATGAGTTCTTCGGGAGGTTTGGCGACGCCACTGGTAAAGGCAACAATGCCGGTGACAATACCATCCTGGATGGGCCAGGGAACGGCGGCTACATTTTCAGAACCGGAAACGGCGCGGAGATTGGACTCGATTTCTTCCATCTCCACACGCTGCCCGAGAACCTTCACCTGGTTGTCGATGCGGCCCAGGTGATGGAAGATGCCGCGCTCATCCTGACGGGCGAGGTCGCCGGTGAGGTACCAGGTCTTGCCAGCAATGGAGGGAAAGCGTTGCTGCGTGAGTTTGGCTTCGTTGAAGTAGCCCAAGGCAATTTGACCGCCAGAGACCGCCAACTGCCCTTCATCTCCGGCCGGTAAAAAGTTGAACGCATCGTCGAGAATGGCCGCTTCGAGCCCAGGGAGCGGATAGCCGCTTGGAACGGTGCCGCGCTCCGGGGTTGGGGGAAAATCCGGCCCGAAGGTGGCGCCAAGGCAATAGACGGTTGCTTCCGTCGGGCCATACAGGTTCTCCACAACGCTGCAAGGCGCAGCCGCCTGCCATGCCTCGGCCAGAGACCAGGGCAGCGCTTCGCCCGCGAACACACTGTACCGGAGCGAGGGAAATGCGCCGGGCTTAAGCATTTTCATTCGCCTGATGAAGGAGGCAATGGATGGAACGGAAGACCAGACTGTGAGCTGTCGATCCTGGATAAAGCGAACGGGAGCCATCAGCTGATTGGGTGGGATAACTTCAACAGAAGCTCCGCAGCCCCACGCAATGAACATCTCAAAAACGCTGACGTCGAATGTTAATTCGGAGGTTTGGGATACGCGATCCGTAGCCACAGGGTTGAACCTCGGCTGCATGGCAGCGAGGAATTGAGCCACGTTTCCAAGCGTAATCATAACTCCTTTAGGAAGGCCGGTTGTTCCTGAGGTAAAAAGAATATACGCAAGGTCATCGGCTTCCCTTTGCACTGGCTCTGGCAACCGGGATTGAGGCAGGGAATCCAGATTGCCTGAAAGATCGAGAATCAAGGGAGGCGCCGCGGCTTTCACTTCCGGCGTCAGGCACGCCAAACCCATCTCATCAACGATCAGCGCATCCGGATTGATCGTTTTCAAGATATAGATGAGTCTCTCTGCGGGAAGCTTCGGACTGAGCGGAATGTAGGCGGCGCCGCACCAACTGGCGCCCAATACACCGGTATAGGCGCCCAGGCTGCGTGAAGCAAGCACACACACTTTTCGCGCTGAGCCAAGCGCCTGAGCGGTGCGAGCAACTAAATCGGCCAATTGGCCATAGGAGTAAGAGACGCCGTCGACATAGAGCGCGACCCGGTCTGGATGGTCGCATGCCTGGTTATAAAATGGGAACGCAAGGTTAAAATTCATAGGAGTTTTTGGAACCTGAATAGAATCTATCACAATCATCGAACGCGGCAGGGTGGCGCCCAGCCGATGCTGAAAGCATGAGCCGCCCGGCGAACTATACTGTTCCATAATCACTGTTCCCTCGCTTATGGCTTTCAAATCCAAATCCGCCAGGCCGCGCGCCTTCCTCAACGAAGCCGGCGTCTACGACTACGCTGTCAAGTCGCTGGGGCGGGCCATGCGCACGGAGGCGGAGCTGCGGCGGCTGATGAAGCTGCGCGTCGAGCCGGGGGAACGGGGCGATGCGGCCATTGCGGCCGTTCTGGCTCGGCTGCGCGAGCACGGCTACCTGAACGATGCGGCCTTTGCTGAAACATACGCGCGGCTGCGCCAGGAGAATGAGAAGCTGGGCGTGCGCCGCGTTCGCCAGGACCTGCAGCAGAAGGGCGTAGGCAACGAACTGATCGCCGAGACTCTCGAAGCCCGCTATGGGCAGACCAACGAAGAGGCGCTGGCCCGCGAGCATCTGGAACGCAGGCGCCTGCGCAAGCCGGAGAACGATAAGGAGACCGCGCGGATCATGCGCCGCCTGGTCGCGGCGGGCTTTTCGACCGGCACAATCCGCAAGGTTCTTCGCCAGTGGGATGTGCCCGACGAGGCGCTGGCCGCGCTCGACAATCTCGACGACGAGCCGCGCGAGGAGTAGGGGTGGGCAGCTAGTGGCAGTTGCCACTTTTGCAGCGGGCCATTATGGCGGCGTGTAGGCGCTCGCGCAGGCCGGCGGGCAGATCATATATCTCGTGGGAGCGATAGATTTCGATGGTCTTGCGCGTGGTGTTGAAGATGACCTCGCAGTGCGGGCAGCGGCCCAGATGGGCTTCGAGTTCGGCGCGTGTTTCGGGGGCCACGGTGCCGTCGATCAAATCATCGAGTAGAACGAGAAACTCTTTGCAGGTCACTTGGCACTCCCCGTTTTCTCAGGACTCTTCTTGCGGCGGAAGTAACGGCTCAGGCGCTCGCGCAGTTGCAGCCGCGCGCGCAGCAGGCGCGACTTGACGGCGGGGATGCTCAGCCCCAGTGTCTCGGCAGTCTCCTCGGTTGAAAGCCCTTCCACATCTCGCAGCACAAACACAATACGAAACCCCTGTGGCAGCCCCTGGATCGTCTTGCGCAAGATCTCGCCCAGCTCGGCCTGATTGTAGTTCTGCTCCGGATCGGGCGCCCAGTCGGCCAGATCGCGCGGAACGCTGCCCTCTTCAGTCTCGATCTCCTCGTCAATCGAGACCATCCTGCCGGTGCGCCGCTTGCGCAGCCGCATCAGGCTCTCGTTCACCGCAATGCGCACCAGCCATGTATAGAACTTCGAGTTTCCCTGAAACTGATCGATCTTTTCGTAGGCCTTCAAGAAGGAGTCCTGCGCAACGTCCTCGGCGTCCTCGCGATTCTGCGTAATGTGCTGGGCGATGCGAAAGAGCTGGCGCTCGTACTTGCGAACCAGCGCATCGTAGGCCGAAAGATCGCCGCCGCGCACCCGTTCCACCAGGGCTACGTCGGGATGCGGCTCGATCTCAATTGGTTGGATGGTCGGCATGAGCGTTGGTTGCAGAATTCCTTTTGGGCCGTCTCTGGCGTCTGTCTTTGGTTCGTTCGTTTAAGTGTAACGGACGGCGGCGGCGCGAGCCAAACCCCGTATCCAATCGCGTGCTGGCCGTCCAGCCGGAGCTGGATTGAGGGATGGGGTGCAAGCCGGTGAATTCCACATCGCTGATTTGATTTCTCGCCGGTCGATGAAGTCTCCCGGGGTCCAAAAATCAGATTGCGATTCTGGTTTCGATTCCATCGTAATCGGTATGGACACCATGGGTTGTGGCGTCAAGAAGGCCGGCGCTCGCCAGTGCTTTCACATCCGCATGAACATTGCTGTAGTCGCGCTGCAGGGCCTTGGCCAGGGCGCGAACGCTGGGGACATTGTGCCGGCGAACGTAGCGCAGCAGCTCCATCCGCTTGCCCGTGAGGACGCGGGCGAGTGCATCCCAGCTTTCAAAGGCCAGATGGCGCTCGTGAAAGCTCTCTCCCCGCTCGGCTCTGTGCCATGCGTCGATAAAATTGCGCGAGGCCTCTTCTTCCATCGCGCCGCCTACTGTAAACTTCACATCGCTCATTGGACTCCTCGCAATCTATGCACATCGGACCAGAAATCGGCCATCAACTGCTCTACGGTGGAAAATGCATACGGCTTCTCCGAGCCTTGAAAATGCCGATGATCGCCTTTGCCGCGCTCATTGTCATAACCAACCTCACGGAGACCTGAACGGCCATAGAACATCGAATACTTCAGATCGTGGGTTGTCGGCTGGACCGGCTTCGGTACGCGCCAGAGAACCATCTCCACGATTGCGCCATCGTCGTAGTCAATGCGCTGGTGAAAAAGCAGTTCAGCCTTCATCGTACGCCCATGATGGCATTATAGACCATATGGCTTACTTTGTCATAGATGGTTTGGAATTGCAATAGCGGAGCGTCGGGAGATTTGCGATCGGATTCATCCAATTGGGCTTTTTCTTCGGCTGGCTCCCATGATGTGGCGCTTGCCGTAACGCCAGTGGTTCCCCGTAGCCGCTCTCCGCGCCCAATCAGCTTAAAGTGAAGAGATGAGCTTCGCGTCCTCCCCCACTTCCCTTTCCCGGCTGGCTACCCGCCGCCTTGCGCTTCTGCTTTCCACGCTTCTGCTGGCGCTGCCGCTTGCGGGGCAATCCTCAGGCGGCTCGGCAACCGCGC
>Ga0302319_10005695_pt1 | contig 24910 bp, 18 predicted proteins | sample Bog_T0_2_FD_203319 | JGI IMG/M metagenome (GOLD analysis project Ga0302319, IMG submission 203319) | Peat permafrost microbial communities from Stordalen Mire near Abisko, Sweden - Bog_T0_2 | ecosystem: Environmental > Terrestrial > Soil > Wetlands > Peat | place: Sweden: Abisko, Stordalen Mire...
CCGCCTCTTCAAACCGGCCGAGGCGCTGGGCATGCGCGCCGGTGAACGCGCCCTTTTCGTGGCCGAAGAGCTCGCTCTCCAGCAGCGTCTCGGGAATGGCCGCGCAATTCACCTTGATCATCCGCCCGCGCGCGCGCGCGCTCCAACCATGGATGACCTCCGCCACCACCTCCTTGCCGGTGCCGCTTTCCCCGGTGATCAGCACCCGCGCCTCCGAGGGCGCCACCAGGGCCGCCTCTTGAAACAGCGCCAGGGTGAGCGGGCTGTGGGCGATGACCTCCGGCGGCAGGGCGCGGCCCAAGTCCGGCGGCGGGGCGTGCGGGGCCGCGCCGGTGGCCTGCCGGACGGTGGCCAGCAATTCATCCAGGTCAATGGGCTTGGCGAGATAATTCAGCGCCCCGTCGCGCATGGCCACCACGGCGTCGCGAATATCCGCATAGGCCGTGACCAACAAGACGGGCAGCGCGGGGAATTGCGGACGCACGCGGCGCAGGGTTTCCAGGCCGGACAACCCGGGCATGCGCACATCCGAAATCATCATGGAAAAGTTCCCGCCGGGCAGCAGCGCCAGGGCCCGCTCGCCGGAATCCGCCAGCACCACCTCGAAATGCTGGCTGCGCAAGAACGACTCCAGCAAACTGCGCTGGCCGGGATCATCATCCACGACCAGAATGCGCGGCGGAGCTGGCCTGGGTTCATTTGGCACCCGCCCAAGCTAGACTAATCCAATGCGGGCCAAAAGAAATTTGTACCCGCTGGTTGCAGGCGCGGCGCGCACGGAGTGGCGCGCCCCACCGCGCTGGGCTCGCGGCAGATCCGTTCGATTTCATTGCCCACTTCTGAGTTCGGGTTAAAAAATCAGGAGCGAACATCCCGTTGTGGCAAAATGAACCGGTTTACCCGGAAGATAAAAACGTTTCCGGCGCGATAACCCTGGCAACCGGGCAACCCGCCGCCCCGCGATAAAAAAAGCGCGAACGCATTCGTTCGCGCCTGGCAATTCATGAATGGCGTCCGCGCCTGGCTAGTTTATTTTCAGGGTATAGACCGGCGAAGTCACGCTGTTGGTCTTCGGCGCGGAGCCAAGGCTGTTGTACTGGTAATCAAACTTGAAACAGTAGTTCAGCGTGGTGGTGCCCGGAGGGACGGGGATGAGTCCTTCCCAGCGATCCTTCACGAGGGGCACCCGGCGCATCGGCAGCAGCCGGCCATTGGCCAGGACATAGCCCTGGACGCTGTCCCAGCGCAGCGACTGCTGGTCGGAATCAAACGAGGTTTCAACGGCGTACTGGTTGTCTGGATTACGCGGCTGCTGACTCGGTGTCAGCCGCGTAAACGTCGCGGTCGCGCAGCCAGCCAGCCAGAGGACGGGCAAAAGCGGCAGAAATTTCTTCAACATAAGCAACGTACTATCGCAAAAAGCCGGGGGGGTTGTAAAGTTGGATTTCCACGCTTGAAAGGCTGGCCGCTTTCGGTGATCCTCGCCCGCATGAGTTCCCCGAATGAGCAACGCCCGGTGGCCAGCCGTTTCCGCTGGGTCATCTGCGCGCTGTTGTTTTTCTCCACCACCTTCAACTACCTGGATCGGCAGGTCATCAGCTATCTCAAGGGCTACTTTTGCACGCCGGTGGAAACGGACCCCGGCTTTGCAAAATTCACGGGGGACAGCTTTTACCTCCCGGATTTCGCCGCCAAATTAAGCCAGCCAACCGACGCGGTGACGGCCTCCATCAAGACGAATTTATCCGCCATCACCCTCGCGGCGTTGGAGCAATTTCGGAAGGATTCCGCAGTGGATCCCCAGTTGCTCCAGACCAACCTGCTCAACGACCTCAACAAAATCATCACCGGCCCGATCTATGACGCGGGTCGTTTCGCCGGCGTCACGCTCCGGCCGGAAACCCGGGCCTTGCTGGCGCAAAACCCGGCGGGAGACGCCCTGCCGCATCTCAACCGCCTATTGCTGAATGATGCGTATCCTCGAGAGTTCTCCCGGGGTGGGTTTGGCTGGTCCAACACGGATTTTGCGAAGTTGACCGCGTTCTTCACGGCTTTTTACGCGGGCATGACCATTCTCGCCGGCGGGGTCATCGACAAAATCGGCACGAAAATGGGTTTGTCCCTGTCGCTGATCATCTGGTCCATTTTCGGCATTGGCAACGCCTTTGTTGGCCGGCTGGTGAACATGCATGTGCTGGTTCGCAGCGCTTTCGGCATTGGCGAGGCGGGCAACTTCCCGGCGTCCATCAAGACGGTGGCCGAATGGTTTCCCAAGCGCGAACGGGCGCTGGCCACGGGCATTTTCAACAGCGGATCCAACTTTGGCGCGATGATCGCGGCTTTGTTTGTCCCGTGGTGCATGATTTATTTTGGCGATCAACTGGGCTGGAAGATGGCCTTCATCCTCACGGGTGCGGTTGGTTTTCTCTGGCTGATCTTCTGGTTCTGGCTGTATGACTCGCCGGCTAAATGCAAACGCCTGTCCCAGGCGGAATATGATTATATTCACAGCGACCAGGATGAGGCTCCCGCCCCCGGCACAAACCAGCCCGAAAAGGCGGGCCAGTCATCCATTGGCAGACTGTTTTCCGGCACTGGACGGGTGCCGCGCGCCAGCTTTTGGGGCACGCTGATTTTGGCCGGCATTCTGACGCTGTTCATTTATCTCATGACCACCTTGATTGTGGCGCAAGATGCGAAGATTTATACTTCGGGCGATAGCCTTGGCAAAGTGGCCCACACCATCTTCATCGCCCCCAATGATCTCCCGGCCACGCAATTCCCGGCCATTTTAGCTTTCCGCATGGTCTGGCTGGCCATCATGGCCTGGGTGTGCATCGCGCTGCAAGTCAAACGCTGGCATGACCTGGGCAAATCGGGCTGGCTGACGCTGCTCAACCTCGTGCCCGGCGTGGGCAGCCTGATCTCCCTGGTGGTGCTCGGCTTTTTCAAAGCCACCCCCAATGCCACTAAATTCGGCGCCACGTCCACCACCGGCGTGCTGGGCTATCCGCAAACCTGGTCGTTTTTCTGGGGGAAATTCCTGACCGACGGCGTTTGGTGGTTTTATCTGTTCTGGCTGCCGGACTATCTCAACAAGCAGTTCGGCATGGATAAGCACCAAGTCAGGTTGCCGACGTTTATTGTTTATGGCGTCGCCATCATCGGCAGCGTTTATGGCGGCAGCATCCCCATGACCCTGATCAAGAAAGGCATGGCCGTGTACCAGGCCCGCATGCTGGCCATGTTCCTCATTGCGCTCGCCCCGTTGACGGTGTTGAGTACCCAGTATTTTGGAAACGTGGAGCATTTTGGGCCTGCGTGGGCTGCGATCCTGGCCGTGGGCACCATTTGCGTGGGGGCCGCCGCCCATCAGGCATGGTCGGCCAATCTGTTCACGACGGTTTCCGACATGTTTCCCAAACGAACGGTGGGGGCCGTCACGGGCATCGGGGCCATGGCGGGCGGCTTGGGCGGCGTGGTGGTCCAACTGTTTGCGGGCGGGCTCACCGACGCCTATAAAACCAATCCACAGCAGGCCTACCTCATCATGTTCATCCTGTGCGCCTCCAGCTATCTGGTCGCGTGGAGCATCATGAAAACCCTGGTGCCCCGGCACAAACCGATCACCGATCTGTAACCCCAACCCGCCGCCCGGTGAGGCGACCGGGCAGAATCGGTGATTTCCTCAAAAAACCTGCAGGCCCTGTGGCCGCACGCGGCGTGTCGCCACGGATAAATAAAAAACCCCGTGAGGCCAGGCCACGCGGGGTTTTTGACAAAAAACAAGATTGATTACTCGCCGTTGTCGCCAATGGCCTCCACGGGGCAGGCTTCTTTGGCTTCTTTGCAACGGGCCTCTTCATCGGCGGAAGCGGGTTGCTTGTAAACGTAGGTGTAACCACCATCTTCGTTGCGTTTGAAATTATCCGGCGCGGTCTCGCGGCACAGGTCACAGTCAATGCACTGGTTGTCCACGTAGAACTTTCCGGCGATGTTTTCAGCGTATTTATTTGCGGCGTCAGCCATAGATTTAAATGAGTTAAATTTGAGAGGGAAATATGTCCCGCAGGTCCGGGTTTGGCAAGCTTGTTTCCGCCCAAATTCACATCATTTTTTGCCACGCAAACCGGGCAAAAATTGGCCGGCAGACGGCCGGGAGGCCTTTTGATTCCGACGACCCCGGCGAATTTCTTGACCGGTCCGACCTTGCCTGACCTTCGGCTCAGCCGTATCCATGCAGTAACGGATTTGTTTAACCACAGATGGACACAGATAAACACAGTTGAAGAAAATGTCGAAACGGCGTTCCCACCCGGTTTTCCCCCGGGCAACTAAACGGTGGGCTGTATATGAGCCGCTTGAAAGTCAGGTTTATTATCTGTGTTCATCTGTGTCCATCTGTGGTTGAAATTCTTTTTTACCGAATCGTTACGGCTCAGGGCACGGGCGTCCATTTGGCGTCGGGATCAAACCGGGTCAGGGCGGCGGCACGGTGCGCGGTGCGTGGGCCGAGGTTGCACTGATACACCTTGCCCTGCTGGCTGACGATGAAAGTCATCACGCCGGTGTTGGCCCATTCCGCCGGCCAGGCGACCAGCGCGAAGCCGGCGATCATCCGGCCGTTGATGAGGTAATCATATTTGCCGCCGGCCGCGTGGCTGCCCTGGCGGGTCAGGATCTTGAAATAGTAGCCGTGGTACGGTGCCTTTGCCTCGTTCAGCATCGTCGCCGGACGGTGGTAGCCCTCCACCCGCGCGGCCGCCACCAGCGGCCCCAGCGGACTCAGCGCCTCGCCGGGTTTCGCGGGCCAGAAAAGCCCGTCGTGCGTGTCGGGCGTGCTGTGGAGATACCGGGCATAGGCCAGCACGCCATCCCCCATCCGGTCCACGCTGGCGTATTCGCGCTGGGCCGCGACGTAAGCGCGGCAAACGTCAATCGCGCCCAGCTCATCCTGGCCGATGCGACGGTTCAAGATTTCCGCCCGCCCGGCGGCGGTGTCGAAAGCCCAGGCTTCCCCCTGCTGCACCAGCGGGATGGGAAAGGGCCACGCATCCGCGCCGATTTCCAGGGTGAGCTGGCCGGGGGAATTGGTTGCCCATTGGGTTTTTTCGGTCAGGCGTTGCACAAACCGGTTGAATTCTTCCGTGGCCTGGACCGCGTCGGGCGAAACCAGTTGGTGCCCTTCCGGTCCAAAAATGGCGTGCAGCGTGTTGGTGTCGCGGCTGGCTGCCGCCGCCACCAACGCGTTGAGTGCGGCATCCGGCGAAGGGAAAGCCTCCTCGCCAGCGGCCGCCGAGCGCAGCGGCCCGGCCAGAAGCAAACTGAGGCAAAGCACGCCCAGCAAAGACCGTCCGGTCCGCCGCCGGTGCGAATAGGTTTTCATTAGCGAGGAATGGTAATGGTTTTGCATAAACAATGGCTTAACGCTTTGAGCCGGAGCCGTGTGAACCACCGCCACCACCACCACCGGAGGGAGCGGAATGGGCAACTGGAGCCGCGGGGGCTGAGTGCGCGGGTTCCGGCGATGGAACATTCCGCATGCTTTCCTGCCCGCGGTCGCTGAAGGCTTTGGCGGCATGCGAGCTTTCACTGCCAATGAATGCGCCATTGGACGGGGCATGCGCAGCTGGTGTGGCAGGATGGTCGGCCAGATGAATATCTCCGGACTCCCGCACGGCAACCGGCCGTGGTGCGGAAGCTGGACGTGGCTCAGCGGCCGGTCTGGGCGTGGCCGCTGGTCTGGGCATGGCGGAGGGGCGTGGTACGGCCGACGGCCGGGACATATTGACCACCATCCCATTACGCCCCGGTTCGGCATGAACCGGCGCATACCCCCGGTCGCCGCGATTGCCCACAATCAAGTTGTGCCCCGCTTCGCGATGATCTTCGGGCCGCCAAACCGCGCCCTGACGCGCCATCCAAGCCGCGCGTTGTTCCGGCCGTTCCTGCCACCAATTGGCCGGATGACCATGGTCACGGTCCCAGGAATACAGATGCTGGTGCCGCCAGTCAAAGTCGCAGTTCAACCACGGGCCAAGGTTGCAGACCGCCCCAAAGCCCAGGCCATAACCACCTTGCACATACACGAAATCCGGTTGATAGACCGGCACATAAACCGTGTCCGGCGCGACCGGCAGAATCTCGATATAACCGTTGTCATCCACCACCTGCTGTTGCGGCGTGGACACGAGGTTGCCGAAGTTGCGCGCGGAAATGCGCAAGCGCTGAATGGATTCCATCACCTGCTGCTGCTGGTTGAGAAAGGCCTGGCCCAGTTCGGCGGTCCAGTCCAGATTGTCATCCAGATATTGGAGGAGGGCAGGATAGCGGGCGACCGCCTGGACGCTGGCATCCCACGGTTGCTGGTCAATCTGGCTGGGATCGCCGCCGCCGATCACATAGCGGTCGGCCAGCACGATTTGCGTGGTCAGCGTGGCGGCGGGCAGGATTTGCGCCAGGAGGGGGTCGGGGTAAAGCGCGATCGGCCCCAGCAATTGATCCAGTTGCTGGTCGGACAGCGGTTGATAATTGGCCATGGGCGGCGGAACCGGTTGGGCCGAAACGGGGAGGGCGGCAAGCCCAAGGAGCAAAACCGCCGCACTCGTTAACGCAAGCATCAGGGGTTTGGTTTTCATAGTTTCACCTCGTTTGCACGAACCATGCCAAGGCCGGAACCGGCCTGGCTGGCTCATTTAGCATGACTTTGGACCAATTATCACCCCTTGCCAACAGAATTCCCGCCAAGCAACTTGGCTGGCCTGCCAAGCCGCTTGGCACCCTGCTTGGTCAAAAGTCCTTGAAATCGCCCGCTGTCGGAATTTCACTCTGCCGGTTGGCCATGGCGCGGGTTGCCGGCGCGGCCGGGGGACGGCCATTGCCAGGGAGGCGTTTGGGAGCGGAACGGGCCGTCTGGGGTCGTCGCGTCTGGGACGCTGGTCTGGTTGTGGATTCGCGGTTGCTGCCCAAAAGTTGGAGTAATTCCATCACGGACTGCTTCATCAATTCCGCCTGGGAATTCAATTCTTCCGCGGCGGAGGCACTCCTCGGCGCTGGCCGCGTTATTTTGCGTCACTTTGTCCATCTGGCCGACGGCAATATTCACTTGCGTGATGCCTTCGGTTTGCTCCCGGGAAGCACCCGCCACCTCGGTCACCAGTTCGTCCAACTGGCGGACTTTGCTGACAATCTCATTCAATGTCTGCGCCACCTTCCCACTGATTTCGACCCCCAGGCCGGTTTTGGTGATGGCCCCCGCAATCAGTCCGGCCGTTTCTTTCGCTGCCTGGGCACTGCGCTGGGCAAGGTTCCGCACCTCGTCCGCCACCACGGCAAAGCCCATGCCGGATTCACCGGCGCGGGCGGCTTCGACTGCGGCGTTAAGGGCGAGAATGTTGGTTTGAAACGCAATTTCATCAATGGTTTTGATGATCTTGGAAATATCGTTGCTGGAATTTTTGATGGCTTCCATGGCCGCCCCCATGCTCTGCATATCTCCGGCCCCCTGGTCCGCGGCCTCCCGGGCCTGTTTGGCCAGCGCGTTGGCCTGCCGGGCATTCTCGGCGTTGCGCTTGGTCATGGACGCCATTTCTTCCAGCGAGGCACTGGTCTCCTCCAGCGACGAGGCCTGTTCACTGGTGCCTTCGGCCACGGCTTGACTGGCCATCGAGGTTTCGGCAGAGGCGGCGGTGATCTGGTTGGCCCCCTCATTCATGCCGTTGACCATCCGCGTCAACATTTTGAGAATCGGACGCGTGATGGCCAGCGTCAAACCCCCTGCGATCAGTCCCCCGACCACCAGGACAATGAGGAACAAGCCTTGCGACTGGCGGTTGGAGGCCGTGGTGATGCGATCAAATTGCCCGGCCAGCTTCGCGGCGGCGTCATTGGCAAAACGAAAATAGGTCGCGCCGCAAACCGCGCCCGCGTGGTATTGATCATGGCACGCCAGGCATTTTTGGCCCGCCAGCAGCGGCTTGTAAATCTCAATGGCATTGGCGTTCGTTTGCAGCACCAAATCTGGATTGGAAAACAGCCGCGCTTTGAGTTCCGGGTCAAGCGCGCGCCCCATGGCTGACTTGCTGGACGAGGCGGTGATTTTACCTTCCAGATTGAAGAGCGAGAATTCCACCAGCCCCGGCATGCTCGATTGCAAAGCGGCAATGCGGGAAAACACGTCCATATCGCCGCGGCCCAACGAATCCGTGACCCCGAAGTCCACGGCCGTATCAATGTTCTTGACGTTCTGCAACTCCCGCTCGTTCAACAACCCCTGGCTTGCCGCCGCCAGTTTGCCATTGGAATGTCTGGCCTGAATGAGCGGAATGGCTTGTGTCAGAAGCTGTAACGCGACCATCCCGCCGAGGATTTGGATGCCGATTTTCGTTTGAAGTTTCATGGCTCCCTCCTTTGGTTGGGATTGAATGGAGAAGAGGTGCCGGATGTTTGGGGCGTTTTCGCCCGCCGTACCTCCTCGCAGAGCAGCGAAATACCCACCGTCACCAAAAATATACCAATGCGCATATAACCAAGCCTTCCCGCCCGCCCCGGTCCACAGGCGCGCCAAAACCTGATAGCGATGGCGGCCATTATGATCCTGACAGCAAACTGACATGTTTATCGGCCGAAAGGCGGTTTACTTTAGGGCGTGTTTTCAAAATGGTTTTGGGTGGCCCAGGCCACTGGCCTGGGCCGTCCGGCGACTCGCCGGATGAATCCACTTCCCCACACAACCCATTGTCTTTGTGCTCTTTGCGTTCTTTGCGGTTCATCCGTCTTTTTTTTCACCTTGGACAGCCTATGTCCAACGTCCCCTGCTACAGTTGCAGCAAAAGTATGAATGACCTGATCGAAAATCGAACGGCGAACGACTCCAAGTTCGCCGAAATCAAAACCCTGCTGGCCGCCTCAGCGACGGAGACCGCCTCGCCATCGTCGCCAAAATGGGGAAACTTGGAAAGCGCCCTGACCGGCAACGGATTGGGAAAACGACGTCGGGGAATATTTGCACCCGCTGGTTGCAAGCGCGGCGCGCACGGAGTGACGCGCCCTACCGCGCTGGGCGCGCGGCAGGTCCTTTCGATTTCGTTGCCCATTTCGGATTTCGGGTTAAAGGGTTCAGGTTGCAGGTTGAAGGGCCGACGCCCGTCCGCGCCACAATGCTTTTGATGAACGCGTGGGTGGGCGGGTCTGACCACGCCCAACCGGTTGGAAACCGGCGATACGGCAGGTTTGGAAATCTGCGCTACGATGGGTGGTCATTTTAGCTCAGGCCGAGGATTTCGTGTTCCAACCTCGGAGTTCGGGTTTAATAGCCAAAAGTCCGAGTCAGTCCGAGTCAGTCCGACCTTTGAGAAGCGGAAACGGGCGGCGCGGCGGCCGTGGCGTTCGCCGCCGTTTGGGGGATGCCCACGGCCGGCTGGTTTGGAAACCGGCGATCCGAAGTCAGTGAAGTCAGAGTGGGTCCGAGTCAGTCCGACCTTTGAAATGCAAAAAACGGGAAGGTATCCGCGAATGACGCGAAGGAAGCTCATGGTCCCAAAGGCTGTGCTGTTGCGCCGATGCCAAGCCGGACGCCGATTGCCGCTAACCCGGATATTTCACAGTGAAGTCGGCCAAAACCACGCAAACCCCTGTAGCGCAGGCTTCCAAGCCTGCCGTATACAGGTTTCCAACCTGCGTGCCGTGGCCTTGGAAAAGCGCATTCGAACGTGGTTGCCCTTATATTTCCATCGGGTTATTCGCGTGTCTTTTCAAATTGCTATGAAATATCCGGGCTAAAACCTGGCGGAGTCGCGAGTCGTAGTGGGTAGTAGTGGGTGGCACCTTTCAAATCCATTTTTGGTCGGTGCCGACGGTTTGACGGGAGAACGAGGGTGAGAATGACGATGAAGCCCTGCCAACAAACCACCGATAACAAATCGCAATCCTCCGGCAGCAGGGCCGGAGGCGGTGGGTTAATCTATCGGGTGACGGATCGAACTGACGCCGTTAACGGCGTCAACCCGTCGTCCCGCCGGGTTTGACATACGGGCGGGAAAGCTTATTTTGTTCACGTTGTGACAACTACAGAACAGCCTCTGATGCTCGTGCGGCTGGATGAATTGCCGCCCCGGACTTGTGCCGTGGTGCGCCGCGTCTCCACCGATGACGAGGACACGCACCGCCTCAAGACGCTCGGCGTTTGCGTGGGCCGGCGCGTGGAATTGGTTCGCGCAGGCAACCCCCTGATTTTAAAGGTGTTCGGCTCCCGGCTGGGCATTTCCGCCGAGCTCGCCGCCCGCGTGCAGGTGGAAGTCTGCATGCCCGGCCATTGCGCCCTGCGCGAGACCCACGAGGCATGAACTGCCACGACGCCGACGCCGAGACGCACCCACACCACGCCTTCACCCTGGCCTTGGTGGGCAATCCGAATGCCGGCAAAACCACCCTGTTCAACGCCCTCACCGGGCTGCGCGCCAAAACCGCCAACTTCCCCGGCACCACCGTGGAGCGCAAGGTCGGCCGCATGCACCTGGATCATCAGCAGATCGTGGTGGTGGATCTGCCGGGGCTCTACAGTCTGGACAGCAAGTCGCCCGATGAGAAACTGGCCTCGGATGCATTGCAAGGCCGGCTCGGGCATCAGGCGCCGGACGCCGCCCTGGTGGTGGTGGATGCCACCAATCTCGAACGCAATCTCTTTCTGGCCAGCCAGATTCTCGAGCTGAAAGGCCCCGTCATTGTGGCGCTCAACATGATGGACATGGCCCGGCGCGATGGCATCCACATTGACGTGCCCAAGCTCCGCAAGGAGCTGGGGTGCGCCGTCGTGGCCGTTTCCGCCCGCAATGGCGATGGCATTGCCGAGTTGAAACACGAGCTGGGCCGGCTCATGAACGGCACCATGCCGGAAGCCGTGGACCATGTGGACCCCGGTTGCGCCGGCTGCACGGGCTGCTCCTTCCAGGCCCGCTACGAGTGGACCGAGAAAATCTCCACGCGGGTCATGGATCCCTCCCTGGTCAAGCGCGCGGTCTGGACGGAAAAACTGGATGACTATTTCACGCATCCGGTCTTTGGGGTGGTGGTGTTTCATTTGGTCATGCTGGCGGTCTTTGCCCTGATCTTCTGGGTGGCGCAAATTCCCATGGAGCTGATTGACCATCTGTTTGCCCATATCAAAGGCTGGGTGATTTTGCTGCTGCCGCCGGGCGATTTGCAGAGCCTGGTGTCGGATGGCATCGTGGGCGGCGTGGGCGGCATCCTGGTGTTTTTGCCGCAGATTTGCATTTTGTTTCTTGCGCTGTCGCTGCTGGAGGACACGGGTTACCTGTCCCGGGCGGCCTTCGTGATGGACCGGATCATGCGGCGGCTGGGGCTGCCCGGCAAGGCGTTCGTGCCCCTGCTTTCGGCGCATGCCTGCGCCATTCCCGCGATCATGTCCACCCGCGTGATCGAAAATCCGCGCGACCGGCTGATCACCATTCTGGTCACGCCGCTGATGGCCTGTTCGGCGCGCATTCCCGTCTATGCCATGCTCACGGCGCTGCTCTTTCCGCATTCGCCGTTGAAGGCGGCGCTGGTGTTCACGGCCGCCTACGCCGTGGGCGTGGGGTCGGCGTTGTGCGCGGCGCTGATTTTCCGGCGCACCATTCTTCCGGGCGAAACCAAGCCGCTGATGATCGAACTGCCGCCGTACCGCGTGCCGGCGCTGCGCACGGCGCTGTTGCACACGTACGACCGCGCGAAAATTTTTGTCAAGCAGGCCGGCACGGTCATTCTGGGCATTTCGCTGGTGTTGTGGGCGCTGTCGTATTATCCCAAATCGAGTCCGCCGGCGGCGGCGGTGACGCTGCAGGCCCAGGCCGGGCAAGTGGAAAAATCCGGCGACGAGCAGCAGGCCTCGGCCCTGCGCGAACGCGCCGACACCCTGACCGCGCAGAATTCCCTGCAACATTCGTGCGCCGGCAAGATCGGTCATTTCATCGAGCCGGCGATCCGGCCGCTCGGCTACGACTGGCAGATCGGCATCGGCATCATCAGTTCCTTTGCGGCGCGCGAAGTCATTGTTTCCACCCTGGCCATTGTCTATGGCGTGGGCCGGGACGTGGCGGAGAACAATCAGTCCTCGCTGTACAGCACCCTGCAACAGGCCAGGCGCTCGGATGGCACCCCGATCTTCAACCCTGCCACCTGTTTCAGTTTGCTGGTCTTCTACATTTTGGCGGCCCAATGTCTGTCCACCACGGCCGTGGTGCGCCGCGAGACCAACTCGTGGAAATGGCCGCTCTTTCAAATCGCTTATATGACCGGAGCCGCCTATCTCGCGGCCCTGGTGGTGTACCAAGTCCTGCACCATCTGGGCTTATGAAGCCCGGTTCAAACCCAGACCTCCCGTTTCTGCGCGCGGCGTTGCGGCTCGCCCGGCGCGGTTATGGCACCACTTCGCCCAACCCCATGGTCGGGGCGGTGCTGGTCCAGGCTGGCAGGGTGATTGGGCGCGGCTGGCATCGCCGGGCCGGGGAGCCGCACGCGGAAATCGAGGCGCTGCGGGACGCCAAAAAACGTGGGCATTCCCCGCGCGGGGCCACTTTGTACGTCACGCTGGAACCGTGCTCCACCCACGGGCGCACCCCGCCCTGCACGCAAGCCATCATTGACGCCGGCATCCGGCGGGTCGTGGTCGGTGCCGCCGACCCCAATCCCCTGCACGCGGGCAAAGGCTTTCCCATTCTGGGCCGCGCGGGCATTGAAGTGGTCACCCTGCATGGCTGCGCCGGGGATCCAGCCGCCCAGCGGTTGGCCACCGAATGCATTGCCTTGAACGAAGTGTTTAATCATTGGATTGTTCAGCGCACGCCCTTCGTCATCGTCAAGGCGGCGATGACCTTGGACGGGAAAATCGCCACCGCCAGCGGTCAATCCCAGTGGATCACCGGCGAGCAAGCCCGCGCCTGCGGCATGAACCTGCGCCAGGGCTGCGATGCCATTCTGGCGGGCGTGAACACCATTCTGGCGGATGATCCTTCGCTTACGGTCCGGCACCAGCGGAAGGATGGTTCCTGGGCCGCCACCAAACCGTTGCGCCGCTTCGTGCTGGATACCCACGCCCGCACGCCGCTGACCGCCAAAGTGGTGGCGGATGCGGCGGCGGCCCTGACCACCATCGTGGTGGGGCCCAAGGCCGCCAACAGCCGGGTGGCCGCCCTGTCCCGGCGCGTGCAGGTCCTGACCGCGCCGCTGACCGGATCGGTCATCGATCTTCGCTGGCTGCTGAACCAGCTTGGTGCCAGTGGGATCAGCAGTCTGCTCGTCGAGGGCGGCGGCGAAGTGAACGCCTCCTTCCTGCTCGGCGGACTGGCGCAGCGCGTGGCGTTTTTTTACGCGCCGAAAGTCCTCGGCGGGCGCGACGCCCGCAAAGGGGTCGCCGGCGAGGGGGCCAAAGACTGGAGCGAAGTGATCAACCTGCGCGACCTCCAATGGCGGCAGCTGGGCGAAGACCTGTTCCTGACCGCGCGCACCGACGCCCTTGTTAAGTGAATGGGCGGGTCGCCCGTGCCCAGGGCTGCTCTAACTAAAGCACCCAATGGCAAACGCATGGACCATGCCGGGGTGGCACGGGCCACCGGCCCGTCCTGCCGGGCTACCAGCCCGGCTGAGCGGAGCGGGGCGCACTGTGGGAAACGGTCTCCGCATGCAAACAGAGCGCCTCACCCGTTCCGTCCGGCGGGTCGCCGGACGGTACGGGCCAGTGGCCCGAGCCACCCTTTTCCAGCTTGGAGTTCGGATTGAAAGAACCGGGCCAAGGCATTAGATTACGCCCATGCCGCTTTACGAATACGAATTGTGCGAGGGTGAATGCAAGATCTGCGGCGGACACTTTACGCTGAACCGGCCGTTGTCCGCCCCGCCACTGGAGAAATGCCCGGCTTGTAAAAAGCCGGTGCGCAAAATCATTTCCAGCTTCAGCACGCCGCATAAGCTCAAGCCGTTGTCGGTCACCGATGCCAAAAAGGCCGGATTCAAAGTTTATAAGCGCCTCGGCAAGGGGGAATACGAGAAGCAATAGGCGTGGATTGGTGGATTGATGGACTGGAGGGTGACCAAAAACCTTAACTTAAATCCACGGGGTCGATGTCCACGGACAGGGTGACGTCGTCGGGCAGCACCAGCCCGATTGTGATTTGCGCAAGCAACTGGCTGAGGCGGCTCATGGCGCGGGTCCGCAGCATGATGTGATAGCGGTACAGGTTCTCCGCCCGCACCAGCGGCGCCGGGGCCGGTCCGGCAATGACCAAATCCGCCAGCCCCCGGGCGGCTTCCGCACCGGCGGCACCGGCCGCCGGACTCACCTTGGCGGCCTGCACCCGGGTTTCCACCTCCCGCTTCACGTAGTCGGCGGAGAATTTCACCTTGTCTTCATTCCGTCCTTTGAGCATGAGCAACGCCACGCGCCCGACGGGCGGATATTTCAGTTGCTCGCGAAACTCGAGTTCCTGCTCGTAAAAGCCCACGAAGTCATGCCGCCGGGCGTATTGGATGGCGGGATGAAAGGGCGTGAACGCCTGCACAAACACCTCGCCTTCAATGTCGCCGCGGCCGGCGCGGCCCGCCACCTGCGTGAGCAGTTGAAACGTGCGCTCGCCGGCGCGAAAATCCGGCTGGTGCAGGGCCATGTCCGCGTAAATGATGCCGACCAGGGTGACGTTCGGGAAATGCAGCCCCTTGGCAATCATCTGCGTGCCGATCAGGATGTCAATTTCGCCCTGGCGGAATTCGCCGAGCACGCGCCGGTAATCATCCTTGCGCTTCATGACGTCGGCATCCATGCGCTGGATGCGTGCGTGGGGAAAGAGTTTGCCCAGCACATCCTCGACTTTTTGGGTGCCCAAGCCGGAATAGCGGATGCCCGGATTCCGGCATTTTTCGTTCGGGCACACCTCCGGCACGCGTTCGCTGTGGCCGCAGATGTGGCAGCGCAGCACTTGTTCGGGGCGGTGATAGGTCAGCGTGAGCGAACAATTGGGGCAGCCGCAGACATGGCCGCATTTTTCGCAGACCAGCGAGGAGGAGTAGCCGCGGCGGTTGAGGAATAAAATCGTCTGTTCCTTGCGCTCCAGGCGCTGGGTGATGGCCTCCTTCAACTGCGGGGAGAAGATCGGCGGCCCCTTGCCATCGCGCCGGGTCTGGCGCATGTCCACCACGCGGACATGGGGCATTTTCTGGTTATCGACGCGTTCCGGCAGCTCCAGCAGGGTGAATTTTCCGCGCCGGCAATTGTAATAGCTTTCCAGCGAGGGCGTGGCGGAACCGAGCACCACCACCGCGCGCTCCATCTGCCCGCGCATGACGGCCACGTCGCGCGCGTGATAGCGGGGGGCCTCCTCCTGCTTGTAGGTGTGCTCATGCTCCTCGTCCACGACGATCAAGCCGAGCGGCTCGACGGGCGCGAAAATGGCGGACCGCGCTCCGATGACGATGCGCGCCCGGCCCTGCCGGATTTTGTGCCATTCGTCGTGCCGTTCGCCCGCGCTCAGGTGGGAATGGAGCACGGCCACGAGGGTTTGCAGTTTGCCGCTGCTGAACCGCGCCTTGAACCGCTCCACGGTCTGGGGCGTCAGGGAGATTTCCGGGACGAGCACGATGGCCCCCTGGCCCCGCTCCAGCGCGTGCGCGATGGCTTGCAGATAAATCTCGGTCTTGCCGCTGCCGGTGACCCCATACAGCAGGAAGGTGTTTTGCGCGGAGGGGTGGAACCGGCTTCCAGCCGGTTGAATCTGGCTTCCAGCCAGATTCGGTTGCGGCGCGGCCGATGGTGGCGCGGACGCGCTGGAGCCAGGCACGCGCGTCCCGCCGGTTGCGGGCAGGATGCCCGCCACCGCCGGCTCGAAGCCGGCTCCACCCGGCACGGATATTTCATCCATGGCGCGGGTGATCTTCGCCAGGGCGGTGGCTTGCGCCGGATTCAGCACGATGGGTTGCGTTGGTAAAATCTGCTCGTGCGCGTAGGGATCGCGCTCGGAGATTTCGGAGGTGATTTCGATCAGGCCGTGATCCTCGAGTTTGCGCACGGTCGCGGCCGTGGTTTTGGCCAGCGCCACCAGTTCCGATAACAAAATCTCCCGGCGCTCCGCCAGGATGCTCCACACTTCCTGCTGGCGCTTCGGCAACTTGGGGATTTCCCCGGGCGCGGGCAGCCGGCGCACGAACAGCCGTTCGCGCCAGCTGGCATCCTCGTTGCGGACGGCCTCGGGTAACACGGATTTCAGCGCGATTTCCGGCGCGCAGCAATAATATTCGCCGATCCAGCGCGCCAGCCGCAGGACTTTCGGGGTCACGAGGGTTTGCTCGCCGATGAGTTTGAGGATGGGCTTGAGATTCGTCTGGCCGGAAGCCTCGGCCACCGCCGTGACCACGCCCAGGATCTTGCGCGGCCCAAAGGGCACCTGCACGCGGCTGCCCACATCCACCTTGCCCGCAAACTCCGGCGGAATGGCATAGTCAAACTCCCGCCGCAGCGCGATTTCGAGACTGACGCGGGCAATCATGGGTCAGTCGCGGGACATCCGGCGCAGGCTGGCTTCGAGTTCCTGGCGCAAGGCCTCGCGTTCCCCGTCCGTGGCCTCCCGGGGCACGCGGATGACCGGGCCGAAATTGATTTCGCAGCGGGAAAAAGGCAGCGGGATCTGAAACCGGTCCCAGCTTTGCAATTGCAGCTTCCAATCCAGGTTGTAAGAACAGGGGAGGACGGGCAGGCCGGTCAGTTGCGCCAGCGCCATCACCCCCTCCTGCACCACATAACGCGGGCCGCGCGGGCCGTCCGGGGTGAGGGCCACATCATAACCGCGCTCCGCCCAGGTGATCATCTCGAGCAAGGCCTGCGGGCCGCGCCGGGACGAGGAGCCGCGGACGGGTTCCACTTTGAGGCATTCCAGGATGCCAGTGAGAAAACCGCCATCCTTGCTGGCGCTCACCATCGCGGCGATGCCCGCATTGGCGTTGCGCTGGCTGACATGGCTCCGATAGATGGGAATGCAGAGGACCAGCCGGTTGTGCCAGACGCAGCAAATCGCGGGGCCCGCCGGCGCGCGGTTGAGATACTCCGAGCGGTCGTTCAGGCGATAACGCAAGGTCCACGCCACGGCGCGAATCACCGCCACGATGATCCACGCGGCCACCCGCATGTACCACTTGGGCTGGTGCGGAATGACCACGCCGCTGGTGCGGGGCTTCGGGCGGGGGGTGGGGGAGGATGGCGCGGCGGTGGACATTTCAACTTTTTTTCAGGCACGCGCGCACCACCTGCTCCACGGTGGCGGCGGCACCCAAAACGGCCAGGGCGGCGCGCACGGCCTCGAAGGCTTCCGCCTGCTTGAAACCCAAAGCCATGAGCGCGAGCGTGGCGTCGTTGATTTTCCGGTCCTCGGAGGAAAGCCCCTGTCTGGCGCTGGCCGCCTCAAGCGAGCCGGCGGGGCCGATCTTGTCGCGCAATTCCACGACGATGCGTTCGGCGGTCTTTTTGCCCACGCCGGAAATCTGGGAGAGCGATTTGACATCGCTGTTGGCCACGGCACCGCGAAAGGCCACGACATTCATGCCGCTCAAGATGTTCAGCGCCGTCTTGGGCCCGATGCCGCTGACGCTGTTGATGAGCAGCCGGAACAAATCGCGTTCCGCCGCCGTCATGAAGCCATACAGCAGGTGCGCGTCCTCCCGCACGATCAACTGGGTGAGCACTTTCACCGGCTGGCCGGGCGGCGGCAGCTTGTCAAAGGAGGACAGCGGGATCAGCACCTCATAGCCAACCCCGTTGACCTCCACCACCACTTGCGTGGGCAGGGCTTCAATCAGTGTGCCGTGGAGAAAGGTAATCATGGTTCAGGCTTAAATCGTTTTGGGCGCGCGCAGGCTGAAGCGCCCGTGTTCCTGCAAATGCGCCAGCGCGAGGGCCAGCGCGTCGGCGGCATCGGGCGCGGGCAATTCGGCCAGGCCCAGCATGCGCTGCACCATCTTGGCGACGGCGATCTTTTGCGCCGCGCCATAACCCACGATGGCCAGCTTCACTTTGCGGGTGGCGATTTCATAAATCTCCACGCCACTTTCGGCGACGGCCGACAACGCCGCCCCCCGGGCCTCGCCCATGATGATGGCGGTTTTCAGATTCTGCGCGAAAAACAGCCCTTCCACCACACACACGTCCGGGCGGTGCGCCACCATCAGGTCGCGCAAGGTTTGGGCAATCCGGGCCAGACAACGCGAACGCACCCAGTCTTTGGGACAGGCAATGGTGCCGTGCGCCAGCGTGGTGGTCCGCGGCTGGTCCGAACGGATCAGCCCATAGCCGGTGCCGCGCAAGGACGGATCAATGCCGAGGATGACTTGCGGGCCGCGCGACGATGGCTGCGCCTCCGGCGCCAAAGCCCTGGCGTCAGCGCGCGCCGGCCGCCCGTTGAGGCGGGCCTGCAACTGCTCAAATTGTTGCACGGAAATTCCCACACGAAAAGGTTGCCAGCGATCACCGGATGGCAAAAGCAAAAACCGTCAGTAGTCGTGGTGGCGCGGGCATCTTACCCGTGAGTTTCCAGGCGGGGAATAAAAAAAGAGCGGGGACAAACCGTCCCCGCTCCCGGATTAAAGATAATTCCCCGATTTAATGGCCCTGGCCATTTTCGTGACCGTTATTGGAGTTGTTGCCGCTGTTGCCGGAACCGTGCGACGACGACTGGCCGGAGGCAGCGGGGGGACTCGCCGCCGGGGCCTGATGCTCCGGAGCGGAAGCATGCGGCGGCAATGGCGCGCCACCGGGAGCGGAACTGTAACCGGGGGATGCCGGGCTTTGGTAGCCGCCGGCCGGGGCAACCGGGCTGTGCGACGGCACGGGCACCGACGACTGACCATAACCGCCACTGGGACGAGCCACTCCAGACATGCCGCCACCGCCATAGCCTGCCGGAGATGAACTCTGTCCGGGGCGCACCATAGTGCCTGGATTTCCTTGGCCAGCCGAATAGGTATTCTGGCCAGGATGAACCATTGAGCCTGGATTTCCCTGCCCGGCCAGGCTTGAATTCTGCGCGGGACGAACCGTGCTGGCTGGATTGCCTTGCGGCACCGACGGCGAAGACGTTGAATGGCTTGCACTCACCGGAGCATAGGTTCCCCCGCCATGGCCCGACTGGCCGTTGCCGCCAGACGAATTCTGCCCCGAGGCACCGCCGGAATAGGTGGTCGGATGGTTTCCTGCGTTCGCAGAACCAGGCGCCTTGGGGCGAATCAGATTGTCTCCCCCGGGCGAATTTTGCCCATAAGGATGGTCCGCCGGATGGCCAACATTGCCAGGGACAACACCGCGACCAACGTCATGGCTGGAGCCTAAGTCACGGCTGGGATTTCCGGGACGCATCGTCCGCTCAAAGCCTTCCCCGCGCCACCCCTGGCGGCCGGCATTGGGCAGGTCCCGGAGAGGAATGGGCGCAAGGGGACGATGGTTCACGCCGGTGATGTGTTCCACGCCAAAGCCATTATTCACCACCATGTGGTCACGCACTTCAAAATGGTTGATCGCCGCCGTATGCTGGAACACTTCCACCGCGTGGGCGCGATCCACAAAATAGCTGCGGGGATGCGGGTCACAAAAATGTTCGCTGGCAAGGAACCGGAAAAATTCGGGCCGCAAGCCGAAATCGAAATCCAGCCCCACACTCACGCCCCGGTAGAAAAAGCCGGCGCCCGGACGAAACACGGCAAAGGGCGGCAAGGGCGCCCAGCCGCGATAGTCCCCGCCTGAACGCCACGTGACCCACGAAGGCGCCCACACCGTGTCGGGATACCAGCACCATCCCAGGCGGGCGTGGTTGAACCAGCGTCCATAATGAAAGGTGAGGCCCCAGGCATAATCCGAATCCCAGTACCAGCCATAATCGGTGTAGGTCCAATGACCGCGGTCGCCATAGGGAGCCCAGGCAGGATCATACGCCACCACGGTGGGCCGCCAGCACCGGCCATAGCCTGCGACGTCCACCCAGGAACCGTAAGGGGTCAGGGTAGTGTCAAAATAATCCTGGGTCACGTCGCTGGCGGGCGGCGCGGAGTCCACCGTGGCGGCCGTCGTCACGGGAGCCTCGGAACTGCCCGCGACCAGGGGCGTATCGGGGTTGCCCGCAACCACGGGGGGCGCGGGAGCCGGGGTGGGCGGGGGCGTCTGGGCGGCGGCATACAGCACCTTGTCCCGTTCCAACATGGCGTTGATCAATTCGTTGGGGGCGCCTTCATCTTTCAGGAGGAGGATTTTATCCGCGTCCAAATTAAAGGGGGAGGGAGAATTCTGAACATAACTTTCAATGGTGGAGACATCCACGCCGGCCTGCAGCATTTTGACCACTTCCGCCAGCGGGCTACCCGGCACGATACCCGAAGGCAATGCGCTGCCCGGCGCGGGAGGCGGAATGGGTTGTTCCTGGGCCTGGCTGACGGCGGCCGCCGCAGCGGCAATGGCCACGGCGATGGCAATCAAGGTTTTGGTATAAAGGAGGGGCTTCATAGATAGTATGATTCTAGTGTGTTAAAAACTAACAAGCGGACAATAAATTGACCGGCAGCCGCCAGAAACGTTCAGGCGTTCTTTACATGTGGTTGATTTATAACATTTTATTTTATTACCCGCCAAGAAAAATGCAGCGGCTGGATGCTGGGGATGCTGGGAGTGTGGGACTGCAAAGCAACCTGGGTGGCCAGGAAATTTGAGAGAAGCGTTCATGTCGGTTTCGCTGTGATAAAAGGTAAAAAGTGATATTTCAGGGGTTTTTGGCCGTTATTGGGTGGATGGTGGATGGCCGTGCGATGGGGATTTGGCGCCGAGACGGTGCCATCACTCGCAGCCGAGATGGCTTCGCTACTTTGGTCGCTGCGCGACGGTGGCCAACCCGGCTGGCGGCGGTTCTTTCGTCCCGGATGGGACTTGATACAACGAGGTGCGCGAACCCAGCGATCAATCGCTGGGCTATTATCTTTCGCCCTCCGGGCTTGATGGTGGCAGCCCTGCATCGAAGACATTATAGCAGGGTTCGGGAAAACCAGGTCGTTAGCGGCTAACGGATCCGTCACTTTTTTGGCATTTATTTTCAAAAATGCGTTAGCGGCTTACATCCGGAAAGGCCGGGAAGATGGAATTTAGAAGCTAGAAGTTAGAATTTCATGCAACATGCCGGCAGGCAATGAGTTGCGCTTTAGCTGCAAGCGAGAGAACGGAGGCTTTAACCAAAAAACAAAGGGGTTTTGCGGTTTTGACGGGCAACGGAGGCATGCCGCCCCGCAAGCCCGGCTGAGCCTTAACGATTCAGTTTAACCACGAATGAACACGAATAAACACGAATGAACGCAGAGCAGAGAAGAAGCGTGGTTTCAATTCGCACATACAACGCACCATTTAGTGACCGGCGAAAAACCCGGCCAGAACGCGGTTCTGACATTTCTTCATCTGTGTTTATCCGGGTCCATCTGTGGTTAAACATATCCTTTACTGCATGGATACGGCGGAGCGGGGCGGACTGGGGGGAAACGGTCTTCGCTTGCCAAGCGAGTGCCTCACCCATTCCGTCCGGCGGGTCGCCGGACGGTACGGGCCAGTGGCCCGTGCCCCCGTCCCCCAAGAAGCGATTGCCGATTTTGGATGGCGGGCTGCCGATGGCAGGTCCGCACCCCTATTGTTTGCCCTTCACCAGGGCGTCCACCACGGAGGGGTCGGCGAGCGTCGAGGTGTCGCCAATCTGCTCGCTCTGGTTCTCGGCGATCTTGCGGAGGATGCGGCGCATGATTTTGCCGGAGCGGGTCTTGGGCAGGCCGGGCGCAAACTGGATTTTGTCCGGCACGGCAATGGCCCCGATTTCCAGACGCACATGCGCGGCGAGCTCGCGTTTCAATTCCTCGCTCTCGGCGATGCCATCCTTGAGCGTCACAAAGGCGTAGAGCGCCTGGCCCTTGATTTCGTGCGGCATGGGAGCCACGGCGGCCTCGGCCACCTTGGGATGGCTCACGAGCGCGCTCTCCACTTCGGCCGTGCCGATGCGATGGCCGGACACGTTCACGACGTCGTCCACCCGCCCGAGCAGCCAATAGTCGCCGTCGGCATCCACGCGGCAGCCGTCACCGGTGAAATACATGTCCTTGAAGGTGGAGAAGTAGGTGTTGACAAAGCGCAAGTGGTCGCCCCAGGTGGTGCGCATGATGCCGGGCCAGGGATATTTGATGCACAGCTTGCCGCCTTCATTGGGCTTGCACTCGGTGCCGTCGTCGCGCAGGACGACGGGTTCCACGCCGAAAAACGGGCGGCTGGCACTGCCGGGTTTCAGGGTGTTCACGCCGGGCAACGGGGTGATGAGATGCCCGCCGGTCTCGGTCTGCCACCAGGTGTCCACAATGGGACAACGCTCGCGGCCGATGTGCCGGTGATACCACATCCAGGCCTCGGGATTGATGGGTTCGCCCACGGTGCCCAGCACCTTCAGCGAGCTGAGGTCGTGGTTGGCGGGCCATTCTTCGCCGAGACGAATGAGCGCGCGGATGGCGGTGGGCGCGGTGTAAAAGGAGCTGACCTTGAATTTCTCGATGATTCGCCACAGGCGGCCGGCATCGGGATACGTCGGCACGCCTTCAAACATCAGCGTGGTGCTGCCGTTGCAGAGCGGGCCATAGACGACATAGCTGTGGCCGGTGACCCAGCCGATATCGGCGGTGCAGAAATAGACGTCGCCTTCGTGGATGTCGAAAACGTATTTGTGCGTGAGCGCGCACCACAGCAAATAGCCGGCGGTGCTATGCACCACGCCCTTGGGTTTGCCGGTGGAACCGGAGGTGTAGAGGATGAAGAGGTAATCCTCGGCATCCAATTTCTCGGGGGGGCAAACGGGCGACGCCTGGGCCATGAGTTCGTGATACCAGAGGTCGCGTCCGGGCGTGATTTGACAGGGCTCCGGGGTGCGCTGGACGACGATGACTTTTTCGATGCTGGGGGTGTGCAGCAGGGCGGCATCGGCGAGGGCTTTGAGGGCGAGGGCTTTGCCGCCGCGCAGGGAGACGTTGGCGGTGATGAGCAGCTTGCACTCGGAATCGAGGATGCGTCCGGCGAGGGAATCGGAGCTGAACCCGCCAAAGACCACGGAATGAATGGCCCCGATGCGCGCGCAGCCGAGCATGGCCACGGCGGCTTCGGGAATCATGGGCATGTAAATGGCCACGCGATCGCCTTTTTTGATGCCCAGCGATTTGAGGACGTTGGCAAATTTGCAGACTTCGGCATGCAATTCGGCGTAGCTGAGGCGCCGGACCTCGTCCTCGGGTTCGCCCTGCCAGAGGATGGCCGTCTGCTGGCCGCGCGTGGCGAGGTGCCGGTCGAGGCAGTTGACGGTCAGATTGAGCTGGCCATCGGCGAACCAGGTGTGCTCGATCTTGCGGGCGTTGGTGTCCCAGTGGAATTTTCGGGCGTGCTTGGGCTGCTTGAACCATTCCAGGGTTTTCGCCTGCTCCAGCCAGAAGGCTTCCGGCTCGCGGATGGAGCGCTGGTAGAGCGCGTCGAACTGGGCGGAGTTAAGGTGGGCGCGGCTGACGACTGCCGGCGCGGGGGGGAAAGTGCGGCGCTCTTGCGAGAGCGAGTCTGTGGAGATGGCTGGTTCTGTCATCTGATAATGGGGATTAATTTTATCCATTTCCGCAAAAATTCCCGGTGGTGTCAATGCGTCTCTTTTACCAATACGTGGAAGGAGGGGGAAGGAGGGGGAAGGTTTCAGGTTCAAGGTTTCAGGTTTCAGGCGGCGGAGTTTCAAGTGTTCAGTTTCAAGCCGGGACCCCGGATGGGGCGGATACCGGAAGAAACGGACGGGAGGCGGCTCTGGATATGACCACCCCTCACCCTCCCTCAATCCCTCTCCCCGTTGAGGGGCCGTTGAGGGGAGAGGGAAGCCAGTGGCGATGCGGCCAGCTGGATTGGAGACGTTGGTAGCGGTGTAACATAGTGTTAAAACAGGTACTTGCATATTGGGTTTCTTAAAGTGATCAAGCGTTCAGTTTAGTGAAGCATTGGGAAAGCTGGGTCGTTTGGATGGCAATAGCGTCATGCGCAAGCCCCCGGCAAAGCCACGCCACAAAGTGCCTGCTCCGCAGGCAAACGGAGTCGCAGCGCGACTTCGTCCACCACCGGAGGCTCGCGCGGGCAGGGCGGGTGGCCTGTTTGCGGTGCGTTCGTGGTTGTTTCAAGAGTGAAGCATTGGGATGGCGGCGGTTGGAGAAAGCTTGTCCGCTGGGAGGTCAATAGCGGCGCGCACGGAGTGACGCGCCCTACCGCCCGTGGGTTGGCGACGATGGGTTGGGTAATTGTGGGGTGCGGTTTCAAAGCGTAAAAAGTGATATTTCGGGGGTTTTTGATAATTTCAGTTTGGGAATGACGAATGACGAATGACGAATGACGAATGACGAATGACGAATGACGAATGACGAAAGAATGACGAAGCACCAATGACGAATGGTGTCCGCTGGCAAAAAGAGCGCCTCACCCGTTCCGTCCGGCGGGTCGCCGGACGGTACGGGCCAGTGGCCCGTGCCACCCTTGTTTGCAAACGCTCGTTCATGGTGATAAAAGTGTTAATTCGGGGATTTTGTGGGAAGTGTTCAGCTTGGACGCCGGGTGGTGCTGATAGAGGAAGAAGCACAGGGTTGGCCAGGCGATGGGGCCTGGCACCGAGACGGTTCCGGCACTCGCAGGCGGGACGCCCGACAGCCAAGGATGAAGGATGAAGGGTGAGGGTCATTAATCCTCGAAGAGGTGGAGGTCTTTTTCGATTTTGGCGAGGCCTTCGGGGGTGAGGGGTTTCCGATTCGTCTTGCGTTCGAGGGCGATGACGCGGCGTTCTTGGAGGTCCAGGCGGCGCTGGGTGATGAG
>Ga0302319_10005697_pt1 | contig 24903 bp, 22 predicted proteins | sample Bog_T0_2_FD_203319 | JGI IMG/M metagenome (GOLD analysis project Ga0302319, IMG submission 203319) | Peat permafrost microbial communities from Stordalen Mire near Abisko, Sweden - Bog_T0_2 | ecosystem: Environmental > Terrestrial > Soil > Wetlands > Peat | place: Sweden: Abisko, Stordalen Mire...
TCATCAACTTGAAGTAAATACCGTGCAAGTTGGAGAAGTTGACTACATCCGCGCTGCGGACAGTGGCACGCAGTGAAACCAGCATGCAATCGCGTTCCGCGCGGATGAGCTGCCCAAAATCGGCTTGGGCGGGTATGGGAAGCGCGCCATGGCGAAGGACGGTGACGGTATCGCTGACGATGTCAGGCGTAAAGCTTTCGCGCGTCTTTCCATGGACGAGTACACGATCGCCAGGAATAAAATTCTCGCCCTGTTTTGTCTCGACGTAAATGGCTTCGTCGCCGTCCTGGACAAAGAGGTCGACGTCGCTGTTGTTGTAATAAGTGACAGTGGCCTGAAAAGCGACGGGCAGTCCGCCAGCAGCTTCGGCCTTTGACAGAGTATGAATGGCGTGGAGTGTGGTGAGAGGGGCGGACCCGGAAGCCCAGGCAGTGGACAAGGCAACGGCGGCCGATGCCACGGCAAGGATCATGGTGCGCAGGAAGGCTGCAGACGAAATTGAGGTGTTCAGCCTGCTTTTTCCGCGGTTCGCCATGCATTCATTCCTTGAGAGCTGGCTTCAGAGCGCTTATCCAGATTACTTGGCGCTACAGGGCGACTTCTTCCTGGGGGAAAAGCCCCTCACACAGCGTTGCCATTCCAACAGATAACAAGGGAACCGGCTTAGTGTAGCCCTCTTGCCATGCGGTGCAAACAAGTGTGCTTTTTTCTGGATTTTGCTGTCCTAGTGTCCTTAATCATACATTGCTTGAACTTTGCCGGCCTACAACGTTTTGGGAGCCTGTGACACAAAAGGCACTTGACCGGAGGAGCTTTAATTCCGCGAAAAGACGTTGGAAGTATGATCAATTTTGATCACTCCTTCAGGCGGGGGCGCGAGCTGACGGGACGAGGTGACGCATTTTTCCGCTGAGGGTCGCGTACTAAGCAGCAAGATTGACAGTCGAGGAAACGAGGAACCTATGTCGACGATCTCAGAGGGCCCACTTAGCGGGACCACAGCCCCTTACGCGGGACCGGTACCCGTCTACTCATTATTCGACTCGAGCGCGGTGGCGATTGGCACGTTTTTTGGGACGCCGGTAGTGGGCGGGGCGTTCATGGCCGCGAATTATCGGCGGTTGGGACAGGGGGGCAAAGCTGTATTGACTTTTGCCCTGGCGACGGTGATTACGGCGACGGTGATTTTTCTGGGGTGGAATCTTCCGCAGGCCGCGTCTTCGATCATTGCGATCGCGCTGTTGGTGGGGATGCGGCAAACGGCCCAGGTACTGCAGGGCGCGGCGGTGAAGACGCATGTGGAGCGGGGCGGAGCCCTGGGATCCAAATGGGTGGCGTTTGGTTGGGGGCTCGCAGTCTTCGTGGTCTTGTTTGGCTCGATCTTCGCAGCGGTTTTTCTTCCCACATATATGGCGAACAGCGGTCCCAAGGTGGTGATTGGAACCAAGGATGACGTGTATTACTCCGGCACTGCGACCAAGGACGATGCGCAGCAGCTGGGAAACGCGTTGAAAATGAGTGGATATTTCAGCGATATCGGCGCGGATGTCTTGTTGTCAAAAGAACCGGGGGGAACCGAGGTTTCTTTCATCGTGAAAGAAGGGATCTGGAATCAGCCGGCAATGGTGGCGTCGTTTGAGGAGTTTGGGCGGCAGATTGCACCTTCGGTGGGAGGATTTCCGATCGAGCTGCGCCTGTTGAACAAGGCTCGTGAAGTGAAGGCGCAATCGAACATTGGGCGGGTGGCGCTGGCCGGCAACGACGATGTGTACTACTTCGGGACGGCGAGCCAATCCGAAGGCCGGGCGCTGGCGGATGCGCTCAAGGCGGGGGGATTTTTCGAAGGGAAGGGAACGGACGTGTTCCTGGCCAAGCACGGTGATGGAACGGTGCTGACGTTTGTTGTTCAGAAGGGCGTATGGGATGATCCTGCGCTAGTTGCAGACTTTGAAGCGACCGTGCGGAAGGCGGCGCCTGCGGTGGGGGGACTTCCGATCCGGCTTCACCTAGACGATACATCCCTGGAATTGAAGAAGGACGAATTGATCAAGTGATGGTGGAACATGATCAAAGACCAATGCCCGAACCTTTGAGGTCTTTGGTGGTGATTGAATTGAGGCGTACTATATGGGCATGAGGCGTCTGGTCGCGGTCGCGCTGATGGTTGCGGGAGTTATGCTGCCGGCGTGTGCGCAGCGGGGCGGATCGCATGGGGGCGGATTCTCAGGACACGGGGCGTCCGGCTTCCGAGGTGGATCCAGCGGGTCTGTATCGAGGGGGTTCGCGAGTTCAAGTGGATCTGGCGGCAACCGCTTTGTTTCCCGGCAGGGCAGTTATGCGAGAAGTGCGGTTGGGGTCGGCAGGTATCGGCCGCAGTATGCAGGGTCGTGGCGTTATCGCAGGCCGTATGAACGTCCTTACCATGCAGGCGATCGGTACGGCTATCCGGTAACGGGCGGGTCGTACTTGCTTGGGTATCCGTACGATTTTGGCTTTGACGATTCGCAGGCGCCGCAAGATACTGGCAGCGAGGGATACGCGACGCAGCCTGACGACCAGGGGCCACCCGATGCGAATTATCCTCCATATTTGCAGTATCCGGCATACCCGGCTCCGTCCGTGCAGCAACAAGCGCCGGCCCCTGCGGATGACGAGGATGCGGTGACGCTTGTCTTCAAGGATGGACGCGCGCCGGAGCAGATTCACAACTACGTTTTGACAGGCAAGACGCTCTACGTAGGAGACAGGCAGCGTCGCGAGATCCCGATCAATGAATTGGACCTGACCGCGACGGCCAAGGTGAATCATGATGCGGGCGTCGAGTTTCATCTTCCGAACTCGTCCAACTGATTTTCTGGCGCGGTGCCCAATTGAATCCATTGCGATGTGCGGCGGTTGGGCCGGGCACCCGCCTTCCTGATTATTCCAAACGAATTTGGCTTTTGCTTACTGATCATTCGATCGGTTGCGAGGTCTTGCGTTATGAACGACGGGCGCCTTTTCTCCAGAGTGGTTTGGAGCGGGCCACGATTGGAATGCCGAGGTTGCCCCCTGGCGCGATGGCTTAAGATTCTTGCGAGGGGAATTTGAGATGGGGTTATCGCGATTGGATGAGGTGGGGCTGTGAAGGCGCTGATGCTTTCTGAATACAAGCGCTTGGACCTGGTTGACATGCCTGTGCCGAAGCCTGCGGCGGACGAGTTGCTGATCCGCATCCAGGCTTGCGGGATTTGCGGAAGCGATGTGCATGGATATGACGGCAGTACGGGCCGGCGTTTGCCGCCGGTCGTGATGGGGCACGAAGCGGCGGGGATTGTTGAGGAAGCCGGGAGCGCGGTGGTGAATTTTCGGGCGGGCGATCGCGTGACGTTTGACTCGACGGTTTTCTGCGGCGAGTGCTTTTTTTGCAAGCGCGGGCAAATCAACTTGTGCGATCACCGCGAAGTGATTGGCGTTTCGACGCCCTTATTCAAGCGCATGGGGGCGTTCGCCGAGTATGTCGTGGTTCCGGCGCGCATCGCTTACATCCTGCCTGACAACATGCCTTTTGCGCATGCGGCGCTTATCGAAGCAGTTTCGGTTGCGGTTCATGCCGTGTCTTTGACGGAGATTACGCCGAACGATACTGCCGTTGTAGTGGGCGCGGGAATGATCGGGCTGTTGACGCTGCAGGCCGTGAAGCACGCTGGAGCGGCGAGGGTGTTTGTGCTAGACGTGGATGAGAGCCGGCTTGAACTTGCGCGTGAACTGGGAGCGACAGAGACCTTCAATTCGCGCGATGAAAAAGTTATTGGCCAAATTGCAGAGCGGACCAATGGGCGCGGTGCCGATGTTGCGCTGGAGTGCGTGGGAACGTCAGTGACGGTGAAGCTTGCGTTGGAAAGCGTTCGCAAAGGCGGCGCTGTGACCCTGGTTGGCAATGTTACGCCGACGGTTGAACTGGGATTGCAGTCCGCGGTTTCGCGGCAGATTCGGCTGCAGGGATCGTGCGCATCGTCGGGTGAGTATCCGGAATGCATCGCGCTGATGGCGGAGGGGGCTATTCGTGTGGAACCTCTGCTGACTGCGGTGGCACCGCTCCAGGATGGGCCAAGATGGTTTGAACGGCTGTACGCGCGCGAGCCGGGATTGCTGAAAGTGGTTCTGCAACCGTAAGGATGGGGTGGATGGAAGACTCATTGTTCGACTTGACAGGCAGGGTTGCATTGGTGACGGGTACGAGCCGCGGATTGGGGCAGTATTTCGCGCGTGCGCTGGCGCGTGCAGGAGCTGATCTTGCGATCACGAGCCGGAGCAGGGAATCGCTGATTCCATTTGCGGATGAGATTCAGAAATTAGGCCGCGAGACTTTTTCTGTAGATCTGGATGTTCGGGACCACGGCAGCATTCAGAGCGCGGTGAGGGTGATTGAAGAGCGCTTTGGCAAGATCGATATTCTCGTCAACAATGCGGGATGCAATATCCGCAAGCCCGCGCTGGATGTGACCTGGGAAGACTGGAATACGATTCTCGATACAAATTTGCGAGGCTCTTTTTTTGTTGCGCAGGCAGTTGCACGGGGGATGATCGAGCGGCGATATGGTCGCATTATCAATATTGGTTCGGTGACAAGCGTGGCGGGTTACGCGGGGCTTGGTCCTTACGGCGCGAGCCGCGGCGGGATCAAGCAGCTGACGATGAGCCTTGCGGACGATTGGGGCAAGTACGGCGTGACGGTGAACTGCCTGGCGCCCGGGTGGTTTGAGACGGCGCAGAACCGGGTGATGTATAAGAACGCGGCGTGGGTGGAGTATCTGCGCGATCGCATTCCGCTGAAGAGGCCGGGGTTGCCGGACGATTTGGATGGTGCGGTGGTGTTTCTGGCGTCGGAATCGAGCCGGTACATTACGGGACAAACCCTGCTGGTGGATGGCGGGATTTCTACGGGGGCTACGAAGGCGACGCTGTAATGTGGGTCGTCGAAATTGCTTCGCGCCGGCATTTCAAATGCAAATCCCCTTCGGCTCCGTTCAGGTTCTTGTCCTGACGGAGGGACGGATCGAGGTTTGAGGTTTCCCGCATTCCGCCTAAGGAAGCGGAATGTACCGGGCACGATGCAGTCGCGGTCGATTCATACGCGGGGAAATTAACGCGCGATCATCGTACTAGAAATCGTGATGGTCATCGACGAGGGCTGCGATGGTGGATGGCTGCGCGGCGTTTGGCGTTTCCCTGGCTGTGGGCTTGTTGGCCTCTTCGGTTTGAGCGCGCAGCTTGGCGACGGCAAGCCAGTTGTCTTTGTGCGGCTGGTCGGCAATCCAGGGCGGCAGCGGCATGCAAAGATATTTGCTCAACGCTTCGGCGTAGCCTTCATAGAGCGCGCGCATGTCTTGCAAGCGCTGGTAGGAGTTTCCATCGCGACAGACGCTGACGCCTCCCTGGCAGAGCATGTTGTAGAGCTGGTCATAGCGCGCGGGGGGAAGGCGATCGGGCGCGTTGTTGATGGGTGGGAGTGAGAAAATTTGCGACAGATCGACCAGCGCGTGACGAGCCATGGCGAAAGTCAACTGGGCCTGACGTGCTTCGTGTCCGCGAACGCCGGCGATGAGGAGCGCGGAGGTATCGAGGACGGAGGTGAGGGCGCTGATCCAGCTCTGGTTGTTGTGTTGCGAGCGGAAGTAGCAGAGCAGCGGATAGGAGATGTGGCTCTCAAGCAATTCCGCAGACCAGCGCTCCCATTCGACGAGAAGCAGCGAAAGTGCCTGCTCAGCGCCTTCGTAGGAATGGCGGCGCATGAGTTCGGCAGCAGTTGGAGGCGAGCCGGCGCGGGCATCGAGAAGGGAGATGCTGACTTCGCGGCGCGAGAATGCGCTGTAGAGGACGGGGAAATATCCCATGACGACGGCGAGAAGTCCGAACCCTGTACCCGCCTCAAGAATGATGAAGCCTCGTGCCCATCGGCTGTGCGGGGTCACATCTCCCAGGCCAAGGGTGAAAAGCGTCGTCCCGCTGACGTAAAGGTCGGATAGAAATCCGGCTCCGCGGAGCGAATCGATGAAGGGACTTCCGAGGGCATCGTAGATAAGTGCGAAACCGAGGACCATGACTCCTGCCCACATGGCGAGGAGAAAGATGAGCGACATGGGGCCATAGAAGCTGAAAGCGGCTTCGCGCTTGCGAATATCGCGGAGCCGGTTGGTAAAGAAGACCCAAGGCTGCCAGGTGATGAGGTAGAAGATGCGGGTGAGGCGGAATCGGCCGGTAGCGCGGCGGGGCAGGATGATGGTCTGGAAGGCGTCGATCAACACGGCGAAGATGCAGGCCAGACCGGCGATCAGGATAAGAATACGCACTCGACCTCCTCTCCAGTGGGCGCGCTCGGGCTTTTGAGCGATGCCGAATAACTGTATCCTAATGCAAGGGCTGCGCATGAATGAAGTTGGAAAAGCACTTGTCGGATTGGGGCTGCTGCTGGTAGTTGTCGGTGTCGTGTTTTTGGCCGGGGGGCGTTTCGGGCTTCCGCTGGGCCGGCTTACCGGAGACTTCGCTTACAAGGGAAGGAACGTTTCGGTTTTCTTTCCGCTGGGCACATCGATCCTGATCAGCGTGGTCTTGTCCGCGATTCTTTACCTGATCTCGCGGTTCCGTTCCTGATTTGCAGGCGGGGGCCAGGCCTGCGGCGAATTCGCCTGGCGGTCCTCTTCTGTTCATCGGATATTTGTGACTTCCGGCTATAACGGGGGCTGCCGTCTTCCCCCCACGGCAAATCCGGAGGTCACGTGGCCTGCCCGCGACGACACTGTGGTCCTATGGCGGTTCGGTTTCCGGCCTGACGTTTGAGACGAGGAGCGGGCAGGGAGCCATGGTGGAGTGGGCTAACGAACTTCCAGCCAGGCATTTTCTTCCCATCGATCACACCATTCATGGAGCGGAGAAGGATAAGCCGGAGGTGCGCGGTGTTGTCCACCTGCACGGTAAGAGGCCACCTGAAAGCGACGGCCATCCAGAGGACTGGTATGTTCCGGGAAAATCGCGAACCTACTACTACCCCAATCGACAGGATGCCGCGTTTCACGAATGATTGATGGTTGGTTCGGTCTAGAACAAGTTCCAGAGAGACTGGTTGTATACCTCGTGGTGATATTGGACTTCAGAACCTTTGACGAACGTTCCCAACTCGAGCGGAGATCGGTTTGCCGCGGCCTGCTTGAGGTCTGCGAAACGGCTTTGCACATCGGCGCCTAGAATCTCGCCGACCCAGGCGGAGGACTTGAAGTCTTCAATTGCCTGCTGGATGTGATCGGGCAGGTAGCGCTGCGCCTGGCGGAGGTTGTCGATGTCCGCCTTGGTACCGTCAATGCCGGTCTTGAAGATGGAGTAGAGGGTGAGATAAGGATTGGCATCGGGCGCGACGGAGCGAACTTCAACACGCATCGACTTTGAGTTGCCGATGGGCACGCGCACCATTGAGCCGCGATCGGTGGCGGAAGCCTTGATCTGGTTAGGCGCTTCGAAGTGCGGGTCGAGGCGGCGATATGCGTTCACGCTCGGATTCAGGATGAGGCAGATATCGAGCGCATGGGTGAGAATGCGGTCAATGAATTCCCATCCGAATGCAGAGAGCTTCTCCTGACCTTTTGCGTCCCAGAACAGGTTCGTCTTGCCCTCAGAGATGGAGACGTTGGTGTGCATGCCACTGCCGTTGACGCCGACTACTGGTTTGGGCAGGAAGCTTGCGGTGTAGCCCATGTTATTGGCGACCTGGCGGGTGAGCAGCTTGTAGAGCTGGATCTGGTCAGCTGCGGCAACCACTTCTCCATAGCCGTAGTTGATTTCAAACTGGCTGGGCGCCACTTCGGGGTGATCCTTCTCGTTTTGGAAGCCCATGGCACGCTCCACTTCAGCAGCGGTGTCAATGAACTGGCGCAGGGGATCAAGAGGGAGCACGTGGTAGTAGCCGCCGGTGTTGACGAATTCGAATTTGCCGGTTTTGTGGTAGGTGTTCTCAGCATCGCGGCCGGCGAACAGGAAGCCTTCAATCTCATTGGCCGCATTGAGGGTGTACTTCTTTTCCTTGAAGAGCTTGTCGGAGTAGTCCTTGAGCACGCCGCGAAGGTCGCCGGAATATGGGCTTCCGTCCTTATCGATGACAGTGCCGAAGACCAGCACCTTGCCGTTGCCAAAGACGTCGGCGGGCACCCAGTAGAAGGCGCTCCAGTCAATGCCGAGGCGAAGATCGCTTTCCTTCTGCGCTGTGAAGCCGCGGATGGATGATCCATCGAAGGTCAGGTTTTCATAGGCGCCGAGGAGGAATTTCTTGTCGTAGTCAAGGAGATGCAGACGGCCTTCAAGGTCGCTGAAAAGCACGGTGACGGCTTTAATGTGTTTTTCGTCGGTCAGGTACTTGATCCGCTTTTCGCGGATTTCGTCAGCAGAAACACGGTTCATTCGATCGGCTTTGGCAGCAAGGTTAAGTTCTTCCAACTCCTCGTAGGAGAGAGCTAGAAAATTGCGGTAGTCAGACATGGATCTCCTTTCGGCAGGTAGATTTGGACCATTGCCCGAAGTTATGCGGAGTCACAAAATGCGTGAAGGGGGCTTTTTCCTTCGAATAAAGCCGCTTGACGGTATCAACACCCTGCATTGGTTCGGGAATGCTTTGGCGGTCTTCATAAGAATAGACCACCGGACCTGCGACGCATTGAACCCAAGCGCAAAAGGGGCGTGGAAAAGCTGAGCCGGATCGCTCCCACTTTTCCACACCCTTGGTTTCGGTTATACATTCCACCCGGCGTTTTGGCGGCTGGGTCTGGCTGGTGAACCTGTCTACGCTCCGACGAGTTCTTCTTTGGAAACCTTCGAGACGCTGTTGATGGTTTTCAGTATGCGGGAGACGATCTGGTAGGGGTCGCCTTCGGAGTTCGGGCGGCGATCTTCCAGGTATCCCTTGTAGCCGTTCTTGACGAAGTTGACTGGCATACGGATGGAGGCGCCGCGATCGGAAAGGCCATAGCTGAACTTGTCGATGGCCTGGGTCTCGTGGAGTCCGGTCAGGCGCAGATGATTGTCCGGGCCATAGACGGCGATGTGTTCCGCAACGTTATCAGAGAAAGCCTTCATGAGGCTTTCGAAGTATTCCTTGCCGCCGACTTCGCGGATGTACTTGGTGGAGAAGTTGCAGTGCATGCCGGAGCCGTTCCAGTCGCCCTTGATGGGCTTGCAATGGAGGACTACGTCGACTTCGTACTTCTCGCAGAGGCGCATCATTAGATAGCGAGCGACCCATACATCGTCGGCAGCCTTGGCTGAGCCTTTGGCGAAGATCTGGAATTCCCACTGCCCCTTGGCCACTTCAGCATTGATGCCTTCATGGTTGATGCCGGCGGCCAAACAGAGCTCGAGATGCTCTTCGACGATGGTGCGGGCGAGGCTGCCCATGTACTTGTAGCCAACGCCGCAATAGTAGGGACCCTGGGGAGTGGTGGGGTAGCCCTCTTTCGGGAAGCCGAGCGGGCGGCCGTCCTTATATAGGAAGTATTCCTGCTCAAGTCCGATCCAGAGATCGGGATCGTCCTCAATGGTGGCGCGCATATTGGTGGAATGGGGGGTGCCGTCCGGATGCATGACTTCGCTGAGAACGATATAAGCATCCTTGCGGCTGGCATCGGGATAGAGCGCCACGGGCTTGAGCACGCAGTCAGACTTGCTGCCCTCAGCCTGCATGGTGGAACTGCCGTCAAAACCCCAAAGAGGGAGATCGGCAAGTGTGGGCGGCTTCTCATAGGACTTGAGCTGAGTTTTGCCGCGAAGTTCAGGTATGGGCTTTCTGCCGTCAAGCCAGACGTACTCGAGTTTGTATTTTGTCATAAATCTCCTTTTTTTGGGCGGGAAGACGTGAGGGTTGTCTAGAAAATGGTAGGGCTCGATTCATAAGGAACCCATGAGGATTTTGAAGACAGCCCCAAGAGAAATATGAAGCTAGAGGAACCAGGATCGATGCATCGAGAAACCACGGCGCTCAAATCGACGCGACCATCGGGAAGCGGCGATCTTGCATTTTGTTCAACAAGTCAGAGGTGGCTCTGATTTGGCTCTAGCGGTGCCGGGCGACCAACATCATGACCAGCAGGAGAGCGACGGGAATGAGTGCCAACCCCAGGTAGTAGAAAACCTTGCGCGAGAGATGGGATTTGCGCTTTTGCCAGTCGCGGAGTTCTTCCCGGTCCTCAATGCCGACTTGGTCAAGGTGCTCGAGATCCCACTGGAATTCGTGGGCCTTGGCGTAGCGATTTTGGGGGTTGCGTTCGAGGGCGCGGTAAAGCACTTCCTGCAATTGAGGAGAGATGGACGGGTCGGCGACGCGGGGAGGCGTGGGGTGGTTGAGGAGGCGGTCATTCATGGCTGCCATGGGCGACGGTCCGGAGAAGGGTAGCTTGCCGGTCAGCATTTCGTAGAGGATGACGCCGACTGAATAGATGTCGGAGCGACCGTCGCCGCGTTTGCCTTTGACTTGTTCCGGAGAGATGTAATTGGGCGTGCCGAGGGTAGCCGTGAAGTTGGCGTAGGTGAGACGTTTAGCGGCGGCGTCGCCGGCGATGCCGAAATCGATGAGTTTGATGTTGTCATCGGCATCGACCATAATGTTTTCCGGCTTCAGATCTCGGTGGACCACGCCGTTGGCATGGATGTATTCGAGCGCATCGAGCACGCCGATGGCGATGGGGATGGCACGGTCCTGTGGAATGCGGCCTTCATCAAGAATGTTGCGGAGGAGGCGGCCCTCGCACCATTCCATGACCATGTAAATGCGAGCGCGCTTTTCGTTGCCGAAGACGCGCATCACTTTGGGATGGCTGAGCTTTTCGCCGATGTCGGCTTCGCGCTTGAAGCGGTCAAACAGGATGGGATCGGCTTCGAGTTCGGGGTGAGGAATTTTCAGGGCAACGATGCGGTTATCGCGCAGGTCGGTGGCGCGAAAGATGGAGGCCATGCCGCTGCGGGCGATGGGCGCCTCGATGCGGTAGGAATCGATCAGGGCGCCGGGTTCTATGGTGTCGTGAAGGCCCATCGAGCGAAAGTCTCCAGGAAGGTAACTTGTTCTACTTTATAGGGGATTGACGGGAGATCAGTAAGGATTCCGTAAGACTTTCCGGGAATCGCTCACGGCCGATCAGGAAGGCAGGCGGTAAGGTCGGCCGCGGTACATGCCTACCTGCTCGACGGATCGAATGCGAATGACCTGGGCGGTGGTGTTGTCGTTGCCGTCCAGTTCAACAGCTTTGGCGACCAGCTCCCGGGCGATCTCATCGACGTTTTTGTTTTGCGAGACAATTTCCGCGATGGCGTCGGGGGCAGTCTCGTCGTGGACGCCATCTGAGCAGAGAACGAGAACGTCGTTTGCCTGCAGGGTGATGGCGGTGGTGTCAGCGGAGACGAACATTTCCGGGCCGAGGGAACGGATGAGCACGTGGCGCGATTCAGACTCGGCCATCTCGCTGACGGAGATGATGCCCATTTTTCTCTGTTCGTTGACCCAGGTATGGTCATGGGTAATCTGCTTGGCGATGCCGTTGCGGACGAGGTAGCAGCGGGAGTCGCCGACGTGCGAGACGATGGCCTGATCGTGGCGCAGGGCGCAGGCGACAAGTGTGGTGGCCATGCGCCGGCCACGATACTCAGGCGCTAGCGTGCAATCGTGGACAGCGGCATTGGCGTGCTGGATGAGTCGGGGCAGCAGGCTGATGAGCATGGTGCCGGCCTGTGCCTTGGCGAACTCCTCCGTGACAACAGAAATCGCAGTGGCCGAAGCAACCTCGCCGAGATCGAGGCCACCCACACCGTCCGCAACGGCGAAGAGGTATCCGTGCGTCCGGGCTTGCTGACGCGACGAGGGGATGAAGAATCCCATGGAGTCTTCATTATTGGTTCGAACCTTGCCAAAGTCGCTTGCCTGGCCGAATTGAACATCCAACATGGGCTGTGCGCCTCTGGCATCTCGCGGATTTGTCGGAAGAAGATGCCCTGAATCGATTGTGAAACATCAGTGCTGAAGAATGCCACTGGGTGGATGGCTCGAGATGCGGAACCGAATCCACCCAGAGGGCCGGGTCACATTGCGGTTACTGTCGAACTGCTCCTTTTGCTTCGAGCAGGATTGATTTTCCTTTAGCTTTTGAGGATCTGAGGAAGTAGATGCCGCCGTAAATGCCCCAGACGGCGGAGATGCCGAGTGCGAGCAGGGGTTCCTTGAAGGTTCCGAGGCCGAAGACGGGTCCAATGAGATAGAAGGCCATGCAAACCAAGTTGGCCAGCAAACCGAAGCCTGGGATGAGTGTGTGGCGGAGGAAGTTGTAATCGGGACGCTTGTGGAATGCCACCATGCACAAGAAGCAGCTCAGGGCGTAGAGAATGAACGTACCAAAGTTCGAGGTGAGCGTAACTGTCAGCAGTGAGTTGGGAAGCTTGGCGAGTTGGTCATGCGACAGGTAGCCGAAGCTCGAGAAGAGGCCGTGCGGGAGCGCGGCGATGGTCGCATCGGTTGGCGCGGCTGCGTCGCCGAAGACTAGCGTGACTGCGACGACGCCGATGATCGCTGAGATGACGGCCAGCGTCCAGATGGCGCGCCTAGGCGAAAGCGATCCGGCATGAAGCAAGCCGAAGTGCTCGGGTGCCTCGTCGTCCTTGCCCATGGCATACGTAACGCGGGCGCCGGTGTTCATGCAGCTCAGGGTGGTGCCGATCAGCGCCAGAAAGACGGTGATGGCTTCAGCCAGCATGAAGTACTTGCCATGTCCCTGGCCGAGCAAGCCGTCGCCGACGATGATCATCATGTCGCCGATAGGCGCAGCCGAAGCCGAAGCGTTGGCCATCGTATAACCCGAATTCAGGAAGTAATTCGCTGCGAAATACTCAATTAGGTAACAAACCAGGCCCTGTATCAGGAGCGATGCGATAACCGCGATGGGAATGTGCTTGGTTGGATTTTTGGCCTCGCCTCCCATCGAGGTGACCGATTCAAAGCCAACCAGGATCAGAATGGCGACCGTGGCCTGAATGAACACAAAGCTTAATTTGTGCGGCGCAACCACAGAGGCTGCAGTCGGGTGGGTCAGGAATGCACCTGTCGGATCGGTCGCGGGATATGCGACTTGGAACGGCACCGGCTTTCCGGCTGGATCAAGGAGCGGCAAGGGGTTTCCACTGGCGTCTCGAAGGGTCGAGCCGTCCTTGGCTGTAGCGAACTGATACGTGTAGGTAGCCAGGGATTGGGAATCGTACTGGAAGGCGGCGGAGCCCGCGGGATGGCCGGAGCGATAGCCGATTGCCAGCACGCTGAAGACGATCAGCGCGGAGATCTGCACGACGTTGATTGCCAGGTTGACAGCCGTCGAAGCGCCTGCGCCCTTGGCCGCGATCCACGCAACGAAGAAGGAGAAGACTACCGCAATCAGTGCCATGAATACCGGTCCGGGATTCGAACCGCTCATGACGTTGGGGTAGAGGAATCCGACGATGTACCCGCAGAAGATGCCGGTGGTTGCCACCATAACGCCGGGGTAGACCCAGTAATAAAGATGCGAGCCCCAGCCCACGATGAACTTCGCGACACGAGCATACTTGAATGCGTTTTCCTTGGACAGAAGCGCCTGCTCAGCGTAGTAGTAGCTGGAGCCGGTACCGGGATAAAGCTTGGAGATCTCGGCGTAAGCTACGGCTGTTGCCAGGCAAAGGAGCAGGGCGGCAATAATGCCCCACCACATGGCAGGAGCAGTAGAAGGCTGGCCTGCGACTCCTGTGTTGGCCTGGATCGCAAAGGTGAGCCAAAGAAAGGCGCCGGGGGCGATCAGCGCCATTGCGTTGCTGGTAAGCCCGGTCAGGCCCAGTGTGGCCTGCATCTGTGGTGCTTTTTGTTCTGCCATCAGCATTCTCCTGGAGACGGTTACTTGTTTGCTTGCTCCCGGAGGATGGAACCGGGATGTTGATTCATTTGAATACTGCTTTGGAGTTTCCATCCGGGCACATGCGGGGATGCTGAATGGATAGAAAGAATGCTAAAACTGAGGTGATAAGGATGAAATGAGGAATCCAGAAAGAACGGCGAGAACGGGTCAAGCGGCGAGGCTTGAACGTCACGAGGAGCCTGTTAAGATTTCGTTACGTCTTCCATTTATTGATCGAGCAGGAAATTTCCGCTTCTTGGGATGTGGGTCAAGGCAGCGATTGATTCCGCAGTTGTTATTACGGATGGACTGCTGATGGAAGATTCTTTTTGATCGTGGTCGAGAGGCTGGTAGAGGGTTTGGCTCTAAGCTTCGCTCCAGTGCGGTCTACTCTCTCCGCGAAGGCTTCGCGCGGCTCCGGTTCGCGTGCGCTGCTGTTTACGCTGGAGTGCGCGCTGGGGATTGTGGCGGTTGTGCTGGTGGCGGCACTGGCTCATTGGTCAGGGTGGCTGCTTCCCGTGGCAGTGTTGCTCTACCTGCTTATCGTGGTCCCCACGGCGTTGCTGTGCGGATTCTGGCAGGCGGTGATTGTTTCCTGCTCGGCGGTTGTGGTGCACGGGGTTTTTACGGCGCGGCAGCCCCAGGCCAATCCGGCGGCAGACCCGGCGAATACGGTTACACTGCTGGCATTTGTTCTGGTGGCGTTGGTGGTAAGCCGGCTTTCATCGCGCGTAACGGGGCATGCCCGGGAGGCGGAGTCCTGGGGCGGCCAGATGCACGATCTCTACGAGCTGACCCGCCGGACGCTGCAGATGAACCTGCACGTCGAACCGGGACCACAACTCGCGGAGTCGATCCACGAGATTTTTGCGCTTGAAGCGGTGGCGGTATTCGATGCGGACCTGCATGACGTGTACCAGGCGGGGTATTGGTCCGTGGACCCGCAGGAGATGGCGCAGAATGTGTATTACTTCGAAACGTCCGACGATGATCCGGCGACGGGGATGGGGCGACGGGTGGTGCGACTAGGCACGGTACCGGTGGGCAGCCTGATTGTGCGCGGAGAGACCAGTTCACTTACGAACAATGCCATTGCTTCGCTTATCGCCATTACGTTCGATCGCTACCGAGCGTTTGCGAATGAAAGCAGGATTGAAACGGAGCGGCGGACAGAGCAGCTGCGGTCCACTGTGCTTGACAGTCTTGCCCATGCTTACAAAACGCCATTGACGGCGATTCGCGCGGCCAGCACGGGGCTGGGCGAGATGGGCCATCTTTCAGCGGGGCAGTCGGAGCTGGTTTCGCTGATTGATGAGCAGACCGGGTTGCTGAGCGACCTGACTACGAGGCTGCTTACGACGGCACGTCTGGATGCAGGCGAAGTGGCGATCAATGCGACGCCGGTGGGTGTCGGTTCTCTGATTGAAGAAGTAGTAGCGAGCTTGCGGGATCGGCTGGCGAGCATGAAAGTATCAATCGATCTAGAAAACGACAGCCTGGTGATTTGCTGTGATCGGCATTTAATGGTGATGCTGCTGACGCAATACATCGACAACGCCTGCAAGTATTCGATTTTTGGAACGACGATTACAATCCGCGTGGCACAGGTGAATGCGGAGGCAATTTTTTCCGTTCACAGCTTTGGGCCCGTGATTCCGATGGCAGACCGCGAACGGATTTTCGATCGCTACTATCGTTCAGCTACGCGCGCGAACCGGACGAGCGGCACCGGCATCGGGCTCTCCGTTGCGAAGCGAGTGGCTCTGATCCACGGCGGCTATGTGTGGGTGACGAGCGATGAGATTGAGGGCACCACATTTTTTGCCGCTATTCCAGCCCCAGTGCCGAAAAGGAGCTCCTGATGAACCAACCTGGACTGCGCATTCTTATCGTCGATGACGAGTCGGCCATCCGCAGGGCGTTGCGTCCACCGCTGTTAGAGCTTGGCTTTCAGGTGGCGGAAGCGTCGCGCGGCGAAGAGGCGCTGCAACAACTGCGGGCCGGGACGTTCGACGCGGTGCTGCTCGATGTGAACATGCCGGGAATCGGCGGGGTGGAAACCTTGCGCAGGATTCGCGGATTCTCGCCCCGTCTGCCGATCCTGATGCTGACCGTTCGCGACCAGGAAGAGGAGAAGGTGACGGCGCTGGACCTTGGTGCGGACGATTATGTGACCAAGCCCTTCAGCACGCGGGAACTGATTGCGCGGATTCGCGCTGCGATTCGACGTGTGAAGACGCCAGCTCGCGCGGAAGATGCTCCCATTGAAATCGGCGAGATTCGCCTGGAGCCATTGAAACGCACAGTAGTGAAACGCGGACAAGCCGTGCACCTGACGCGGAAAGAATTCGATATTCTGCACTGCCTGATGATCCGGTCGGGGCGCGTGGTGACTTATGCACGGTTGCTGACGGCGGTGTGGGGCGCTGATTGCCGGGAAGAAGTGGAGTACCTGCGGACTTTTGTGCGGCAGTTGCGCAAGAAAATTGAGGACGATCCATCGAACCCGCTCTATCTGCTGACCGATGTTTACGTGGGATACCGCTTTGCGGACGCACAGATGTTTCAGGAAGACGCAGGTGAGGGCGGAGCGTCGACAAATGCCGAAGAATTCCTGCCGGAAGAGGCGCTTTGAGTTGGTTTGAAATTAACTGGACGAGCGCACTTAACTGTGGAAATCTCCGCTGGAATTCGGTGCTTTCGCTGCCCGGATTTCCGTTTCACCTTTTTCACTAAGACAGGGGCAAAACGTAACGTGTTTGGGGTTACTGATTAGTCAGCCCTGCTCTTCCTTTTAAATATGCAAAATATTGCACAATTACGATATGAATCAATGCGTAAACTATTGAATATAAAGGCATAGAGCTTTGGCATTGTGGTTGCATTATCAGAGGCAGCTGCAGCAACATCGGCCTCAAAATACCTGGGGCCATCTTGAGACGAGATCGCAGAGAACGCTGGATTCAGAGATGGAAATGCCGGACTACCCGCCGGCCAAATTATCTCGATGAATTCGGAGACAAAGCGGGAATCTCCCCCTCGGTGCGTTGGAACGCAGCCTGCAACACAGGCCCGACCCAATTTGTGGAAAAAGGTGAATCAATGAAAAAGATCTCTGCCAGTGCTGTTTTGACCCTCTCTGCTGTTTGCCTTGCCGGTGCATTTGGTTCTCTAAAAGCTCATGCGGATACCGTTTCTCTGAAGTTGACCGGCACAGCGAACAATGGGAACGTGTACCCGTACTACTTCAGCGTGGACAGCAGCAAGGCTTCCACCACGCTGATGTGCATCAGCTTCAACGAAGAGGTGTTTGTGGGCGAAAGCTGGACCGCGACCATCGACCCGCTGTCGGCTTTGTCCTCAACCCAGGACAAGGAAGCTGCATGGCTTTTCAACGATGCCAACACTCACCCGGCCGATACCGTTGCCGATCAATACGCGGCGTGGTTCCTGTTCGAACCGAGCCTTGGTGACCTATGGGGCGATAACGGCCAGCTGGCAGCGGCGAAGAGCTTCGTCCAGAGCAACCCCAACTCCGCTCTCTACTCCGAGTTCCAGTTATTCGTTCCGGTGAAGGGTTCGCAGCCGTGGTTTGACGGAACACCTCAGACGTTTATTGGGGATGCACCTCCGGCGGCAACGCCCGAGCCGAGCAGCCTGTTGTTGCTGGGGAGCGGCTTGTTGACGGCGGCCTTCGCAGTTTCCCGCAAGCGGGCGGCTGGTTTCGTCAGCTAAGCAAGTCCGTCGACTGTTCGATCGATGATGCCCGAAGGCCGGTCTCCGGTCTTCGGGCATTGTTGCTTTCGGCACCATTGAAACGCAGGCCGGGAACGGCGCGACGGATTTCGGAATCATTCACGGCGAGATTGTGCTGACAAGCTGCCGCATTCTTTCCTCCTGTTGCTCCATGGACTCGACAAGCTTGAACTGCGTGCGGCAGCGGTCGAGGTTGTGACCATGGCGATGCACTTTGAAGTAGGTATCGCCTGCGAGGTAATCGGTAAGGAAGCGCATGCCGATTTCAAGGGTGATCAATTTGCCTGAAAAGGCCAGTAGTTCTTTCTCGGCGGTTGTGAGAAAGGATGCGGCGGAGGCGAGATAGCCACGCAGGAGCGCTTCATACAATGGGAACTGCATTGCGACGAGTGACAGATCGCGTTCGTCTTCACTGGCGGTGCTGGTGGTGGTGCGCACCATGTCACCGAAGTCGTAAGGGACGAGGCCCTGCATTACGGTGTCGAGATCGATGACGCAGATGGCTTCGCCGGTTGTGTCGTCGAGCATGACGTTATTGATCTTGGTGTCATTGTGGGTGACGCGTTCGGGGAGGCCGGCTTCTAGAAGGATGGTGGTGATGGGTTTGCGTTCGAGGGCGAAGGCAATCTCGGGCTGTGCTGAGCAGGCGCGGCCGGCGAGATCCGCCGCGGCTGCGTTTTGCAAAGCGGCGAGGCGTTTGGGGGCGTGGTGGAAGTCGGGAATGGTGTGGTGCAGGCGCGGGGGCGGCAAGTCGACAAGCAACTGCTGGAAATGGCCGAATGCCTTTCCTGCCTGGAAAGCCTGCTGTTGGGACTCTACGGTGTCATAACTGTGAGCGCCTTCAATGAAACGATACATGCGCCAGTGATTGCCTTGGGCATCCACATGCCAAGTGTTGCCGTTACGCGCGGGGATGAGGGTCAGCACGCGACGGGCGCTGTCTGGTTGGCCGGCGGCTTTGGCGGCAAGATGTGCCGTGACGCGCTGGATGTTATCCATAAGCGCCGCAGGGTTTTGAAAGATGTGGTGGTTGATGCGCTGCAGAATGAAGCGGGAGGACGCGCCGGAATGCTTGAACGTCACGCAGTATGAGTCATTGATGTGGCCGCTGCCATAGGGAATGGCTCCCGAAAACTCGCCGGCAATATCAAACTCGGCGGCGATGGCAGTGAAATTGTGTTGTTCAATCATGTGGGCGAAGCCTGTGTTGGGATCATAACTGGCGGAGCGCGAGCCAAGGCATTCTTGCGAACCCTGCTGGATGCAATCATGGGCCCGCCGTGTTGAATTCGATTGCCGGTTAGTTTGGCCTGGTGGAGCGCCCCGGCAGAGATGTCGATTGGCGGCGGGCATCGCTAACCGTCTGTTTCGTCGCCGGAGACAAAAAATTGGCCGTGGTTACTCGTCGTAATGAAGCAGGCTGAAGACGTCGTACTCCTTGAAGCGGTCGCGGCCCTTTAGGAAGTCGAGCTCCACGGCAAAAGCGAGGCCTGAAATCTCGCCGCCGAGCTGTTTGACCAGCTTGATGGTGGCTTCCATGGTGCCGCCGGTGGCGAGCAGGTCATCGACCAGCACGACGCGCTGACCGGGGGCGATTGCGTCCAAATGAATCTCAAGAGCATCGGATCCATATTCCAGGTCGTAGGTGACGCGGGCGACGGGAGCGGGCAATTTGCGCGGCTTGCGGACAGGGACGAAGCCTGCGTTCAAGCGGTATGCCAGGGCCGGGCCGAAGATGAATCCGCGTGCCTCAATGCCGAGGACAAGATCGACCTTCTGGGGGATGTAATGCGCGGCCAAAGCGTCAATCAACTGCGCGAAACCGGTCTTGTCCTTGAGCAGGGTGGTGATGTCATAGAACAGAATGCCGGGCTTGGGAAAATCTGGCACGGTGCGTACGAGCGATTTCAAGGCTTCAATGTTGATGGGTTTAGCGGGCTTGAATTGTTCCGGCATGCGTACGTCTGCTCCTGACTCGAAATTGCTTCAAGGTTCGGGAAGAGAACATGCGTATGCGGTTCGGCTTCCCTACAGATTATAGAGGCAGGGACCAGGGACTAAATAGGAACTCAGGACAATGGAACAATCAGCTTTAGCGGATGAATGAAGTTGAGAAGCCTGTTGAAGATCGTACGGGTAAGAAAAGGATGCGGCCGGGGCTCGCTGACGGCTTCCCCTATTTCCCGTTCGCTGCTTTCACCATGCGCCTTCAATGCGGAAGGAGCTGAGGCCGGCGGCTTCGGCGTCTTCAAGGTAGCGCTCTATGACGCGGTCGACGCGGCTGCCGCGCGGGCCGCGGTGAAGGCTTGAGCGCAGTTCGGCCAAGTCTTCGGCGGTGCCAAATGCGACCACTTCGACCTCGCCGTCTTCGGTGTTCCGGACCCAGCCGCGCAGATCGAGCTCACTGGCTTCGCGATGCACATACCAGCGAAAACCGACGCCTTGCACACGACCTTGGATGAGAAAATGTAAAACCATTGTTGAGACCATCGCCAGTTTTGCAGATTGTCATGAAGTGCGCAACCTGTGGATGTGCATGTCCGGGCTCGCGCTACTTCCAGCAGTCGCCGGAGGCGCTTGAGGGCGTGTGCAATGGCAGAACGATCGCCAGTTTTTGGGGAACCCTCAACGCGCTACACTGGACTTGACCATGGTCTTTGTTCTCGACAACTACGATTCGTTCACTTACAACCTGGTGCAATACCTGGGTGAGCTGGGGGCGGAGGTAGCAGTCTACCGCAACGATGAGCTTACGGTGGAAGAGGTTGAGGCGCTCCACCCGGATCGGATTTTGCTGTCTCCGGGGCCGTGTACTCCGGGTGAGGCGGGGATCCTGGTTCCGCTGATTCGGCACATGGCGGGGAAGGCTCCGATCCTGGGAGTTTGCCTTGGGCACCAGGCCATCGGCGAGGCGTTTGGCGGGCGGGTGGTGCGGGCGCAGCAATTGATGCACGGAAAGACTAGCGCAGTGGACCATGACGGGAAGGGCGTGTTTTCAGGATTGTCCACTCCGCTGACGTGTACGAGGTACCATTCGTTGATTGTTGAAGAGGAATCGCTGCCCAAAGAGCTTTCAGTGACCGCTCGGACGATGAATGCGAATGGGTCGGGGAAGGGCAACGGAGCTGGGAAGAATGGAAGTTCGGTCATCATGGGTCTGCGTCATCGCAGCCTTCCGATTGAGGGCGTGCAGTTCCATCCTGAAAGCGTGCTGACCGAGGGCGGGCATCATATGATTCGCAATTTCCTGAACATGTAGAGGCGTGGAGAAAAGATGCTTCCCCAAAATCCGTTCTTCCGCGCGAGTCTACTCTGCATTCTCTTGCAGGCATCTTGGGCAGGTCCGAGATTGGGGGCACAGGAACCTGCGCCGAACTTGGCGCCTGCGCCAACGCAGCCTGCGACGCCAGCCGGACCGACTCCATCTGCTACGCAACCGCCTGGAGGAATGCAGACCCCGCCGGGCGCGACCGTGATGTACGGAGCCGGCACTACTGCTGGTGAGAATGCGACCAATGTGTCAGGCCCGATTGCCATTGTGCCGCTTGACAGCAAGACGCCCGGTTCGGCGGCCGAGGTGACTGGTGCGTTGCAGGTGTCGCAGGGCAGGGCGATCATTGCGGCCAGCGGTACGATTACGTCCGGCAACACAACCACGCAGGTCACGTTGCCGCATCGAGGAACGCTGCGGATTTGCGCATTGACATCAGTGAAGCTGGCTGCGGATTCAAGTGTGCCTGCGGGTGAAACTCCGGGGTTGCTGATGGCGATGGATCACGGGGCAATTGAAGCTAGCTTTGCGACCGGGCGGAATTCGGACATTCTGCTGACGCCGGATTTTCGCATTCTGATTGGCGGACCTGGGGCGGCCGAGGTGCGGGTGCGGCTTGGGCAAAGGGGAGATACGTGCGTGGACAACGCTGGCGTGAATGCTCCCTACGTGCTGGTTTCAAGCGTGTTTGAAGGCGGCGCCTATCGAGTGCAGCCGGGACAACGCGTGATGTTCCAACATGGAAGCCTGCACGAGGTGGTTGATCAGGAAAAGGAACCGTGCGGATGCCCTCCGGCCGCGCCTGCGCAGCCGAACGAGTTCCCATTGGCGCAGAGCGAAGGGCTGGCGCCATTGTCTACAACCCCACCGAGCGGTACTTCTGTTTTAGGCCCTCAGCCCGAGACTACAGGCACTCTCACTTATAACGCGGCGGAGCATGCGCCTCCACCGGTGGCTGCGAAGCCTTCTGCCGGTGTAGTGAAGGCTGCGGGGGAAGCGCAGTCCACCGCGACCGCGCCGACTGCGTCAAAGGCGAAGAGAAAGGCGACGTTCTTCAGAGGGATCGGGCGGCTGTTCCGGCGCATGTTCGGGGCGGACTGAGCGGATTCCGCGCGGGAGGTTTGTGCCGTCTGACGAATAGCTCGCAGTTGGTTGCCTGGCCATGAAACGGAGTTATACGCTGCAGCCCGTTGATTGATGGGAACCGCGAGCATGCGCGTCGCGTAGTCGCATACATCAGTGTTTGATCTAGATTGCGGGAGGGGTTTGATGCCCGAGTCGATCACTCGACAGGACCTGAAAACAACAGGCGGGGCTGCGACGGAGCGGACGGCGATTCCGTGGTGGCTGCGCGCAGTAGTGCTTCTGGGTTCTCTGCTCACGGCGATGGGCGCGGTCATCGCGGTTGTTCATCCGGTGATGCTGGTATCGCCCCACGACGAAATCAACGGGGCGGTTCGCATTTATGCGGGTTATCTCGCTGCTCGCAATGCAGCGCTCGCGTTGACGCTAATGGCGCTTTTGATCATCGGTGCGAAGCGTGCTCTGGGGAATCTGATGGTGTTGGTTGCCCTGATTCAGCTGCTGGACGTGTGCATGGATGTCGCCGAAGGGCGTTGGTCGATCGTGCCTGGCGTGCTGGTATTTGGACTGGTCTTCCTTGTGGGAGCCGCGCGGCTTTGCGGATATCCATTCTGGAAATCTGAGGGGTGGACGCCATAGCGGGCTGACGGCGACAATGCAGACTTACTGGACGCCGTTGCTACAGCTCGCGGGCACGCTGGATGGCGCGGATCACGGCTTGAGCCTTGTTGATGGATTCCTGATATTCGAGCTCGGGGACGGAGTCTGCTACGATGCCGGCGCCGGCTTGCACATAGCCTTTGCCGCCGATGGCGAGCATGGAGCGGATGGCGATGCAGGAGTCGAGGTTGCCGGAGAAGTCAGCGTAGAGGACAGCGCCGCCATAGGTGCCACGGCGGGAGGGCTCGAGTTCTTCAATGATTTCCATCGCACGGACTTTGGGCGCACCGCTGAGCGTGCCGGCAGGGAAGCAGGCGCGCAGAGCGTCGACGGCAGTGAGTTCCGGCTTGAGACGGCCTTCAATGGTGCTGACGATATGCATGACGTGCGAGTAGCGTTCAACGAACATGAGGCGGTCGACTTTGACGCTGCCGAATTGGCTAACGCGGCCGACGTCATTACGGCCGAGGTCGACAAGCATCACGTGCTCGGCGCGCTCCTTCTCGTCGTTGAGCATTTCTTCGGCGAGGGCCTGATCTTCTTTTTCGTTGGCGCCGCGAGGGCGAGTGCCGGCGATGGGGCGGTATTCCACCTTGCCATGATGGACACGGACAAGAAGCTCGGGCGATGACCCTGCGAGTTCCAGCGGGCTCTCCGACCCTTTTGACTTTTTGGATGAGGGCTTCGGCTGGGCGGACGATTCGCCCAGCGGGCCGTCGGGTGCGAAACGCAGGAAGTACATATACGGACTGGGGTTGACGGTGCGCAAGGAACGATAGACCAGAAAGCTGTCCGCACCTGGTGCAACGTCGAAGCGCTGCGAGAGGACTGCCTGGAAAATGTCACCGGCGGTAATGTATTCCTTGGTGCGGGCAACGGCGGCGAGGTAGTCCTGTTTGCGGGTGCGATGCTTTACCTTGAGTTTGCCGCTGGCGCGATGCGCTGGAAGTTTGGGCAGCGGTTGGGCGAGACGTTTTTCAAACCTGGCTAAGCGCCGCACGGCATGGTCATAGGCTTCGGCGGGATTACCCTGCGACACGTTTGCGGTGACTACGAGCCAGATTTCTTTGCGCACATGGTCGAAGGCCAGCACTTCATCAAAGAACAACAGGCAGGCGTCGGGGACACCGAGTTCATCTTTGGCGCGGTCGGGCAGCCGTTCGATCTGGCGCACGGCGTCATACGCAAAGAACCCTACAGCGCCGGCGGTGAAGGGAGGAAGGCCAGGTAGCTGCGCAGCCTTGTGGCCGCTCAAGGCCTGGCGCAAGACCTCGAAGATGTCGCCTTCGCTGCGCGTGATGCGCTTGCCTTCCGTGATGGTGATTGCGCGTCCGCGAGCCACGATGCGTTTGAAAGGAGCGAGGCCGATGAAGGTGTAGCGGCCTACTTGTTCGCCGTTCTCGACGGACTCAAGAAGGAAGCATTCACGCGCTGTCCATGCGGCGCGCAGAAAGGCGGAGACCGGCGTTTCAAGGTCCGCGGTAAGGGTGCGGCAAACGGGCACAAGGGTGTGCTCTTTGGCTAGCGCCAGAAATGCTTTACGGTTGGGCTGGATGAGGTTGGCCGTAGCTTTCACAGGCACCAGTGTACCTGTTCGAGAACGGCTGGCTGGCTTGGGGCCACGTGATTACAGAGTGGATTGAGCGTTTAAATTCGATGAGCCGGACCGATCACATTCCAGTGAATTGCGAACCAGCAGAGGATGAGACAGGCTGCGCCAACGAGAGAGAACTTCACGCGCGTAATCCAGCGCAGACTATCGCGTCTCCAGATGCGGAATGCGGAGAGGACGGGAAATAAGCTTAGGAAGATTGCCAGGCCGGTGGCCCAATTCATTAGCACGAACCACTTGAACCATGCAGGCGTGGGGGGCAGCGTGTCGTTGCCGGAACTTATAAGGAAGATCGCGATTGCGGCGAACAGCAGGACCCATGCGAAGGCGGCGATACGCGGGCCCGCGGTGAGCCAGATGGTTTTCGGCCGCGGCTCAAGGCGGGGTCGCGAGCGAAAAAAGATTCTCCGCATGACACGGATGAACGATGTGAAGACTACGAGAGCAAGGATGCCGATGCTGGTAAACAGGGCCGGCAATACCAGGCGGTTGTCCTCGTACCAGGGCACGCGCTGTAATTGGACGCCGGGGAAGTCGAGCGCTATTCGGGTCACCTTGTTGTGGCTGTCGCGAATGGCGAAGATTTTTTGCTGGCCATCTAC
>Ga0302319_10005699_pt1 | contig 24900 bp, 26 predicted proteins | sample Bog_T0_2_FD_203319 | JGI IMG/M metagenome (GOLD analysis project Ga0302319, IMG submission 203319) | Peat permafrost microbial communities from Stordalen Mire near Abisko, Sweden - Bog_T0_2 | ecosystem: Environmental > Terrestrial > Soil > Wetlands > Peat | place: Sweden: Abisko, Stordalen Mire...
GCGGCACGGCTGTGGAAAAGTTGAAAAGCAAAAAGCGCTTTCCAACTTTCCCACAGCCACGACGACGACTACGGGTTTATAAACTGCTAAGAGATACGGATTCTGCGGGCAAGGTCAAAGCCTTGTTTTCATCATGGTGAAACTGGTTGGCATATTCGCGCAGTTTATCCAGTTCCTTGTAGCTGGCATCGGTCAAGATGGGTGTTGCCGCTTGTGCAAGCTGTTTTGCCTTTTGAAGGAAATCTCCCAGCAGTTTTCCCGGCAGGAAATACTCCACGAACGCGACGCGCAGGAAAGATTCCAGTAGCATTCGAAGGGCAGGAGCTACCGTCTGTGCTGAGCCCGCCCCGGATGTGGCGAAGTCGCGAACAAGTTTGTGCAGGCGATCATACTCGCTAATGGCGGAGGCTTCCGCGTTCCACGGCTCAATCGTTGACATGTCCGGCCCCGGAAGCGCATTTCTAATTTGCAGTGTGGCTGTCTGAGCTTTATCGGCGCGTTCCCAAAGCTGGATTAGAAGTGAACGAGAATGCGAAAGTACGACAAGCTGCGCGGCGCGACCCACTAAGCCCCGGATTTCCTGCGACGTAGACAATGACCTGCCATCATCCAGACTGGAAACCGGATCATCCAGCACCACGATAGTGTCTTGGAGAGCCTTCTCTTCACCGAGCGTGGTGAAAAAGAAAGCTAGCGCCAGCGTGTTGCGGTCACCGGCGCTCAGTCCCGTTCGAAAAGACGGCTCTACGCTGTCTTTGGGAGCTGCCAGCCCCACGCGCGTTTGATTGATCAGTAGCTCATAATCTGAGCTGGTCACGCCACGCGCGTCAGACGGTTTCAGCGCTTCGATCCGGAAATCGGCATTGAACGTCAGGAGGAACGCATTGATCGTTGTCTGGTAGTTTATGAAAACCTTTTTTCTATGGTCGTTGAGGAGCTGTCGCGCTTCATCTTTTTTTGCTTCGAGGGAAAGCTTCAAAAATTTCTTCGCCATGTAGGAAGTGCACTTCAGCACGATATCTGGCTCATGGCGTTTTTCAATGGTTTCGAGTTGGGCGACCTGCGCTTGGGCAGTGGCTAGGTTGCCGTGTCCCGCCTGTTCTTTCGCAACGGCGATCGCCGTGTTCTTCTCCAAAAGAAGCGAACTGAATTCTTTCACAAGTGCCGCCGCCGTTTGGTACTGCTCAATGGCCTTCGATGCCTCGGGCGGGAGCGATATCTTTTCGAGGGGCGCGGCGAGCTTGAGATCGATGACTTTCAAAAGGGCCGCGCGGACGCCAAGCCATGCCGAAGCTATCGTTTCGGTATCGACGCCGAATGCGGGCAGCTCAATATAGCGAGACCAGAACGCATGACGCGTGTGGAGGTCTTGAGCGCCTCGCTGAAACCGCGCCAAGCGATCCCCATCCAGTGTTTTTTGTATGGATTCGCGCGCGGTGGCGATAGCTTGCTTATGATCTCGATAAGCGTTCGAAAAATAGGCTTGGTAGTGCGCTATCAAGGTCGAGCCGTCCAGAGGCAGCCCGCAGAATGGACAGGCGGCGGCATCTTCCGCGAGTACCATACCTTCTGAAACCCATCCTGCAGCGTGTCCAACTTTGCCCTCTTTTTCTCCAAGAATCCATTTCGTGGCTCCGGGACTTAGTGCCAGAGCGGTCAGATGTTCTGCAACTGCCGCTAGGGCGGATGCTTCGATGTTCGGCAACGTAGCGCTAAGCAATGCGACGGTTGCCTCAGTCTCGACAATCGGCAATGTGAGCGGCTCAAATACAGCCGTGTTTCGAATGCTCTCCGCATCCCTAAGTACCGATACAGTCTTCCGGGCGGCGTCCAGCTTGGCTTTAAGCTCGTCCGGCAGTTGGAGTTCACAAAAAGCATCCACGGACAGACCCCCGCGGATATTGACGGGCAGGTCGCGTTCCGCTTCTTTCAGATCGCTTTGAAGATCAGCGATGGTGCCCGTCAGTTCCTGCACATGACGATTAAGTTTGATGCCTTCTTCACCGATGACGAGTTCGTGAGTATTCTGCCTATTGCCCGGAGTGACCGACAGCCCCGAATAGATGTTGGTGTCTACGAAGTGCTCATCAAAAACGAGGATGCGAGGGCCGGGCGCGTTCCATGCCTTCCCGTCGAACGAAATATTTGCGGCCCCCGCCGCGATAGTTACATGGGGCGCTGTTTTGGCGGAAAGCCGCCGCCGTTCGAGGATCGAAACTGGATCGCCGGTTGTTAAGGACCGTAGAATGGAGCACAACGTCGTTTTGCCGCGACCGTTTTCTGAATATATGAGCGTGAGCGGTTGGAGAGGGAGAGACTCTTTCAGCGCGACCGTTTCAAAACGCCCGACATTGTTGATGTACGTCAGATGATTCAGCATTTTCTTTGTCTCGGTCTGCCGGAAGGCCCTCGTTATTTGTATCAGAACTTACTTCTTCGCCGAAGGCCCCCACCGTTTCCCGCTTTCCTCTTTCGCCGTGACCCACAACGGACGGGGCGAAGGCACTGTAGCCGCCGCCGCTTGCTGTCAAGAACGCTGTTTTGGTTCCCCCGCCGCACGTTGCTTGCGGTCCCCCCAAAAAGCTATGACAGCCGCGCTCGTTAGCGGCGGCATGCCGTGCCCTCTTTCGCCCCCGCCGTGGGGGTCACTCAAAACGAAAGAGGCAATATCATGACGACCGAAAAACACACCGCCGGGCCGTGGAGGTACAGCAACGAGGACGGCGAGCCGATCATTGGCAAAGACCGGGAATTCCCAATTTGCTACATGGACACCGGCGACGAAATCAACGATGCTGACATCCGGTTAATCTGTGCAGCTCCGGCGTTACTTGCACTCGCCAAAAATACTCTGAGTTATTTACCCCGTCAGCAGTACCTACAGGCTTGCGCCATTATCGCCGACGCGGAGAACGATGATCCCCTGCCCCAGCTCCCGCTGGTCTGGGCGACGAACGTGTGAACGTTTACACGCCTGAAATACCGTGCTTCCATGTCGGGGCCGTGACAATCCCACAAAACTGAGGAGACATCATGCAGAGCAGCGTCATTCAGGGTGATTGCACGGAAGTTCTTAAGACGCTGCCCACGGATAGCGTGGACTTCGTGCTGACAGACCCGCCATATTTCGTGCGATACAGGGATCGCGCCGGGCGCACGATCCGTAACGACCAATACCCCGGCAAGGTGCTCGACGCTTTCCGGGACGTTTACCGCGTCCTGAAGCCCAATACGCTCTGCGTCTCGTTCTATGGCTGGAACCGCGTGGACTCGTTTTTCGCCGCTTGGAAGGGCGCGGGCTTCACGCCCGTGGGGCACATCGTATTCAGCAAAGAATACGCCTCCTCACAGCGCTTCCTGCGCTACCAGCACGAATCCGCGTATGTGCTCGCCAAGGGCCGCCCCGAGCTTCCCGCCAATCCCATCAGTGACGTGCAGCCATGGCACTACTCCGGCAACCATGGCCACCCGACCGAGAAATCCGTCGAAACCCTGAAGCCGATCATCGAGGCTTTCACTAAATCCGGTGACCTGGTGCTTGATCCTTTCGCGGGTTCCGGCAGCAGCCTGATTGCCGCGGCCCTCCAGCGGCGCCGGTACATCGGGATCGAGCTTGAAGAGAAATACTGCGACCTTGCCCGCAGGCGACTTGCCGGTGTTGCGCGCTATCTCACAGCCCCAGCGCGGCGCGAACCACAGCGCGAGCAGCGTAGCGTGGATGGCCGCCAGCAACGGTTCCGCCGCCCTCTGCGCGGGAGCGATGGGCCCCTTCCCTGCCCCCGGCATCTGACACCGAGGTGATCGACATGAACGACGCTGCCACTGAAACACCCCTCGAAGGCCCTATGCAATTTGCCACGTCTAAGTATTCACACGTTTAGACGTGTACACCGTCGAACGTCTAAGCGTGTGATTGGTTTTTGAGTTTGCTTTTTGGCCTTTCTTGCTGTACGCTTACATGCTTAGATGGTTATTTGTTTAAACCTCCGAGCGTGTGGCAGTGTGAGCGTGTAAACGTTTATAAAAGGGAGCAGGGCTTGATAATCACGGTTGCCAGCTACAAAGGCGGGGTAGGGAAGACCACTACCGCCGTCCACCTTGCGGCCTATTTGCAGACTTTGGCACCGACGCTCCTGCTCGACGGCGACGATACGCGCAACGCCACGCTATGGAGCCAGCGCGGGCAGGGGTTCCCCTTCAAGGTGGCCGACGAGGTTCAAGCGGCCCGGCTAGCCCGCAATTACGAGCACACAGTTATCGATACCGGCCAGCGCCCGAGCAAAATCGATTTGAAGGCACTTTCCGAAGGCTGTGATTTATTGGTTATCCCGGCCGTACCTGCCAGCATGGACACAGACGGTCTTGTGCTCACGCTTCAAGCGCTCCAGCAGATCGGGGCGGATCGCTACAAGGTACTTTTGACCAAGGTTCCGCCGCCCCCGGAGCATGAAGGTGCGCAGCTTCGAGCCGAGCTAACCTCGCAGAAGATTCCGCTTTTTCACGTGGACATCCCACGCCTGAAAGCATTCGAGAAAGCCGCCGCCGCCGGCATCACAGTAAATCAGGTGGACGACCCCCGCGCCCGCAGAGCGTGGGAAGCCTACGCGACCGCAGGAAAGGAGCTATTTAAACATGGCCGAGCAAAGTAAATTTGCCGGGGCCCTCGGGCGATTAAGGCAACCGGCACCAGCACCGACCGAAACGAAGCCCGTCGCCGAGAAACCGGCCGCCCAGCCGTTGCACGCGATCGACACGCCAACGTCAGCTGGGGGCAGGGGAGGGAAGCGCAGTGACCCGGCATACAGCCCTACGACGTTTTTCGTCCGCAAGGAAACGAAGCGCAAGGCGTCGCGGTTGCTTGAGGATCAGGATACTGGCAAAGACCTTTCGGACCTCGTAGAGGAACTCCTCTCGAAATGGGTCGTTAAAAATTCGACTTCAAATGTGTAAATGTGTAAACGTTTATATGTTTACATCATTCTGGGCTTTAGGGAGCCGAGCGGCCACCCAAAAAATGCGCATGGGCCTTTTCGCCACAGGGGCTGATAGCGTAGCATATGCGTGGCAATCAGGGAACGGGAGAAATACGACATGAGCTTTCGCTACATCGGTTCTAAGGCTCGGGTTGTAGCGCAGATTGCCGAGCACATGGGACTCCCGAAAGGTCGCTTCTTTGTCGATGCTTTTTGTGGCACTGGTGCGGTAGCTGAAATCGCCGCAGAGTTGGGGTGGCGAGTACGGCTGAACGATCATCTTCTGGCCGCCACCACCATGGCAAAAGCGCGACTATTGTCAGAAGAGGAAACCCCGTTTAAGCGTCTGGGTGGTTACCAGTCGGCCATCCATACCCTGAACCAAGCGGTGCCGCGCAAGGGTTTCATTTGGAGAGAATATAGTCCGGCTTCAGCAAAATGGATCGGATTTGAGCGGCGATATTTTACGACGGAGAACGCCGCCTGCGTTGATGGTATCCGCTTTCAAATTCAAGAGTGGCGCACGAAACGTCTCATTAACGAGAATGAAAACTTTCTTCTGATCGGTGATTTGCTCAGTGCGGTGAATCGGGTTGCGAATACTGCCGGAACTTACGGATGCTTTTTGGCCAAGTGGACACCGCAAGCGGGAGAGCCAATTTCTTTAAGGGCGCGGAAACTTAAGCCGCGGTGTCCGGCCATTGAGGTCAGTAACACCGACGCATCGGAAATCATTGTCGACGCGGATGATCTGGTGTATCTTGATCCGCCTTACACAAAGCGTCAGTACGCTTCGTACTACCATATTTTAGAAACCGTCGCCCTTGGAGATTCACCTGTTGTAGGGGGAGTTGCGGGCCTGAGGCCGTGGAAGGATCTCGCGTCCGATTATTGCTACAAAATTAGAGCTCTTAAGACTCTGTGCATGTTGGTCGCCAAAATTCCAGCACGGCGGATGCTGCTGTCATATAGCAACGAGGGGCATGTTGATCTCAACGACTTGATGGCGGGACTCGACCAAATTGGCGGAGTAAAGATGCACGAACTAGCGAGCGTCGGACGGTATCGCCCTAATCTGCAGGCCAGCGCCGCGCGATCATCAGTGAAAGAGTTTCTGATTGTCATTGAGAAGCCAGCAGTAAGGAAAATGAAGGTCACAGCAAGGAAAACGAAGGTCAAAAGGCGGTTTGCTCCTGCATGAGTGCTCCACAGCCATACGAAACTGAGTTGCTCGCGCGTACTGACGAAATCATCGAAGCATTCGCCCGTACACATGAAAAGCGGCCCTACGAAGCGCGCTTGCAACTTCTGGAAGCGGCTGCATCGCGTTTGGGCGGGTTTAAGCTAGAGGACTTTCAAGAGCAGTTTGGCATTAGACGAATCGCTCCGTTGAGTGAGCTTCTCCAGATTTCTGCGGGTGTTGTAGAGCAGATCAAACGTCTGGGAATCCATCCGGCGCTTGCACTGAGCGCCCTCTCTAGGGAGAAACTCACCGACTCGTCCCGCAGAAATACTGGGGCTTATCATACTGACTTTCGGTTGGCGATGCGTCTCGCTCAAATGGCGGCACCCAAGCTAACGCGTGGCATGAAGGTCATTGACCCGGCTTGCGGGGCAGGAATTCTGCTGGTGGCACTGACGATTGAAGCTTGCGGACCAGACCGGCGGAAGATAGCTTGGTGGCTCGCAGAGAGTGTACATGCAGCCGATCTTTCTCCAGTCGCACTGCGTGGCTGCTTATTGTCTCTCGCATCTCTGACCAACGATATTCAGGTGTTGGGCATTATGCGGTCAAAGTGGCTTGTTGGGGACAGCCTTTTGGCTTCAGATGCAGTCTGGAGTGCGCGGGCCCCCCAAGGTTTTGATATCGTAATCGGAAATCCTCCATGGGAGAAGGTTAAGCTGAGCCGGCACGAATATTTGAAAGCTCAGGGGCACACGCGACACTACGGCGCGGAAGTCACAGGTATAGACCAACCAAAATTTTCACGAGAGAAGAACGATCTTGCCGATTACGCACGGCGACTTGTGGAACGGTATCCCTCGCTCGTCGACGGCGAGCCGGATCTCTACATAGCGTTTACCGAGCTTTTCGACAGAATTTGCAAAACAGGTGGCACTATGGCGGCTTTGGTTCCTGCGGGTCTGATTCGTTCGCAAGGCACGGAGGCTGTACGGCGGCGGCTGTTTCATGGTTCGGATCGGGTGGCGATTTCAGTAATTGAAAATCGAGCGCGCTTTTTCAGTATCGACACGCGTTTTAAATTTCTCGCCGTGGTCTGCAGCAAAGCAAAGCCAGAGATAAGGCGCAGGAGTCCGATCACGCTCCGCCACGAGCGCGGTAATGCGAATGGCTTGGAGCAATTCGGGATCACTCGGATCGGGCGCGACAGCTTAGCTGCCGTGCGACCAGACCTGAGTTTGCCTGAGGTTCGGAGCCATGACGAGTGGCGTATCTTTCGTAAGATCGTTCGAACTGGCGTCGCATGGAACGACACAGCCTGTGCATGGAGCGTGCAATTCTGTAGGGAAGTAGATATGACGCGAGAGCGTTCCCACTTCAGGCCGAAAACGGACTACGCAAGCCTCCAGCTTGTGGAAGGCCGCATGGTGCAACAGCACAGGGTCGGGGCCAAAGGGCACGTCAGTGGAAGCGGTCGTCGAGCGCTTTGGAAGACTTTTCCGTTGGGAAACGCAAAGCTTGCACCGCAATTCGGTATCCGGATTGAGGATGTGCCGAATACAGCGCGCGATCGAATAGGCCGTTTACGGGGAGGGTTCTGCGACATCACAGGACAAACCAATGAGCGGTCGATGATGGCTACTTTAATACCTCCCGGTGTCGTCTGTGGCAACAAGGTTCCGACGGTGTTGTTCCCTGCTGATCCATCAGAGGAGCGCCTGCTTGTCTGGTGTTCTGTCATGAACAGCATACCGTTCGACTGGATGCTTCGCCGGATCATTACAACGACGGTTAATTATTTTTTACTTCTGAGCCTGCCGATGCCGATATTGGTAAAAGATGGGCTTCCGTGGCGAAGGATAGTGTCGGCGGCACAGAAGCTTCGCACTCTGGATCAGAATGGCGCGTCCGACCACGCTCTGCTGCGAGCCGGCGAACTTAGAGCCGAGATTGATGCTGAGGTCGCCGTCGCCTACGGCCTTTCCATAGATGATCTGAAGATCATGATGGCCGACTTCCCTCTGCTTGATCGCGGCCAGCCAATGCTGGAGAGAGAGGCGCGTTCGACCATCACGGTGGACACACTTTTAGCGGCGACAGCCAAGCGTATGAGAGAAAATGGCGAGCCGTGGGCGTCACGAGCGAGGCATGCGCGTGATCTTGGAGCGAGGGCTTATGTTCCCTCAGAATTTACAGCAACAGAAGCTACAGCTGAGGACAGCAGGGCTTATGGGATCTAAACCTGAGGCGCCGAGCCCAACGGGAGTCGCGCGAATTCTATACAAAGAAATCGTGCCCGGCGACCTTCGGAAAATAATCGCCGAGTCCAACGATAGTGAGACAGGGGGCGGGGCGCGTGATTTCAGGTTTGGAGAGTTCGAGAAACTTGAGCCAATCATCCGTAAGATGTTCCCAAATACGATAAAAGAGCAGCGGCGGCGTGGGGGACAGAGCGTGATAGTTGACATCTTCCGCGGAACATTCCATTGGAATTCTAACGAAGGAGAAGAACAAAAGACCGTGGATTTTGAACCACCAACCACGGCGAGACCGAGTGAGGGCCGCATCACGCGAGTTCATGAGCAGCCATGTTTCGCGCCGGGACGCATTCGTAAGGATGCCGGCAGGATTCTCCTATTGCTAGTGCAGCGAAACGACGGCTCTGTGTGGCCACATTTCATCGAGGAGCAGTCTCTGTCTGAGCCCGGCGCTTGGGATGCGGGCGTTGCAAAAGAGCTTCTGAAATGCATCCAAGCGCGGCGTGCAGCGAACAGGGTTGTCATTGGGTACCGGGATTTCACAACAGGTGAAGGCTATTGCAATGACAAATAAGTTTTCCAACGACTGCCTAGAAGTTTTGGATCGTCTCAAGGCATCGAAGAACGTGCTCATTTCCGGCGCACCCGGTACCGGGAAGTCGCGGTTGATTGGCGAGGTGGCGAACGCTTTTGAGCTTGGGGTGCCTGTGGCGGGTTTAGCGACAGCGCCAGTTCATGACCCCAAGGCGAAGGTCCCCATTCCTCCAGTTGCCCAGCCAGCCGACCCCGCTCTTGTGAAGGTGATGCCCTGTGCAGCGAAGACTGCGCGAAAGGTCTTTCGGACGGTGTTCCACCAGAATTCGAAACACAGAGACTTTGTAACGGGCATGATCCCCAACATCAAGCGGAAAGCCGGTGACCCTGATTTTGTAATCATCGAAGGTGCTCTGTTCAAGGCGAGCGAACACGCGAAAGATAAGAATGGAGCTTCGCTTCTGGTGATCGATGAGATTAATCGTGGTCCCGCAGTGCAGGTCTTTGGCGGCTCAATCGTGGCCATCGAAGCTGACAAGCGGCTCGGTGCTAACGGAACTCCAACTACGGAAACGCAGTTTTTCGATCTCCTTTCTCACTCGGGGATATTGGAGTCCTATGCGCTCCCTGACGATTTATACATCCTCGCGGCAATGAACCAAGCCGACGCTTCAGTCGAGCCCCTCGACGTTGCGTTTCTCCGTCGGTGGGAGCCCTTTGTACTCGACCCGAGCTCCGACGTGTTGAGACTTTACTTCGGCATCAGTGGCGCAAACGTCATCGTCGACCTGCCGGAGACCCCGACGGATGGTAAGCAGGTCTTTGAGGCTTCGGTGAGGGCATGGGAGAAAGTGAACAGGAGAATTAGCCTCGGAAGAGGACCTGAATTCCAGATTGGGCACGGTGTCCTTATGAGTGGCGTATCAGGGGTCGCCATGACGCTTGATGCGGTACTACAGATTTCAGCCAAGAACTGGGCAAAGGTGCGCGCCCATGTCCAGGAGGTCTTCTTTGGAGACTTGAGGGGTATCGCTGCGACTTTGAACGCTATCGATGGCCCGGCATTCCACCCGCTTCAACTGGTTGAAACGACCTTCGCTGATGACATACGATACGAACTGGCGGGTCCCTCGCGCATTGGACCGGAAAAAATCTACGCCGCGCTGCGCGCGATAGGGCTGTGATCTAATGCCTGCCGGCATGCGGCGGCGGTTCTCCGTAGTCGAGTACGGAAAGCCGGTCGATCTTGCGGCCGATATCTCGGGCGCGGCGGGTATTGAACGCGACAAAGCACGGCTATTGATAGAAAGAGCCGGTGAGCGTGTAGCGCGCACACTTGGCTTCAGTACAAACCCAATTCAAATGGATGCTACTGGCATCCGTGTCGCCGACGTGGCGGGTATGATCCGCCTCGGACCTTCGCTCGAACTAGAGATAGCCCCGAAATTTCTCGGTCTGGAGGTGGACGACCCCCGGTGGCGCGAGGATTTTTATTTTCTCGCAAACCTGTCGCGACACGGCCGACTGCTGGCGTCGGAGCGATTGAGAGCATCCAGCGGCGCTCCGAAAGACCTTGCCGCTTTGGTGGCTCGTTCGCTCGCGGGTATGTACCAAGACAACCGACGCAAACCTTTGCGGTCGTATCGCCGGGCGCGAGAGATGAGCTTCTCCATTGATGGCGAGGTTGATCCCTTTGACCTTCGTTTTCCCGAGTCCGATGGCTTCGAGCAGGAAATTGTGCGATATGATCGGCGGAATCCATTCAACGCCGCTATCGTCGGAGCAGCCAAAGAGCTTCTTCCTGAGGTTTCCGATCCAATAGCTGTCGCGGAGCTTGTCCGAATTATTGAAGATTTGCCAGAACAGGCTCGATCTGCACCGACCAGAACCCGAAGAGTACCCGGACGATCACGTGCATGGCAGCCAACCATTGATCTTTCTAATGATGTTCTGAATGGTCTAGGTGTTTCTTATAAATACGGCGCGGCATCTGTACCCGGATATGTTGTTGGCACATGGCGAACTTGGGAAGACCTTCTCGTTGTTGCATCAAGGTTTGCCTTTGGCCGCGATGTGATTCGTGTTCAGCCCGAGCACCGACTCGGCACGAGGACTCGAACAGCAGCCGGCACGTCGGACCCGCTCAACGTGTTTCCCGATTTGATAATCGCAACTGGTCCCCCGCGAACGCGGTTTATTCTCGACGCGAAATACAAGAGTAATTTTCTGAAAGGACGGGTGCGTATCTCGGAAGCTGACGTGTACGAGGCACTGGCGTTTGCCAAAGCTACCACGTGCGATACCGTCGTTCTTGCCTACCCGGCGCTGCCGTCCAATGGCCAGCTGCTTCTAGGGCAGGTCCTTCCGTTTGAGCAGGTATCCGTCGATAAAACGCGAATCTACGGCGTTGAAATCGAGGTGCGGGGAATATCTCAGCGAGGAGGGCTTAAGCTTTTCAGCGACAGGATTAAGCTGGACTTGGAGACAATTGTAAGGGCCGCTAACGCTGGCTGATACGGAGAATTTTCATTTTCCTCTGTGGGTTGACCGGCCCATTGCCGGGCGCGCATTAATTTCGAAGGTGTAGCGCAGAACAGAAACATTGCTTTTTGTTTTAACGCATGATAACGTCCTTTATCAGGCGCAATGACAAACGCAATCTCTCTTCTCCCCACCGCCCCCGACCTGCAAACCGCTCCGCTCTTCGCGCCCACGCCGAGGGCAGGGAAGAGGGTGCTCGAATTCTTTACTGGCCAAATCCGCAACGACCACACCCGGCGCGCCTATCTGACCGCGATGCGCCGGTTCTCAGGGTGGTGCGACGGGCACGGGATACGTCAACTCGCCGACGTGCAGCCGATCCACGTCGCGGCCTTCGTGAAAGAGCTTGGGCAAGAGGTCTCTCCGCCGACTGTGAAACAGAACCTCGCAGCCCTGCGGATGCTCTTCGACTGGCTTGTGACCGGCCATGTGATCGACACGAACCCCGCACATTCGGTCAGGGGCCCCCGGCATGTTGTGAAGAAGGGCAAGACGCCGGTACTCTCTGCTGAGGAAACCCGCGCACTGCTCGATTCCATCGACGCGAACTCCGTTGTCGGGTTGCGCGATCGCGCGCTCATCGGCCTGATGGTTTACACCTTCGCCCGAGTAGGCGCGGCGGTAGGGATGAAGGTTGAGGACTGCTACACGCAGGGGCGGCGCTTGTGGGTGCGGCTGCACGAGAAGGGCGGCAAGCGCCATGAGATGCCGACGCATCACAATCTGGAGCAGTCCATTGAGGACTACATTCAGGCGGCCGGCATTGCCGACCAGAGGAAGAGCCCGCTCTTTCGGACGACAAACCGGAGGACCGGCAAGCTCACCGACAATCCCATGGTTCAGACCGACGTTTACCGGATGATCCGCCGGCGGGCGAAGCAGGCCGGAATCAAAACCGAAATCGGTTGCCACACCTTCCGGGCGACTGGTATCACGGTCTACCTGAAGAACGGTGGCAAGCTGGAAGTGGCCCAACAGATGGCCGCGCATGAATCCTCACGGACGACCGGCCTCTATGACCGGCGCGCCGATGAAGTCTCTCTGGACGAGGTGGCGAGAATTGCAATCTAAACTCAAACTCGAAACCGATACCACCCCGGTGCAGATTCATTGCAGCGCTTGCGGCATTGACTATACCGTAGCGGCTTCGGCCGCTGCCGAGCAGACGCGTTGCCGCAACTGCCTGAAGCCCCTCAGGAAGACAGAAACCGGCTTGACGCGCATCGGCGATGTGTTGCCGGACGTTCTGCCGGCCGGACTGCTTGACGAAGTAATACGGCCCGAGGACGTGGCCTACACCCACTCCCTTTTCCTGCAATGCTTCCTGCCGGTGCGCCACCACAAGACAAACGCGGTTGAATGGGAGTGCGGCAACCGGAACGCGAAGCTCATTATCACGGCTGGGAAGCTCATGAATCCCGCCGTGCCCGGTGAATTCCGCCGGTGCGCTGTGCCGGCCGGAAGTATGGCGAGGATCGCCGTCACATATGTGAACAATTTTATCTACCGGCAAAAAACACCCGTGGTCGATCTCGGCGAAAGCCTCCGAGACGCCCTCAAGAAGATGAATGTCCCGATCGGTGGAGCAAACGGGAAGGCACTGACACAGGAGCTTCAAAACTTCGCCGCAGCAGACATCACTTTCGGCCTATGGCTTGCAGATGGGAGCGCCCAGCAAGATCAAACGAAGGTGGCGCGGCGATTAACTTTCTGGATCGAGAAGCGCCCGGAGCAGGGAACTCTCTGGCAGCCGGAAATGGTTGTCTCCGATGAGTACTACCAGTCGGTGCGGGCTGGAGGCCACATGGCCCCAATCTACATGCCGGATTATATCGACCTGCGGGCGAAACCACGCGCGCAAGACATCTACACGTGGCTTTGTTACCGGCTTCGGAACCCACTAAAGCGGCCTGCGACCATTCCAGCCGTCGCCCTTCACGCCGTCTTCGGCAGCGATATCAAGCTCATGAAACACTTCTGGCCGGAGTTCCGGACAGCGCTTAATGCCGCCCGGAAGAAATATCCCGACGCCGCCGTCGAGCTTCTCAAAGACGGGTCGGGCATCCGTTTACTCAGCTCCCCGCCGCGGATTCCATACCGCAAGATTGGCCTGATTGAGTAGGCCGGGGAAAAGGGAACGCATTTGGACCTGACAACCAAAGATCAACAGGAGGGCTGGCTTGCCCTCGCGCGGCTGCTTCAGATTGCCCGGCAGGATACCGGACAGTCCCGGCGTGTCGCCGATTTTCTGCTCGCGTGGCATAACGCCGGAGAAAACGGCGGCTGGGACCCGACCGACCTTTGGAACGTGGACGCGGCGATTGCCGATGACATGCTGGCCGTCGTACGCCTCATCCGGGATTCCCATGCTTACCCGGACGGCTTAGGCCTCGACGATGAAATCGCCACCGTGTGGCGCTTGTGGCGCGGCGGCAAGCCAGCAGCCACACCGGAGCCCCGATGAGCGCGCGGGATATTTGTCACGGTCGAGCGTCCGCCAACCCCGGGGCGCGACTGTTCAAAACCCTGTCAATCAGTGGGTTAGAGGTGTGATAGTTTCCGACCGAAGGGTTTGAACCTTTTCAATGAGTTGAGGCATGATGGGTGTGATACTTCCCGACCAAAGTGTGATAGTTCCCGACCAGAATCGCCGGAAGTCATTGACCTATAACGGCAATTCGCTCCTCTGATAGTTTACTTATAGAAATAGAAATACTTATAGGGATTGTGGAAAAGTGGAGAACTCTGTGTTCACCGAACAACGGGCTACTCCGCTTTGCTCCGTAGCCAACAAGGAGCACGCCTACCGGCGTGCGGCTTTCCTGTAAGCCCGCTACGCGGGCAGAAAAACACCACAAGGAACGCGACCCTTTGGGCCGCGTAATTATTTCACAAAAGGGGAAGGGGACACCCCTTCCCTTAAACCCAACCCCGGACCATAACTTGCCCATCAAACACACCCGCTATACTTTCGGTCACAGTCAATGGGGCAGTAGGGAAAGAATGCATGTCTGATGCCGAACTGGAGAGGTTCAAAACCGAAATTGATCTTCGGGCATATGCAGCCTTGCAGGGATACGTTTGGGACAAGCGTGAGAGCTGGCGCGGTTCGACTGTCATGCGTCACCCAGACGGCGACAAGATCATCATCAAGCGTGACGCCGACGGACACTATGTTTTTTTCTCCGTTCATGGCGACGCCCGCGGCTCGATAATCGACTTCATTCAAAACCGGCAGGGTGGCAGTCTCGGAACCGTGCGTAAGGAGCTCCGTCAGTGGACCGGCCTCGATACCCGCCCGGCCGCCGGTGGTATTTCAGAGGTCCCGATTTTCCCCGCACTCCCCACCACCGGCAAAGACCGCTTGCGGGTAGAAGCCGAGTTGGCACGAATGCCGGCAGCACCGCGGCATCCGTATCTCGAGCAGGAACGCAAGCTGCCGAGCACCGTTCTCGAGCGTGACCGCTTCGCCGGCCGCGTCCGGATGGACGAGCGCGGCAACGCCGTCTTTCCTCATTTCGACGGGCAGGGAATTTGCGGCTACGAAATCAAGAACCGCGGCTTCACCGGTTTCGCCCGAGGTGGCAGCAAAGGCCTCTGGTCGAGCCAAACCGAACCGGAGGACACCCGGATCATTTTCTGTGAGAGCGCGATCGACGCTTTGAGCCATGCAACGCTTTTCCCCGACGAACACGCGCGCTACGCCTCAATCGGCGGACAGGTGAACCCGGCCCAGCCTGAATTGATCCGGGCTGCCGCCGCCAGCATGGCGACCGGCGCCGGAATAGTGGCTGCGATGGATAACGACGACGACGGCCGCAAGCTGGCCGATATGGTGAGGAAAGCCGTCGAATTAACCGGCCGCAGCGATCTCCGTTTCACCACCGAGCAGCCCGCCGGCGTTAAAGATTGGAACGATCAGCTCCGGGCGCATCCGACTTTCTCTTTCCCTACTGCCCGCCCTCGGAGGATCGGAAGCACAGAGCTGGACGCAAAGTAAGCGGGCGCTCATGCAGTTGCCCGGCGTTTCGCAGTTTCTTCCGGTGGCCATGCCCCGATGCTTTGTAGAAGCGCTGCAATCGCTTCCCGGCATACTCGCCCTATAGTGTCGTCGTCAGGAATGCGCCCGCCTTTCAGGCGAAAGAGTCCGCGACTGATGGCACTGGGCTTTTCAAAAGAGGCGGCGCAATCGATGTAGGGGTTGATGGTCTCGGGCTGGTTCGTGTTTCCTCGTAAGGCAATGGCAACGACAATGGCGGTCCGTTTGTGGGTCATGTCGTAACTGTGAATGTTTCCGTTATCGAAGCTGGTTTCTTTCGTCCAGTCGTCAGGGTTGACGACTATCTTGTCCTCCGGCGTGAGTTCGAATAGCCAGCCATTCGAGCCACCGTCTTCTAACCTCAATTCGTCGATAACGCTCAGTGGAGCCGCAGTGACCGGATGCGGCCATGCGCCGATGCCGTGGAGCAAAAGGATAAGCGCCTCTTTGCCGAGCGGCGTACCACGCGGGTTGCCCGATTGAATCAGTCCGAAGCAATCGGTCTGAGGGTTGATAGTCTTCGGGTCACCGTTTACGACCGCCACATCCACGCGCGATTTCGTCGGCAGATGGGCCATTACATAGCGTTTAAAAGGTATGCCCCTCACCGTATCCACGTCGGCCTCAACGGGTAACTGCCCTTTCCACGCCGACATACTGAGGGCAACGGGTCCGACCGCACTCGCATCGAGCACTACGAGGTCCATCGTGCCCGGCCCCGGCCATTCTTGGGCCATTTCTTTGCCGACATCGACAAGAGTGAGAGGCGGCGTTTCAACTTCCTTGTGGTACGGGTCAGGGCTGAAGCGCCCGAGGCATCCCGGAGAGATGTAATAGGGCAACCGATAGCCGCGGATTACATTCGGCACCCCTTCGACGAACATCAGAAATTCTCTGTCGGAGAGCTGGCGCACTTCCTGCGGTAAGAACACGCGACGCTGTTTGTTGCTGGTGGTCGTGTTCTCGCTTTTGCCAACTGAGCCACTGAAGCCCCAGCCCTTCGCCGCATTCTCGGAAGATCCGCGCGACGAGCTTTCATCTTTGACCGTTTTCTCACCGCAAAGCGTTGAGACGTACTCCGCCGTAGTGTTTTCGCGTGGCGCGAAAAATTGCTGCACTCCGGCGTTGGCGAGGAAGGTTTCCCAGCGGTCCTTATACAAGTCTTTGAGCTGGGTCAGGTCTTGCAGGATCGGCCAGAGCTGCAGGCCGAAACCGGCCGCCATGCCCATAGCGTTCTGAATGGCTTGCAGATGCCCGAGCTGCGCGAATTCGTCGAGTATCGCCAGCACCGGGACAGCACCTTTTTGCTCAATCCAAAGATCGGCCAGCGCGGAGGCCACCACAAGCCGGAACCATTTGCCGCAGGTGTCGAGGTACTTCGCCGGCAGCACAAGATAGACCGTCGTGGGCTTCCGCTTCAGATCGCGAAAGCGAAAATCGGAACCGCTCAGATTGTCTGTTATCGCCTTGTTGCTGATGAAGCCGGTTTGCGTATTTGCCGTGGATATGATGCCGAGCAGCTCGCGGCTTTCGTCGGTGAGGTTCTCAAACCGGCCAAGGCGCGCTTCGATGAAACTGTCCCCCGTGGCCAGTGCTGTAGCGACAAAGGCCTTTAGAACTGAAGTTGGGCCGCTGACAAGCTTTCGAACCCAGGTCAGATTTTTCTGGTCTTCCCGGCCGTGGGAGACGAGCTGCATCATGATGCCCGAAATAAGCTGGCGGGCGCTGTCGGACCAATGGGAACTGTCACCACGGTCGTCACGCGTCACGATCGCATCGGCAATGCTGTCGCAGTCCGCCCCGAAGCCGGGCGATTGTGGATCGAGGCCGGACATCGGATTGTAGAGAGCCGTGGGTCCCAGCTCGTCCGGCAAGATGTTAAACGGGTTGAGCACAATAACCCGCTGCCCCATCCGCTCCCGTTGCGCCTTTGTGATCGCCGCGAGCTGGCCTTTCGGATCGATGACAATGCAAGACCCCTCATAGTCGAGGAGGGCTGGAACGAGAACGTCGCGGCCCTTGCCGCTTCGCGTAGGCGCTACAGTGATGAGATGCGCGCTGCCTTTATAGCGTAGGGGAGTTGCCGGCAGTTGACCGGTTACGCCGCCGAGTTCAACCGTCGTGAGTTCGCCGAAGCCGAGTCGAATGCCATTCACAGCAGTCCCCCTTTCTTCATTTCTTCGATGCTCGCAACCCGAGCGTCGCCAAAGATGTCTGATTTTTCAGCCTCATCCTCTTGGGCCATGGTGCGGTGCCAACCGTGCCATTTCCGAGGATGATCGCCCAAAGGAAAACCCGGCCCGTAGAGCCGCATCTTCATGTCAAACAATCGCCGAAATGTGGCCCAGAACCCGAGCTTCCGACCGTAAATCAGCCCCCCTGAAAACAACCCCGCGATCACTCCCCACAGCATGCTGAACCAAAACGGATACATCCAAATTGGCTGGAGCGGATGGTCACTTTCGAGCTCCGCGAAGGTCATAAATAAGATGACGAACACGATCACCCTTCGCGTCACGTCGAGCCGACTAATCACGCCGCGGGCCTCTACCCAGACGCAAAGAACGATGAAAGGTGGTACCAAAACCTGAACCACTATTGGCAGGTCTGCGATCCAAGCTATTCGGGAGAGCCAACCGAGTAACCGGGAAAGACCAATCCAAATCGGTGCTGTGGCGATCGCCATGGCAATATTCATGGCCCAGCCGTGCACATTGGCAAGCCATGTCGGAACGTTGCGGTAGCACCAATGATCAAAGCGGACCGCCCACCGATATTTCGGGTTCCCCAACGCAAACAGATCGAAAAGTACGACCGTTAAAACCGCCAAATAAAAGACGATGCCAGCCGCCGTCACATCATTCATAGTCAGCCTTGTGCCGGGCTGACGCGCCGGGCCGCGTCGGTCCGTTTTCACACCATTCTACCCGCCCTCGGTTTCCGCGCGGGGCGCCCGAACCAGTTCATTGCAGACGGTAATCCGGGCCGAGGCTTCAGGGCCGTCAACCGCGTCGCCGGAAAGGCAATTTCGTTTCGCTGCGCGAAGACGAAACCGCTTTCCCGTCCCCCTGCAAGCAGGGCGACGTGAGGTGGACGGCAGCCCCGCCCCGGAATTCACCGCATGAAACTGGTGCAATCCCGCGCCAGTGAACCAAAGGAGAAGAACGTTATGAGTAAACCAACACACCGGGCCCACATCGTGGTCGAGCCGAAAGAAGGCAGTGATCGCAAATCGACATGGGTCGAAGTTGGGGCGGTTTGGCCTCACAAGAACGGCAACGGGTTCGACGTTGTGATCCCGGCCGGCATCAGTGTCAGTGGCCGGATTGTCTGCACCGTAACGAAGGAGAAGACGGCAGAGTTTGAAGCCGCAATACAGGAACAGATACGGGAGATGAGCAGCCACTAAACGCCGCCGCCTGCAGGAGCTTCGGTTTCTGCGGGCGGTTTTTCTTGTCCCTACTGCCCCCTTCTGAGTCAGCCAGCAGCATTTTTCCTTGCAGCGATTTGATTCGGTCGATTCAGTAACAAACGGCAATCGGGATGAGTCTATGTCTGATATGAAAGACAGCAAGTTGTGCGCGTTGATAACGCGCCACGCACCGGCGACCGGCTTCGCCGCTCTCGGTGCTCAACTTGGCAAGGGGGGTGGCTTCGCCCCTCCCCGTTGCATCCCCTCCCCCGTGCCGCCAGCGGCGGCAGCGAAAACCGTACCAGTTTCCGCACCTTCGGCCTCGTGCGTGGCAGGTGTCCGGTGAACCCGGCCCCGGCCCCCGCACCGCTACCGCCGCGATCGCGCAGCGGAAGCCAGAAGCGTCAGCGCAACCGGAATATCCCTATTCCGGTTGACGCTGACGAGTTCGCCTCAATCGAGGCGAAGGCGCGCGCTGCCGGCATGAGCCGCGCCAGCTTTGGGCGCGCGGCCATGCTGGGCAGCTCCGGCCCGCGAGCCAGGCGCAGCCCGCCCGTGAACGCGGAGGCCCTTGCTCGGGCCGTTTCCGCGCTCAACAAGGCGGGTAGCAATCTGAACCAGATTGCCCGGACCCTGAACGCCGCACGGGCGACCGGCGCAGACGAGAGCCTCGCGGCTCTGGCGGAAACCCGGGAGGCCGTCGCCAGAATTCTGGAACTCGTCGGACGGAGTGCCCGGCCGTGATCGCCAAGGGAACGACACACAACAACGGCGCGCGTCTGGCCACCTACATGGTGACCGCCAAGCCGGGCGAACAGGCGGAGCTTTGGCAGCTCAGGGGGTTTGCATCCGCCGACATCCGGGACGCTTTCCGCTCTATCCACGTCATCAACGAGCCGACCCATTGCGAGCAGCCGTTCTTTCACGTTCAGGTTCGAAACCCCGAAAACGAACACCTCAACCGCGTGCAGTGGGAAAGGGTGGCCGACCGGGTTGAGAGCAAGCTCGGTTTGACCGACCAGCCGCGCGCCATCGCGTTCCACCGCGATGCCGCGACTGGCCACGAGCACATGCACGTCGCATGGAGCCGGATCGACGAAGACAGTCTGACGGCGAAGGCCATGCCGTTTTTCAAACTCAGGCTGAAGGAAGTGTCCCGCGAACTGGAGACGGAACTCGGTTTAACCCCGGTCAGGAACCACCGCGAGAGCCCGGTCATGGCCCCGAGCCGTGACGAGGAGGAACAGGCCAAACGACTAAACGTCGAAGTACGGGATGTTCGACAAACGATCCGGGCAGCGTGGGAGCACTCAGACAACGGACACAGCTTTCGAGCTGCCCTTGCCGAAGAAGGTCTCACTCTGGCCAAAGGCGACAAGCGCGACTTTGTTGTGATCGACCACGAGGGCGGGATAAACGCTCTCGGGAAGCGCATTCTCGGAAACACAGCTGCAGAAATCCGCGCCCGGACCGCAGACCTTGACCGCGACCGGCTACCAACCATTGAGCAGGCCCGCGAACAAAACGCGCGCGCCAAAGCTGAGCTGGAGGCGACGCCGCCGGCGAAAGTGATACAGCAGGAACCCGCCCCGCATTCGCCAGTCGTTGACGACATCAGGAGCGCCTACCGGCAAAGCAGCAATGTTGCAGATTTTGCCGCCACTCTCGAACGTTCCGGGATCCGGCTAGCTGTTGTGAATGCGGCCGAGGCGGACCGGAGCCGCGGCGCACACCGCGAAGGCGATATCGTTGCCGTTTCGCAGACCGGAGAGGTCCACCAGCTCAACGAGACTACGACCGGCGCCGCGCGCAACAAAGTTGACGCATCTCTTGCCGCGCTCGATTGCGCGGAGCTGGGCAGCATCGAAGAGACACAGGAGCAGATACACCTTGAAGCGAACCGCTTCGTTGCCCTCAGTCAGGTCGGAATAATGCCCTCTCCGGAAATGGAAATTCGGCCCGCATCACCGGAGGTTGTTGATTGGGAGCGGATGCTCACCGACCGCACCTATCGCCGCCAGATTGAGGCTCGGGAGCGCGAGCAGCGCGAAGCCCAACGAGCACAGGAACAATCCCAGCAACGAAGTCGCGACCCGGACCGACGCTAAGCCGGGGAGATGGCGGAACCCCCCGGCAGGAACCACCACGCACAACCACGGAAACGAAAGCGCCGGGCTTATCGGAGACGATACGGCAGCAGTTCCGCGGCGTCATGCAAAAGCTCACACTGCAGACAGGACCCAGCCCGGCGCGCCGTCGCCAGCGCGCCGAGGAGGATACCGGCGGGCTTTTCAAACGCGTCGTTGCGAAACTCACCCGCCGCGCTTCCCCGCCACTCAATCACCCATCCGATTGGGAGCCGCTGAGCTGGCTTCGAAGTTGGGAATGTGATGCGGCGCAGCATTTCGAGAGCATGGTTAACGATCCCGCCCGGCCCCTTAACCATATGCAAGAAAGTATTTTTCTCGCTTCAACTCTGACCGGATTCATGCTATAAAAGCTGACCACAAAAACAGAGGGAAAGCATATGAGCGAGACGATTACCGATACGAAAAAACCGACCCACCGCGCCTATTTTGTTCGAGGCGAAGGCGAAGCCGCCCGCTGGCTTGAACTCGGTGCCGTGTGGACGCACAAGGACGGCAAAGGCTTCGATGTTGTGCTCGAAACCCTGCCCGTAGGTGGGTTCACCGGACGCATCACCATCCGGGCTAACGAGGCAAGACCAGCTAAGGAGTCTGCCTGATGACCGCGAAATTATTCGAGATACCGGATTCAAACGCCGACCTCATTCGGTACAGCACGTTGCGCGATCAAGCGCCGCGAACGGTCAGGTACAGAGAAACCATACCAAGCTCTCCGGGAGTCGCGACAATCGAACAACTGATAGCGGGCGGTCTGATCGACCCGCGCCCGATCCCGGTATCGAATTCAGATCGCGGCCCCCCGGTCCGTCACTGGAAAGACAATCTGCCGGCCGCCATCGCTGGACTCCGCAATTCGTGAGGCACTTCAGATGAGCGACCCGACCGTAAAAGACCTTATGGAGAAGATAGCGCAGCTCGAAGCGGGCATCGAGGCCATTCAGGTGAAGCTCGATAAGGAAATCAAGAACAGCGCATGCATGTTTCGGCTCAACCACGCTCTCCGGGATTCTATGGCGAGCCGGGTTGACGACTTCGGAGAGCGCATCAAGAATATGGAGCTGACGCTCTTCCCGGAACTTCAGGGCGCTATCAACAGCGCCGAAGAAATTGTTCCCTTTGACGGGAAGGCATGGAACGAGCTGGACTACCGGAACCCGTGGGGCGACGGTTCCTGAACTGACTGCCAATTCATAAAGAGCGTTAAACTGGTTTCGCATCGGTGCCATCGCGCGCCGCGCCAGCCTTGCCTTTATGAGCAACGACTCCAATCTCGACGCTGAAGCCCAAAAAAAAGCACAACAGGAAAAAGACCTAAAGGCCCAGATGGAGGCGCGCGGCTACGACCCGGACAACCCTGCGCATGTGGATCAGTGGCGAAAGCTGCAAGAAAACACGAGAATTGACGAGAAAGAGCGCCATCGCAGAATGGACGATCATGTCAGTCAGGAGGAGGACAAGAAACGCCGGGATGATGCGAAGCAACAGCAGCAGGACGCGCCGGGGCCGCAGGGAAAAGACACGGAGTCGAAGCGGATAGCGTATTCGAAGGAACTTGAAGAGGAAGTCAAAGCCGGGCGGATCGACGAACGCGAGAAGGTCTACCGCGAACAGCGTTTCGATAACCAGTTGGCAATGGAGGTCAGACTTCCCGGCCAGACGGTCGAAGTGCCGACGCCCCGGCAGGAAGCGCCGCAGCAGCGCCCGCTTGAAATCGACCCCCGGCAACAGGAGCGCGAGCGCCAAGAGCAGTTTGTCAAAACGCCGATGGATTGGGAGCGGATGCTCACCGACCGCAGCTACCGTAAGCAGATGGAAGAGCAGATGAAGGACGAGCGGGACTTTCGTCTACAGCAGCAAGAGCGCGAAAACGCGGGGCAGCAGCGCCCCGGCGGGCGGGAACGTTAGTTCCCTTCCCTACTGCCCTTGCTTTCCCAGCCCCCTGAATTCCCGCGCCACCATCCGGGCATCACGCAATGTTCGCCGGAGTATCGGCAGCGCCTTATCGTCGCGGCCCCCGAAATTCAGCAACCGAATTCGACGGCCCGCCATTATGAGCGCCGCCCTCAGCTCCGCGTGAGAGCGTAGCAGCTCCCGCAGGGCATCATCGTCAACCACTCTTTCGACGATAGCCCGCTTCCCTGCCCCGGCCCGGAAGCTTGCGAAAAAGCCCGTTTTCAGCCAATCTCCGCCCCGAAAGCCATTTCGAAAAGGGACGGTATATTGAGGGATTCCAAAGATCAGGGGCGGCCGCCGCCCGACCACCAGAAACAACTGGTGCAGCTCATCAGCGAGCTCAGCTATCGACATAGCCACTGGCAGGTATTCGCCGACTTCGTGGAGATGGCCGCAATCTCCATGAGCAACGCGGTTGATCTGAGCCCGCGCGAGAAGCGCGAACAGCGTTACATGGAAGTCGTCAGGCGTTACAAGCCCGACGAGGTTGCCAAGTTCCCGCAGATGTTCGCCCATCTGACGATGGCCCTTGAGGAGGAAACCAGCGACGTTCTTGGAAAGACCTTCCACGACCTTGAGCTGCATAACAAATGGGCCGGGCAATATTTCACGCCCTACCCTCTATGCCGCATGACCGCCAAAATGATTGTGGGCGAGAAGGCCGATTTGGAAGCCCGCATTGCCGAGCGCGGCTTCGTGACCGCGCAGGAGCCCGCAGCGGGCAGCGGCGCGATGATTATCGCCCTCGCTCAGGAAATCCGCGAGGCCGGCATCAACTACCAGCAGCATTTGCACGTCACCGCCGTGGACGTGGACCCGAAATGCGTTCACATGTCCTACCTGCAATTTTCGCTTCTCCACATCCCGGCCCTGATCATCCACGGCAACAGCCTCAGCCTCGAAGAATTCGACCACTGGCATACGCCCGCCCACATCCTCGACGGGTGGAGCTGGAAACTTCGCCGCAAGCCTGATGAGGCAGGCTATCCGCTTCAGGAAGCACCTGAACAGGAAGCGCCGCCCCCGAGCCAGCGCGAACAGGCCCCGGCCCGGCCCGTGCAATTGGGCCTTTTTTGACCCGTGGAGCCACTTCCCTGCCCTCTGGAGCCCGAGATGCCACCCGAACACGCCACCTGCCCCAGCACCGAAATAGACGAGGCCTACAGCGCCGACCGGATAGCCTCTGGCCAGCCAGTGCGGAAGCCATTTCGGCATAAGGGCGAACTCTGGGTTTGCACGAGCATCACGGGATCGGGATTGACCGACAGCGGCGACATGGAATTCGAAGCCTACCGCATCGTTCCGGCGCGTTTATTCGCCGACGCCCCGACAACATATGGGGCGAAGATCAACACCGGCGAGCTGGCCGACGCCGCGCGCTGTGACCCAAACGGCTTCTATCATGGGGTCGCCGTGAAACACGGCCGCGAGACATTTGTGCTCCGAGGTCCCCCGCTGAAACTGGTTCCTGGAGAGGCCGCGGCTCGGCCTGATGCTGATCCGAGAGTGCCCGCGAGGCCCGTACAATTGGGCCTCTTCTGATCCCGTGTTTCCCTTCCCTACTGCCATTTTCCAGTGCTCCTGTACTGACGGAGCGAAGGCATTGCAACTCTAATTCCCCGCGCCCTTCGCAGTTTCAACAAGCTGAGCTTTTCGGGTGAAGTCAATCACTCGCGTGGCATAGCCCTTCAACTGCGTCTCATTGACGTTGGAGAGGTTCTCCTGCCACGAAGTGACCTTGCCCGCGCAAAACGTATCCCATAGCTGAGAATCAGCAAAGGGGAGAACGATGGAAAGAGCAAAGCGGGCGAAGTACACGCTGGAGTTTAAGCAGGAAGCGGTAAGGCTGGTGGAAACCGG
>Ga0302319_10005701_pt1 | contig 24899 bp, 21 predicted proteins | sample Bog_T0_2_FD_203319 | JGI IMG/M metagenome (GOLD analysis project Ga0302319, IMG submission 203319) | Peat permafrost microbial communities from Stordalen Mire near Abisko, Sweden - Bog_T0_2 | ecosystem: Environmental > Terrestrial > Soil > Wetlands > Peat | place: Sweden: Abisko, Stordalen Mire...
TGGTCGCCGAGACCGACCATGCGCGGTCGCTGGTGTTCGCGGTGCCGGACGAGCAGGGCGACCCGGACATCCCGCCGCAGCGGTTGCGCTACGCCCCCGGTCAGTTCCTGACGTTGCGTGTGCCCAGCGACCGCACCGGTTCGGTGGCGCGCTGCTACTCGTTGTGCAGCTCGCCGTTCACCGACGACGCGCTCACCGTCACGGTCAAGCGAACCGCGGACGGATACGCGTCCAACTGGCTATGCGACCACGCCCGCAAAGGCATGCGCGTACACGTGCTGGCACCGTCGGGCACCTTCGTGCCCAAGACACTCGACGGCGACTTTCTACTGCTGGCCGCCGGCAGCGGGATCACTCCGATCATGTCGATCTGCAAGTCGGCGCTGTCCGAAGGGAGCGGGCAGGTGACACTGCTGTATGCCAACCGCGACCAAGGGTCGGTAATCTTTGCCGACGCACTACGCGAGCTGTCCGCCAAGCATCCCGACCGCCTCACGGTGGTGCACTGGCTGGAGTCGCTGCAAGGACTGCCCAGCACAAGCGCGCTGGCGAAGCTGGCCGCGCCATTCACCGGCCGGCCGACGTTCATCTGTGGGCCCGGTCCATTCATGGACGCCGCGCGCCAAGCGCTGGAAGCGCTGAAAGTGCCTGCCCAGCAAATACATATCGAGGTGTTCAAGTCGCTGGAGTCCGATCCGTTCGCGGCCGTCACAATCGATGAGACCGCCGACCAGGACGGGCCGCCGGCCACCGCGACCGTTGTGCTGGATGGTGAAACCCACACGGTGTCGTGGCCGCGCACCGCAAAGCTGCTCGACGTGCTGCTGGCCAAAGGCCTTGATGCGCCGTTCTCGTGCCGCGAGGGTCATTGCGGGGCGTGTGCCTGCACCTTGGTCAGCGGCAAGGTCACCATGGAGGTCAACGACGTCCTAGAACAGGTGGATCTTGACGAAGGGCTCATTTTGGCCTGTCAATCTCACCCGGAATCTGATTCGGTAGAAGTCACCTACGACGACTAGTCCCAAAGGAGGTGCAGGATGACGCGGCTGTTAGCGGGATTTGCCGTCGCCGGGTCGATGCTGACGCTTCTGTCGGCTCCGCACTGCCACGCATCCAGCAACACCGCCGTCACCCTGTTCCCGCTGGACGGCGCCAATCAGTTGGAGACGCACACCCTCCTCGATTGCTACCAAGCCGATGGCCACTGCGACTTCACCGCAGGGGCCGACATGCGCACACCCGACGGCGTGACCGGTTTCCCGCCGAGCCTCTGGGCCCGCCAAACCACCGAGATCCGGTCGCCGAATCGGTTGGCCTACCTGGACGCCCACGCCACCAGCCAATTCGAGCGGGTCATGAAAGAGGGCGGGTCCGACGTGATCACCACCGTCTACTTCGGCGACGGGCCGCCGGACAAGTACCAGACAACCGGTCGGATCGACTCGACCGATTGGGCGACGGGCGGCCCCAAGACCGACATCAACGTCATCGTCTGCGCCCACATGCAGGTGGTCTACACCGGGGTCAACATCACCTCACCCAGCACCTGCGCGCAGGCGACTTTTTCGTAGCTCGCCGAGATTGCGCGCATGGTTGTGGTTGGTGGCAAAACCACAGCCGTAGCGGCAATCTCGCCGAAACGCTGGCTACCGCGGCAGGCCAAGAAGTCGCTCGGCGGCCACGGTGAGCAGGATCTGCTCGGTACCGCCGGCGATGGTCAGGCACCGGGTGTTGAGAAAGTCGAACACCGCGCGGCTATCGACCAGGCCGCCGTCCTCGGACGCATCCATCATGAATTCCGCCAGCGCCTGCCGGTAGCGGACACCGATCAGTTTGCGCACGCTGGATTGCGCCCCGGGGTCGCGGCCGCCTACCGCCAGCTGGGCGATGCGCTGGTCCAGCAGCGCGCCTGTCTGGGCCAGGACGATCAACCGCCCGAGCCGGTCTTGCTGGGCAACATCGAGGTCAATCTCTGACAGCACCTTGAGCAGCTCTTCCATCGGGTTGCCCAACGCCGTCCCGTTTGCCATCGCGATGCGTTCGTTGGCCAGCGTGGTGCGGGCCAGCCGCCAGCCGTCGTTCACCGTGCCGACCACCATCTCGTCGGGCACGAACACGTTGTCCAGGAACACTTCGTTGAACAACGAGTCGCCGGTGATCTCGCGCAGGGGCCGGATCTCGATACCGGGTGAGGTCATGTCGACCAGAAAGTAGGTGATGCCTTTATGTTTCGGAGCGTCCGGATCGGTGCGCGCCAGGCACACGCCCCACCGCGCCTTGTGCGCCGCTGATGTCCACACTTTCTGCCCGGTCAGCAGCCAGCCACCGTCGCCCCGAACTGCTTTGGTCCGCAGCGACGCCAGGTCGGAGCCCGCGCCCGGCTCGGAAAACAGCTGGCACCAAATGAATTCACCGCGCGTGGTTGCCGGCACGAAGCGCTGGATCTGTTCGGGCGTGCCGTGCTCGAGGATTGTCGGCGCCGCCCACCAGCCGATCACCAAGTCCGGTCGCACGACGCCGGCAGCAGCCAGCTCCTGATCGATCAGCAACTGCTCGGCCGGGGACGCGCCGCGGCCGTATGGAGCCGGCCAGTGCGGCGCCTGCAGGCCGGCCTCGGCCAGGGCCGCCTGCCGCTTCTCCTCCGGCCACGCGGCCACCTCGGCGACGGCCGCCCTGATCTCACCCCGCAATTCCTCAACCTCGGTGAGGTCGATTCCCAGGCGACGGCGCACCCCGTCCTGGGTCAGCGCCGTAATGCGGCGCAACCAGTGCTCGGCGCCACCGAGAAACCTGCCGATGCCGTGCGCACGGCGCAGGTAGAGATGCGCGTCGTGCTCCCAGGTGCAGCCGATGCCGCCGAGGACCTGGATGCAGTCTTTGACATTGGCCTTCGCGGCGGCGATGCCGACGCTCGCGGCGAGCGCTGCGGCGATCGAGAACTGCCGGTCGCCCTCAGCATCCCCGGCATCGCCGGCGGCCTGGGCGGCACGCGCCGCATCCGAAGCGGCCACCTCGGCCTGCTCGGCGCGGCACAGCATTTCCGCGCACAGGTGCTTGATGGCCTGGAAGCTGCCGATCGGCTTGCCGAACTGCTCCCGCACTTTGGCGTACGCGACGGCGGTCTCCAGCGACCACCGGGTGACGCCGGCCGCCTCGGCCGCCAGCACGGTCGCGGCCAGGTCCCGCACCCGCTGCCCCGACCGGCCGATCGGGGTTGCCGGCGCCGACTTCAGCACCACCCGAGCCAACGGCCGGGAGAAGTCCGTCGCCCGCAGCGGCTCGATCTGCACGCCCTCGCTTGCTGTATCGACCAACAGCCAGTTCCCATCGGCCGGCAGCAGCAGCACGCCGCCATCGGCAGCGCCGAGCACCCAACTGACCGAGCCGGACGCGCGAGAAGTCGCCGCATCGAAGTTGACACTGCCTTCGATCGCCAGGCCGGCGAAGCGTTGACCATCTGCCAGCGCGGCGAGCAGTTCGGGATCGTCGACAACCAAGCTGGCCAGCGCGGTGGTCGCGACCGGCCCCGGAACCAGCGCCTTTGCCGACTCCTCGACCATCGCGCACAGGTCCTCGATGCTGCCGCCCGCGCCACCCCGGTCATCCGCAACGGCTACGCCGAACAATCCCAGCTCGGCCAGGCCTGCGAACACCGGTCGCCAGGCATCGGCATCACCTTGTTCCGTCAATCGGATCGCCGTGGTCCCATCCATCCCCGAGCCCGAGTTTCGCGCCCAATCGCGCACCAACTCACGCGCCGCAAACTGTTCGTCTGTGACGGTCGCTACCACGTGCGAGCCCTCCGCATTCTCGATGTAGGCCACTAGAACGTGTTCTAATAGTGCCAGCGATCGACCGACAAGTCGAACGCCATTCGGCGAGAAAGGTCCAGGACAAGTCGCTGTCCCCGACGCTACGGAGGTGGGAAATTCACACCCGCAATGCGTATCGTCTGCGATCGAACCGTGCGGAAGAGGAGCGCCCCGGCAGATGTCGACAGCGAACACGAACTCGAGTCAAGTTCCTGACTCGCAGCCTCGCGAGGTCATAAACGTGGCCGTACTTGCTGAGTCCGAGCTCGGTTCGGAGGCACAACGGGAACGCCGTAAGCGCATCCTGGACGCCACCATGGCCATCGCATCCAAGGGCGGCTACGAGGCAGTTCAGATGCGCGCGGTGGCGGACCGCGCAGACGTGGCGGTTGGGACGCTTTACCGGTATTTCCCGTCGAAGGTACATCTGCTGGTGTCGGCGCTGGGCCGGGAGTTCACCCGCATCGACGCCAAAACCGACCGCTCCGCGGTTGCCGGCGGCACTCCGTTTCAACGGCTCAACTTCATGGTCGGCAAGCTCAACCGTGCGATGCAGCGCAATCCCTTGCTTACCGAGGCGATGACGCGGGCTTACGTCTTCGCCGACGCGTCGGCGGCCAGTGAAGTCGATCACGTCGAGAAACTCATCGACGGCATGTTCGCGCGCGCGATGAGCGACGGCGAACCGACCGAAGACCAGTACCACATCGCCCGGGTGATCTCGGACGTGTGGTTGTCGAACCTCCTCGCCTGGCTCACCCGGCGAGCCTCGGCGACCGACGTCAGCAAACGGCTCGACTTGGCCGTGCGCTTGCTGATCGGCGACCACCATGGCGGTAACGGCAGTTAGGCAGGGGGCCCGGCGGTGCGGCCCCGAATCAGCTCGGTGTCCAGCAGTTCGACGACCGGCAGGCCCGATCGCGGCGGCTTGAGCAGCAGTTCGCCCGCCCGGCGGCCCTTCTCCAGACTCGGCTGCGCCACCGTGGTCAACCCTCGGCTGATCGCCTCGGGGACGCCGTCGAACCCGCTGACGCTCATCTGACCCGGCACGTAAATCCCGTGTGCCCGAAGGTAATCCATGGCTGACAGGGCCAAGATATCCGCGGTGCACATCAGTGCGGTGATCCGCGGATTGGCCTCCAGCGCAACCTTGGCGGCGGTGCCACCCGACGTCGGCAGGTGTTCGTAGCTTTCCACCACGGTCAGCGCATCCGGATCGATGCCGGCCGCCGTCATCGCATCCCAGACACCGAAGATGCGTTCGCGCTGCACGTCGAAGGTGAGCGACTTCAGCTGGGCGGCGTCCACCAGATCTTGGCGGCGGTCCTGGCCCAGCCGCATGGTCAGTAGACCGATCTCCCGGTGGCCCAACCCGAGCACGTAGTCGGCGAGCCCGCGCATCGCCGCTCGATCGTCGATGCCCACCCGGGACACTCCGGAGAGACCTTTGGGCTGGTCGACCACCACGACGGGCACCCGCCGCTGCAGCACCACCTGTAGGTAGGGATCGTCCTCGCGTACCGAATACACCACGAATCCGTCCACCCCGGCGCCAAGCACGGCGGCCGTTCCGTGCTCGAGACTGCGGCTGGGTCCGACCGCCACCAACAGCAGGCCCTGCCCCAGCTCTTCGCAAGCTTGCGCCACTCCGGCGACGAAATCCCGTGCCGCCGGGTCACTGAAGAAATACGTCAGTGGTTCGGGTATCACCAAACCGACCGCACCGGCTTTGCGGGTTCGCAACGATCGCGCCACCGGGTCGGGCCCCGCGTAACCCAGCCGTTTGGCCGTCGTTAGCACCCGTTCGCGAAGGTCGGCGGAGAGCTGATCCGGTCGATTGAAGGCATTCGAGATGGTGGTGCGCGACACCTTGAGTTCGGTCGCCAACGACGCCAGAGTCGCACGCCTGCGTGGTGTGGGACTCACGTTTGGTGAGGCTACAGCGCTTCCCGGGGTGCGCTCAGCAGCCGCTGATCCGTCACTTCCTAATGGAAACGATTTTCATTAGTATTAGGCTTCGGCCGATGAGCCGGAAGGTAAGGAATCGAACGTGCGAATCGCACTAGGCAGGGTGACGCGTTGGCTGTCGACAATAGCCGTTTGCGTGCTCGCCTCGACCACGCTGCCAGCCTGCGGAATCGGCAACTCTCGCGCTTCTCAGCACCCTGATTTAGTCGCCGTGGTGGCGTCCACCGACGTGTGGGGCAGCGTGGCGCTTGCGGTCAGCGGCGGTCATCTCACCGTCAGGTCCATCCTGACCGGCGCGGATGTCGATCCGCATTCCTATGCGGTAAGTCCCGCCGACGCCGCAGCGATCGCCGACGCCCCCCTGGTCGTCTACAACGGCGGCGGTTACGACCCATGGGTCGACCAGGTTTTGGCCGGCCATCCGGCGGTCAAAAAGGTCGATGCCTTTTCGCTGCTGGCCACCGCGAACAGCCCAAACACCGGGGACCCGGCCAACGAGCACGTCTTCTACGACCTGAAGGTGGCCAAGGCGGTGGCCGCCACGATCGCCGATCGGCTGGCGAGCATCGACCCGGTCAACGCCAAGGACTACCGGGCCAACGCCGCCGAATTCTGCCGCGGCGCCGACGCCGTCGCCATCTCCGAGCACGCCATCGCCACCGGATATCCGGGCGCCGGAGTCATCACGACCGAGCCCGTCGCGTACTACCTGCTGGCGGCGTCCGGCCTGGTTAATCGCACTCCGGCCAGCTTCACCGCAGCCAACGAGAACGAGACCGATCCCGCTCCATCCGACATGGCATCCGTCCTCGACCTGATAAATCGTCGCCAAGTCTCGGCGCTACTGGTCAACCCGCAGACGTCCACCCCCGCAATAGACGGACTACAGGACGCCGCCAGGCGGGCGGGTGTGCCGGTGACCATGGTGACCGAGACGTTGCCCAGCGGCACCGACTACCTGACCTGGCAGCGCAACACGGTCAACCAGCTGTTGGCCGCGTTGCGGTCGAGCCGATAGACATGCCGCTAATCGGCCAACCCGCGGGGGCGGTCTCGCTCCGCGGTGCCCGGCTGGCATTCGGTGATCGCGTGCTGTGGGACCACCTTGACCTGTCGGTGTCGCCCGGTGAGTTCATCGCCGTGCTGGGTCCCAACGGCACCGGCAAGACGTCGCTGCTCAAGGTGCTGCTCGGACAATTGGCGCTCACCGCGGGCGAGGCGGTTGTGCCGGACCGCGGGCACATCGGCTACGTGCCGCAACATCGCCCGATCGACAAGGAGGTGTTGTTGCGCGGTCGGGACCTAGTCCAGCTGGGCATCGACGGGCGGCGCTGGGGCGTCATGCCGCTGCGCTCTGCCGACCGAGCCCAACGAAGCGAGGCGGTGCGGCGGGCGCTGCGATGGGTCAACGGCGAACGGCTGGCCGATGTCCCGGTGGGGGTGATGTCGGGTGGCGAGTTGCAGCGGGTGCGGATTGCTCAGGCACTGGCCAGCGATCCGACGCTGCTGCTCTGCGATGAACCGCTGCTGACCCTGGACCCGGCCAACGCCAAGCTGGTCGCGGCGCTGATCGAGCGCCGCCGTCAGGAAGCCGCAACCACGGTCATCTTCGTCACGCATGAGCTCAACCCGATCCTGCCGTACCTAGACCGGGTGCTGTACCTGGTCGACGGCCGATTCCGGATCGGCACCGTCGAGCAGGTGATGAACACGGCGACCCTGTCGATGCTGTATCAGGCCGACATCCAGGTGGTAAAGGTCAACGACCGCTATGTGGTGGTCGGCGACCATGACGGGTGCACCAGGTGAATCACCGGCTCGCCGAGATGTTGGACAAACTGTTCGCTTTCGACATCACCGCGCGGTTGCTGAGCCACGATTTCGTACAGCAGGCGCTGGTGGCGGCCGCGCTGCTTGGGCTGATGGCCGGGCTGATCGGGCCGTTTATCGTGATGCGCCAGATGTCGTTCGCCGTGCACGGGTCCAGCGAACTCGCGCTGACCGGAGCAGCGTTCGCACTGCTGGTCGGCTTTCAGGTCGGACTGGGTGCGCTGATCGGAAGCGCGCTGGCGGCGGCGCTGTTCGGCATTCTGGGACAGCGTGCCCGGGAACGGGATTCGGTGATCGGCGTGGTGCTGGCCTTCGGGCTGGGGCTGGCGGTGCTGTTCATTCACCTCTATCCGGGGCGGACCGGGACCAGTTTCGCCTTGCTGACCGGCCAGATCGTGGGGGTGGGCTACTCCGGGCTGGTGATGCTATCGCTCGTCTGCTTGCTGGTCATCGTCGCGCTCGCGACGTGCTACCGACCGCTGTTGTTCGCCACGGTCGATCCGGAGGTCGCGGCCGCCCGCGGTGTGCCGGTGCGGGCGTTGGGCATCGTATTCGCCGCGCTCGTCGGTGTGGTGGCCGCCCAGGCCGTGCAGATCGTCGGGGCACTGCTGGTGATGTCGCTGCTGATCACCCCGGCCGCCGCGGCCGCGCGGGTGGTCGGATCCCCGGTCGCGGCGATCGTCGCCTCGGTGGTTTTCGCCGAGTTTGCCGCTGTCGGCGGCATCGTGCTGTCCCTGGCGCCCGGCGTCCCGGTGTCAGTGTTCGTCGCCACCATCTCATTCCTGATTTACCTCTTCTGCTGGCTACTCGGGCGGCGTCGGGAAGCCCCCACTTAAGCTGGTCACACCGGAGCTAGGGGGAAAAAATGCGCCAGCAGATCGCCGTCCTGGTGCTGGCCGGGGCCTGCACACTCGCCGTCAGTTGCACCACCACCGCCAACGGAAAGGCCGTTCCCGCCGATAAGTCTGGACCTATCACTTCGGCCCCGGTGGCAGTCTCGGCGCTGGACGGGCTGTTGCTCGACCCAAGCCAGATCAATAGCGCGCTGGGCGCCACAACGATGAAGGTGTGGTTCAGCGCCAAGGCGATGTGGGACTGGGGCTCGAACATCACCGACAAGAACTGCCTGGCCATCGACGGGCCGGCGCAGGACAGGGTCTATACCAACACCGGGTGGACCGCTCTTCGCGGCCAGCGGGTCGACGACAGTGTCGATGACTCCAAAAAGCGCGACCACTACGCCATTCAGGCTGTGGTCGCCTACCCGTCGGCGCACGACGCTTCCGCGTTCTACAACTCTTCGGTACAAGGCTGGCCGTCGTGTTCAAACCGCCGGTTCAGCGATGTCACCCAGGGTCAGCCAGACGTCGTGTGGACGGTGGGTGCGATCACGAACGCCAACGGCACGCTGAGTACCTCCCAGGTGCAGGAGGGTGGCGACGGCTGGACCTGCCAGCGCGCGCTGACCGTGCGCAACAACATTGCCATCGACGTCGTGGCCTGCTCCTACAACCAATCGGGTTCGCCGGCGACCGACATCGCTGCACAGATCGCCGCCAAGGTGGTTAAGCAGTAGGCACCTAAGCTGGTCGCGTGGCCTGTATCGACCTCAACGCCGACCTGGGCGAGGGCTTTGGCGTCTGGCGCCTTGGCGATGACGACGCGATGCTGCAGGTCGTCACCAGCGCCAACGTGGCCTGCGGTTTTCACGCCGGGGATCCCGCCGGCCTATTGCGGGTGTGCCGGACAGCCGCGGAACGGGGCGTGCGTATCGGAGCGCAGGTAAGTTATCGGGACCTGGCCGGCTTCGGCCGGCGCTTCATCGACGTCAGTACCGAAGACCTTGTTGCCGACATCGTGTATCAGATCGGTGCGCTTCAGGGCGTCGCGGCCGCCGCCGGCTCGAGGGTATCCTACGTCAAACCCCATGGCGCGCTGTACAACACGATCGTGACCAACCGCGAGCAGGCCGCGGCAGTCGCGACGGCGGTGCACTTGGTGGACGCGACGCTGCCGGTGCTCGGCATGGCGGGTTCGGCGTTCTTCGACGAAGCCGGCCGCCTGGGCCTACGCACCGTGGCGGAGGCATTCGCCGATCGCGCGTACCGCCAGGACGGTCAACTGGTTTCCCGGCGCGAGCCGGGCGCGGTGTTGCACGATCCGGTTGAAATTGCACAGCGGGTGGTGACCATGGTGACCTCCGGTCGGGTCACCGCGATCGATGGCGCGCAGATTGCGGTCAGCATGGAATCGATTTGTGTGCACGGTGATTCGCCGGGCGCGGTGCAGATCGCGACCTCGGTTCTCGATCAACTCAAGGCCACCGGCACCGATATCAGGGCGTTTTGCTGATGCGACTCAAGCCCGGTCGCCCCGATATCGCGCGGTATGCGGATCGGTTCGAGGTACCCGCAGCCGGACCTGACGCGCCGCTTCGGGTGACGTGGATGGGCGTGTCGACGCTGCTGCTCGACGACGGGTCGTCGGCGCTGATGACCGACGGCTACTTCTCCCGGCCCGGCCTGGTGCGCGTGGCGGCCGGCAAGGTGTCGTCGTCAGCGGCGCGCGTCGACGGCTGCCTGGCCCGGGCCAAGGTGTCCCGGCTGGAGGCAGTCGTCCCGGTGCATACCCACTTCGATCACGTGCTGGATTCCGCGCTGGTCGCCGACCGAACCGGCGCCCTGCTGGTCGGCGGCGAGTCGGCGGCCAACGTCGGTCGCGGCTACGGGCTGCCCGAGAATCGCCTTGTCGTCGCGGTCTCCGGCGAACCAATCAAGTTGGGCGCCTACGAGATCACGCTGGTGGAGTCCCACCACTGTCCACCCGACCGCTTTCCCGGTGTGATCAACGAGCCGCTGACACCGCCGGTGAAAGTGTCGGCATACCGCTGCGGTGAAGCGTGGTCGACGCTTATTCAGCATCGGCCATCGGGTCGGCGGCTGCTGATCCAGGGCAGCTCCGGCTACGTCAAGGGCGCCCTGGACGACTACCGGGCCGAGGTCGCCTATCTCGGCGTCGGCCAGCTGGGCCTACAGCCGCGGTCATACCTGGTTGATTACTGGACCGAGACGGTGCGCGCCGTGGGCGCCCGCCGGGTGATACTCATCCACTGGGACGACTTCTTCCGGCCGTTGTCAAAGCCACTGCGAGCCTTGCCCTATGCGGGCGACGACCTAGATGTGTCTATCCGCATCCTGGACGGGCTGGCCACGCAGGACGGTGTCACACTGCAGATGCCGACCGTGTGGCGGCGCGAGGACCCCTGGGCGTAGACCCGGAATCCAAATATGGCCCTAACCGTTTCGCTGTTGCTGCTTGCTGCGGTTCTCGGGTTTGCCGTCGCCCGACCACGGGGCTGGCCGGAGGCGGTCGCGGCGGTGCCGGCGGCCGCAATCCTGATCGCGATCGGCGCGATCTCGGTTCATCAGGCGTCCGTGCAGGTCGCCGGGCTATCGGGAGTGGTCGCTTTCCTGGGCGCGGTGTTGGTGCTGGCCAAGCTGTGCGACGACGAGGGACTGTTCGAGGCGGCGGGTGCGGCGATTGCGCGCGGGCACGTCGGGTCGGGGTGGCTGCTGGGGCGGGTGTTCGTCGTCTCGGCCATCATCACCGCGGTGCTCAGTCTGGACGCCGCCGTGGTGCTGCTTACCCCGGTGGTGCTCGTTGCGGTCCGCCGGCTGCGCGCCCCGGTGCGGCCATACGCCTATGCCACCGCCCATCTGGCTAACGGCGCCTCGCTGTTGCTTCCGGTGTCGAATCTGACCAACCTGCTGGCCTTTCACCTCGCGAACATTTCTTTCATCAGATTCGCCCTGTTGATGGCGCTGCCCTGGCTGGCCACGGTGGGCACCCTCTACCTCGCCTTCCGATGGTTTTTCGCCCGGGACCTGCGCGCCCAGCCGGATCCCGAGCAACTCGGGCCGGCGCCGCGCCCACCCGTGTTCGTCTTGATGGTCGTTGGGCTGACGCTGGCCGGGTTCGCGGTCGCTCAATCCGTGGGTGTCGCGCCGGCCTGGGTGGCGTTGGCCGGCGCGGCGGTGCTGGCGGCGCGCAGCCTGCGGCACCGGCACACCTCGGTGGGCGAGATCGTGCGGTCGGTGAATGTGTCGTTCCTGGTGTTCGTGCTGGCGCTGGGCGTGGTGGTGCAGGCGGTCATGCTCAACGGGATGGACAAGGCGATGTCCGCCGTGTTGCCGTCGGGATCGGGGCTGCCCGCATTGTTGGCGATCGCCGCGGTGGCCGCCGTGTTGGCCAACGTCGTCAACAATCTGCCCGCAACGCTGGTGCTGCTGCCGCTCGTCGCGGCCGGCGGGCCGGTCGCCATCCTGGCGGTGCTGATCGGGGTCAACATCGGCCCCAACCTGACCTACGCCGGTTCGCTGTCCAACCTGCTGTGGCGGCGAGTGCTGCGCCAGCACGACGTCGAGGCCGGCGTCGGCGAGTACACCCGATTGGGGCTGTGCACCGTGCCGGCGAGCCTGGTGGTCGCGGTGCTCGCGCTTTGGGCCGGCGTGCGGCTACTGGGCATCTAAGCGCTGAGAGCGAGTGCCGAACGCGCCGCACCCCGTAGCTCCGCCCCTGATGGCCCGACGCTGAGCACCCGGGCTCGAATAGGTCCCGCAGCGACCACCGTGAACGGCGTTTCCAGCGGGAAATCCACGCTGAGCGATTCGATGTCGGCCGCGCGAATGATCGTGGCCAGCGCGAGCGTGGCCTCCAACATCGCGAAGTGATCGCCGATACATGAGCGAGGGCCACCGCTGAACGGGAGGTACTGCCAACGGCTGCGAACCTTCGACCGTTCTGGGAGAAACCGGTCCGGATCGAAACGCAGGGGATCGGCCCACAATGCGGGGTCACGGTGCATCGCGTAAAAGTTGACCACGGCAAGGGTTTCCGCTTCGACCCGGTAGCCATCCACCACGATGTCACGGGTGGGCGAGCGCAACGTTCCCGCCGCGGGCGGACACAGCCGCAGCGCCTCGTGCAACACCCGTACGGTTAAGGCGAGTTGGGGCACATCGTCTGGGGTCAGCGTGCCCTCGCCCAGCGCGGCGACCTCCGCGCGCACCCGCTTCTGGATGTCGCGGTCATGCCCCAACGACCACAGGGCGTAGGTCAGCGTGGTCGAGGTGGTGTCGTGGCCGGCGAGCATGAACAGCACAAGCTCATGGCAGATCTCATCATCGGGCAGCGGTCGACCGGTCTCCGGATCGATTGCCTGGATCAGGGCGCGCACCAGCGGGGCTTCGCGGTCGGGGTTTACGCGAACCGCGTGCAGGATTTCGGCGGCCAGTTGGTGCAGCGTCTCGTTGGCACGGCGGGCGGCGCGCTGGCCGCGGGTCGGCAGCCACCGCGGTGGATTTACCGGCCGGATGCCGCGGTCGGCCACCCATGCCAATGCAGCACCCAGCGCGTCGCCCACCTCCTCGGCGCGCCCGTCGAGATCGACCCCGAGCACCGATCGCCCGAGTGCCCGCAGTGTCAGCTTGCGGCACTCGCTGTCCAGGTCCACGAAGGCCCCGTCCCGCCAACCGTCGGCGAGGTCTTGCGCGGCCGTGGCCATGTGTCCCGCATAACGCGGCACCTGCTGCTTGGTGAACATCGGCTGCAGCGCACGTCGCCGCGGCAGCCATCGCTCGTGCGGAAGGTTGAGCAGGTTGCCGCCCATCAAAGCGCGCATCTCGACCATGGTCCTGGCCCGGCCGCGGTCGGCGACATCATCGTTGCGGCCCAACAGATCACGGGCACCCTGCGGGCTCGCGATCATCACAACGTTCGGTAACAGCCGCTTCGGCCCGAGCACCAACCGCGTGATTGGGCCCCCGGCGTTCAGCAGCGCCTGATGACCGTCGATGTAGGACCGCACCGCCTTCACTTGTTGCCAAAATGGCAGCGGATTCTTCGGCGCCAGGGGGAGCGAACCTACGTCGTGATTTCTGCGTATCTGAGCCATGCCAACTCCTTTGTCTGGAGGCACGGTACTGCCGACTTGCGTTCGTACGGATGAGTAGGCGGCTACTCCATTTAACCGGCTGAATTAAGCGTCGCCGGGTCCGGATCTGATGATCGACGCCAGTTCCTCGCGTGACTGGGCCCCCACGCGCTGACAGGCCCGGTAAATGTGGCCCTCCACGGTGCGCACCGACATCACCAGCTGGTCGGCGATCTGGCGGTTGGACAGTCCTGCCACGACGAGTTCGATGACATCGCGCTGGCGACCCGACAACTTGAGGCCTGCAGGAGTCCGCAGCGCGGGCGTGCACAAGCCGCCGCATTCATCGGCCAACTCCTTGGCCAGCGCCGCAGCGTACAGCTCACGCCGGTGCCGCTGGCTCAAGGCGAACGCAGCGGAAGCCTGCGCCGCAGCGTCGGCGGCAGCGGCGCGGTCACCGACCGCCCGGTACGCGGCCGATGCGCCCAGCAGACCCTCGCCGTCCGCGGCCAGCAGAGCCCCCGCATGCAGGGCGACGGCATCGGCCAGCGGCAGCGACAACGCTTCGGCCAGTTCCCGCGCCCGCGTCGCCCCGGAGGCATCGCCCCATTGAGCCGCGGCCTGGATGCAGGCCAGCTCGTGGGTGGGCTGGCCGCGGTCGCGGGCGAGTCGCGCCGCCTCCAGCGCGCTCGCCACAGCCTCGCTCAACCGGCCGCTTGCCGCCATCGCCCACCCACCAGCCAGCGACAGGCCGGTATGCATGAAAAGGTAATCGGCCGGCACGCACGACCGCGCCTCAGCGACAGCGTCATTCGCTTCGGCCGGCTGCCCGAGTTTGGCGTGTGCTTCGGCCAGCGCGAAGTAGCTCGCCGGCCGCAAACCCGTTCTTACAGCATGTCTCTGCACACCGGCAAGCGCCTCGTGCACCAGCCGTGCCGCCTCGGCGCCTGCGCCGCGGACCAGCTCGGCATTCCCCGACAGCAAGGCCAGGTTCGCATAGGCCAGACCAGGAACGTCGCGGGACGAGTCGGCCAGCCGCTTTGCTGTGCTGACGAATTCGTCGATACGCCCGGTTAAACGGCAAGCGCGGCCGTAGACGGCGCCGAACCAGAATCGCATATGGGATGCCTGAAACGACGTCGTCGCGCGACGCAGCGCCTGCTCGGCCACGGCCGTGAGATCATCGACCTCGCCCAGTACCCCCATTGCCATGATCAACGCAAGCGAGGCCATCATCGCGTGAAAATCCGGCAGAGCATCCGAATCCAATGCGGCCCGGGCATTTTCGGATGCGAGTTCGCAACGCGCCGACACAGCGTCGATGCAGGCCTGCACCGCCAATCTCTCCGCCACCTGCGCCGGGCTCTCGGAGGCCTTGGATTTCGGGGAGGCAAGGCCCTCGAGGATCGCCGACGCGTCTTTGGGCTTGCCGAGCATCCACACCAGGTTTGCCGCCCGCAGCGTCGCCCAATGGTGACCGTCGGGTGCTTCGCCACCAGCCATCTCGCGCAGCGCCGTCTCGGCCTCCTCGCTGCGCCCAAGCAGGACCAGGTTCATCGCCCGGACCCCGGCCGCCTCGGGCGCCCCGGCTTGCACGGCAGCAGTCGCGAACCGGTCGGCGAGCTCGAGATCCAGCAGCGTCATGGCATGCCGTGCTGATTCCAGATACAGCTCAGGGTCGGGTTCAAGATCCGAGTCGAGGCTCAGCAGCCCGCGGCGCACGGTGGCCTGCATGTCGGCATCACCGCTTTCCGCCAGCCGCGTCGCCAGCTTGCCCCGGATGCCCGACAGATGGATCTCACCCACGCTGGCGCGGCGAAGCTCACCGAACAGCGGGTGCGCCAATCTGGCCATCAGCGTGCCCCCGGTGCGTTCGACACTCACCAGGCCCAATCTCTCGGCGGCCGCAAGGTCTCGGCGGCGCACCAAATCGCACAGCACATCTACGGCTAGCGGCTCACATTGCGACAATGTGTCGACCACCAGCGCCAGCCCCGGGTTCAACCGCCTCAGCTGGCGTCCCACCGTGTCGGACAGGCTGGCCGAGATCGCGACGTCCCCTTCCCACATCCACACCCCGGCCAATTTCCGCATCCGCCCGGCCGCGATCTGATCGGCGACCAGCTGACGCAGGAACAGCGCGTTTCCGTCGGTCAGCTGACGGAACCGTGCCGCGCTGAGAGCATCGACGGGTCCGCCCAGCGTGTTCTCGATGACCTCGCGTGTCGCCGCGGCCGAGAGGGGCTCGAGATCCAGACGGGCCAGCAGCCCGTCTTTCCAGAGCGCGGTGACGGCGTCGGGTTCCTCGCTGCCCGTGCGCAGTGTGACCACCAGCCGGGCCCCACCCGACTGGGCCAGCTGGTGAACGACAAATGCCGACAATGGGTCCAGCAGGTGCGCGTCATCGACCCCGACCACCCCCCGGCCCTGACGCTGTTGCGTGACAAAAGAATTGATCACTCGCTGCACGTTTGTCATCGGGTCCGACATCGCGTCGCCCAGCGAACCGATGAATGCCCCCAGCGGCAGCGCGCGCGCCGATTCGGTGCCAACGATCCAATTGGTGCACTCGCCGGAGGCAGAGGCGCGCCGCAGCACTTCACGAGCCAGCCAGGTTTTGCCCACACCGGCGCCCCCGGCGATCACCACGCCGGAATGGTTGCCAGTCCTGCTCAGGGCGCGGCGAATAATGCCTAATTCATTGTCACGCCCGGTCAGCAGGTCGCCGCTGATCACTCGGCGACTATAACCGTGCAATGGCGTCAGGCGCGCGGTCGACTCGCACCAGTGGAGTACCCGACTACGCTATCGCCGCCCATGCTGGGCCGTGAGCATTGCCTTTGTTAGGTAACGGCTCAGCGGAGGTGGTGGGTGCTTTGAATAGCAAGGCCAAGATGGGTAATCACGCGGTGGTATTGGGAGCGAGCATGGCCGGTCTGCTGGCCGCGCGGTCGCTCGCCGACTTCTTCGACACCGTCACCGTGGTGGAGCGCGACCCGCTGCCGGACACCGCCGCCGCTCGCCGAGGTGTGCCGCAGGGCCGGCACGTCCATGGCTTGCTCCCCCGTGGCGCCCAGGCTCTTGACGAGCTGTTCCCGGGCATCCTCGACGAGCTGGTCCTCGACGGCGCCGAGCACTTCGACGGCCGGGATCTGTCGCGGCTGTACAACAACGTGGGCGGACACCTGATGTTGCGCGCCGGCAGTGCGAAGTCGTTTACCGCCTACGGCGCGAGCCGGCCCTTCCTGGAGGATCACGTCCGCGCGCGGGTGCGCGCCATCCCCAACGTCACACTGCTCGACGAGCACGACATCGTGGCGCTGACCTCGACACCCGACCACCGCCGCGTCACAGGCGCACGGCTGGTCAACCGCCAGACCGGCGAAGGCATGACGCTGAGCGCCGATCTCGTGGTCGATGCCACCGGACGCGGCGCCCGCACCCCGGCGTGGCTGGAAGGCCTGGGCTACGACCGCCCGACTGAGGATCACGTCGTGGTGCGCCTGACTTACGCGACCCAGATGCTGCGCATGGCACCTGATGCGCTGCACGAACTCGCTTTCCTCGTCGGGAACATGCCGGGCCGGCCGAGCGGGCTTGGCATGCTCCGCTGCGAGAACGACACGTGGCTGTTCACCGTGTTTGGCATAGCGGGTCGTGAGCCGCCCCGCGATTTTGCGGCGATGTGCGAGTTCGTCGAGGACTGCGCACCGGCGCATATGCTCGCCGCAGTGAGGGCCGCCGAAAGCGTCGGAGAGCCGGTGCAGCACCGGATGCCGTCCAGTCAATGGCGCCGCTACGACAAGATGCGTCGCTTCCCCGAGGGCCTGCTCGTCACCGGCGACGCGATCTGTAGCTTCAACCCGATCTACGCCCAGGGCATGTCGGTGGCCGCGGTGGAAGCGTTGGCGATGCGTGACTGCCTATCGTCAGGCACCAGGGATTTGGCGCGGCGGTTCTTCCGGGCCGCGGCGGTGCCGATCCGCCAGGCGTGGCAACTGTCGACGAACCCCGATCTCGTGCTACCCGAAATCGACGGCACGCCGCCGCTGGTCGCACGGGTGTTCAACGGATACGTCGATCGTGTTCTCGTCGCAGCGGAATCCGACGTCGCGATCGTCAATCAGTTCTTCAGAGTGACATCGCTGCTCGACCCCGCGACCCGGTTGCTGCGCCCGGCCATCATGTGGCGCGTCGCCCGCGCCAACCAGCGCAGACGCCGACACGGCATCGAACAACTCGCCGGGGCTGGCGCCGTGCGCCCTATTGTTGAGAGCCGAACGGGGTAGTCGCACCCTGGGATGCGCTCTGCTGGCGCGGGCTCATGGCGATGCGACGGTGATATCGCTTGGCTCCGAAGGACATATCGCATGGGCCGTGGCCATGCCGTGACGGCCGTGTTTAACCCCGGTGATACGCCGGCGGAAGCGGCATACCAAGCTCGGCCATTACGCTGCGCAGGAGCGTCGGATAGTCGGTGATGATGCCGTCGACGCCAAAACCGATTAGCTCGCGTATCGTGCCGGCGTCGTTGACGGTCCACGGAATGACCTTGAGCCCCAGCGAATGCGCACGGTCGACATACGGTTTGCCGGTGACGAGCGGGTAGTCGGGCGAGACGATGTTGGCGCCCACCATCGCCGCCCCGATAATCGGGTCGCCGGCCGCATCTTCGTCGTACAAGGCCACCAACGGAATCGACGGCTCGGCCTGGTGCACCATGGGCAGCGTTCGCCAATCGAAACTCTGAATCTCGACTAGGTCGAGCTTGCCCGCACCTCTGACCGCAGCCACGATCACGTCGACGAACTCCTGCGGCGACGCAGACCTGCCGGGGTGATCGGCCTCCACCTTGGTCTCGATGTTGTACCGCACCCGAGCCTGATACGAGTCGGCCAGCGCAAAGACTTCCGGCAGCGTCGCTATCTTGTTGCCCCGCACCACTTCAGCCCGGGGAAACTCAGCCAGCCGCCTGCCGCAGTCCAGCGTGGCGATCTGCGCCAGGGTGAGCTCGTGCACGAGCTTGCCCACGTAGGGGTACTGCGGATCGCCGGCGAACGCCGGGCCAGTGTCGACGCACTTCTCCGCATCGATCACCGGGTCATGCCACACCACGGGATGCCCGTCCTTGGTGATCGCGATATCGAGTTCGAGTGTGCTGACACCGAGTTCGAGCGCCTTGGCGAATGCCCGCAGCGATTCCTCGGTAGTCTCGCCACGACCACCGCGGTGCGCCTGTAAATCGAAATCGGAAGCGGCAGCCCTGGAAGGCGGCGCAGGCGGCGCGAGAACCACACCAGCTGTCAGCGCGGCACCGATGCGGGCGCGCCAGCCGGACATTTAACTTCTGCGCTGCCGCGCGATTTCGGCGAGCACAACACCGGCAGCCACCGAGGCGTTCAGTGACTCCATCTCACCGGCCATCGGGATCGATACCACCTGTTCGCAGGTCTGCCGCACCAGGCGGGACAGGCCCTTGCCTTCCGACCCAACGACCACCACCATCGGATCAGTGGCGTCCAGCTCATCGAGCACGGTGTCGCCGTCGGCGTCCAGCCCGATCACCCGCACTCCCCGATCGGCCCAACCCTTAAGCGCCCTGGTGAGATTGGGTGCCCGCGCCACCGGAACCCGGACCGCCGCCCCAGCGCTGGTCCGCCAGGCGACCGCCGTCACCGAGGCCGATCGCCGCTGCGGGATCAGCACGCCGTGGCCGCCGAACGCCGCGACCGAACGAATGATCGCACCCAGGTTGCGAGGATCGGAGATGTTGTCGAGCGCGACCAGTAACGCCGGCGGCGATCCATTGGCGGCGGTGAGCAGGTCGTCGGGGTGGGCGTAGCTGTACGGCGGTACCTGCAATGCGATGCCCTGGTGCAGGTGGTTGGTGGCCATTCGGTCCAGGTCGGTGCGCGGCACCTCGAGGATCGCGATTCCTAAATCGGCCGCGCGGGAAACAGATTCGGTGAGCCGCTCATCAGCCTCGGTGCCAAGCGCGACGTAGAGCGCCGTCGCTGGGACGCCGGCGCGCAGGCATTCCACCACCGGGTTGCGCCCGAGCACGGTTTCGGTTTCATCGGTGCGTTTGTCCGGCCGGCGGCGCGGCTGCGGAGATTTGCCGCGCTTCGCGGCGGGGTGGTGGGGACGCAGATGCGCCGGCGGGGTGGGACCACGTCCTTCCAGTGCGCTGCGACGCTGGCCGCCCGAGCCGACGGTAGGGCCCTTCTTGGAACCGGATTTGCGTATCGCGCCCTGGCGCCGCGAGTTGCCGGCCATCTAGTTTTCCCGCTTTTCGTGACCGGCCAACAGTTCCCACTGGGGGCCGTCGGCGGTATCGGTGACCTCGATGCCGGCGATCTTCAGCCGGTCCCGGATCTCGTCGGCGAGCGCCCAGTTGCGTTGCTCGCGGGCCTCTTTCCGGCTTTCCAGTTCTGCTTGCACCAGCACGTCGACGGCAGCCAGGGCGGCCGACGTCTCGTCGCGAGATTCCCAGCGTTCGTCGAGCGGGTCGCAACCCAGGATGCCCATCATCGCCCTGATGGCGCTGGCGCTCTTCAACGCACCGTCATGGTCACCGGCATCCAGCGCCCGGTTGCCTTCCGCCCGAGCGTTGTGCACCTCGGCCAGCGCGATCGGGACGGCCAAGTCGTCATCGAGCGCTTCGGCGAAGCGTGGGGTCCACTGGCCGGGAAAAACAGCACCCACCCGAATGCGGACGCGATGCAGGAATTCCTCAACCCCGACATAGGCTTTGACGGCGTCCTGCAGGGCGGTTTCGGAGAATTCCAGCATCGACCGGTAGTGCGCACTACCCAGGTAGTAGCGCAGCTCGGCGGCCCGGACCCGCTGCAACATCGCCGGTATCGCCAGCACGTTGCCCAGCGATTTGCTCATCTTTTCGCCGCCCATCGTCACCCAGCCGTTGTGCAGCCAGTAGCGCGCGAACCCGTCTCCGGCGGCACGGCTCTGTGCGATCTCATTTTCGTGATGCGGGAATATCAAATCCATTCCACCGCAGTGGATGTCGAATTCCGGCCCGAGATACGCACGCGCCATTGCCGAGCATTCCAGGTGCCAGCCCGGACGTCCGCGACCCCACGGCGTTGGCCACGATGGTTCGCCGGGCTTGGCGCCCTTCCACAAGGTGAAGTCGCGCTGGTCGCGTTTGCCGGTAGCGACCCCCTCGCCCTGATGCACATCGTCGACCCGGTGGCCGGACAGCTGCCCGTACTCCGGATAGCTGAGCACATCGAAGTAGACGTCGCCTTTACACGCGTACGCGTGATTGGTTTCGATCAGGCGTTCCATTAATTCGACCATTTGGGTGATGTGCCCGGTGGCCCGCGGCTCGGCTGACGGCGGCAAGACGTCCAAAGCGTCGTAGGCCGCGGTGAACGCGCGCTCGTAGGTGGCCGCCCACTCCCACCACGGCCGGCAGGCCGAGGCGGCCTTATTGAGGATCTTGTCGTCTATGTCGGTCACATTGCGGATGAATGCGACGTCGTAACCGCGCGCCGTCAGCCAGCGGCGCAGGATGTCAAAAGCCACGCCGCTGCGGACGTGCCCGATGTGCGGCTGGCCTTGAACGGTGGCACCGCACAGGTAGATGGAAACGTGCCCGGCCCGCAGCGGAACGAAGTCACGCACGGCGCCCACCGCCGTATCGTGCAGTCGCAGGCGGGCGGGATCGGTCACGACGTGCCAGCTTACCTGCTAGTTCGAATTGCCTGAGCCCCCTGTTGCCGCCGCTACCGGCGCTAGCCGGCGGGGACAACCAGAGCCGTCGCGATCGCGGCCAATCCTTCGCCACGCCCGGTCAGTCCCAGCCCGTCCGTGGTGGTTCCCGATACCGAGACCGGTGCCCCCAGCAGACCGGACAAGACCTGCTGCGCCTCGGCCCGCCGGGGACCGATCTTGGGGTGGTTGCCGATCACCTGCACGGCCGCGTTGCCGACCCGGTAGCCGTGCAGCGATATGAGGTCGACGACGTGGCGCAGCATGTCGGCGCCGCTGACACCCTTCCAGCGCGGATCGTCGACTCCGAAGACACCACCGATATCGCCCTGACCTGCTGCCGAGAGCACAGCGTCGCACAGCGCGTGCGCCGCCACGTCGCCATCGGAATGTCCGGCGCAGCCGTCGGCACCCGGAAACAGCAGTCCGACCAGCCAGCAGGGCCTGCCGGCTTCAATCGGGTGCACATCGGTGCCCAGACCGACCCTGGGAAGATTGGGGAGATTCTGCGGCTCGCTCATCGCCGCACAATCGCTTGGGCCAGCAATAGATCCAGCTGGTTGGTGATCTTGAATGCCAGTGGGTCACCATCGACCACCTGGATCTGGCCACCCACCTGCTCGACGAGGGACGCGTCGTCGGTGAAACCGGCCCCAGCAGGACGGGCGGCGCTCTGGTAGGCGCGATAGGCGCGCAACAGCAGGCCGGTCGCGAACCCCTGCGGGGTCTGCACCGCCCGCAGGCCGGCCCGCTCCGGGGTGCCCAGAACAACCCCGTTGGCATCCACCGCCTTGATGGTGTCAGACAGTGGCAGTGCGGGCACCACGGCGGCATGACCGGCCCGCAACGATTCGACAACCCGAACTATCAACGCTGGCGGCGTCAGCGGCCGCGCGGCGTCGTGCACCAGCACGAAGTCCGGTGCTTCCGACCCCGGGACCTCAGACATCGCAGAAAGCGCCAGACTCACGGATTGGGTACGATCGCAGCCGCCCGCCACGACGGCTGCTTTCTCGCCGAGGATCAGCTTCGCCTCGTCAGTGAGCTCTGCTGGCACCGCTACTACAACGGCGTCGACGACCCCGGAGTCAAGCAAGCCATCCACGGCACGCTCGACAAGGGTCCGTCCCTCGAGTTGATGGAACGCCTTCGGGATACCGGCAGCGAGCCGCTGCCCCGAACCGGCGGCCGGGACCACTGCGACTACCGATCCCCAGGCGCCCGTTCCCCCGACCACCAGAGTCTCAGGGTCTTCAAGAAGCGGCGGCCAGAACCTCGTCGAGGATGGTCTCGGCTTTGGCGTCGTCGGTGCTCTCGGCCAAAGCCAGTTCACCGACCAAGATCTGCCGCGCCTTGGCCAGCATGCGCTTCTCGCCGGCGGACAACCCGCGTTCCTGGTCGCGACGCCACAGGTCGCGCACTACCTCAGCCACCTTGTTCACGTCGCCCGAGGCGAGCTTCTCAAGATTGGCCTTGTAGCGGCGTGACCAGTTGGTCGGCTCTTCAGTGTGCGGGGCACGCAGAACCTGGAAGACCTTGTCGAGGCCTTCCTGTCCGACGACGTCGCGGACACCGACGTACTCGGCGTTATCGGCCGGGACTCGAACGGTCAGGTCTCCCTGCGCAACTTTCAAGACGAGATACTCTTTTTGTTCCCCTTTAATGGTCCGGGTTTCAATCGCCTCGACTAACGCAGCACCGTGGTGCGGGTAGACAACGGTGTCACCGACCTTGAAGATCATCTGATTCGAGCCCCTTTCGTTACCTCATTCTAACACGGCGGCCCAAAGCGTGCGGATCAACGTTGCAGGTCAGGGGCACAACGCGCAGATTAGGGGTTGACAGGAGAAGTAAGACGTGCCACGGAGCACACTAACAATGCCCCGACCGGGACCCGCCAGGCACCCCGAGCGACGCTCTGGTCTGCTGGTCTTCGGGCTGGCCCCCCGTCCCGCGCTACCGCGGACGGCGCGTTCCTACTACAGTGCATAGTTGCGATGTGCATAGTTGCAATGTGCGTAGCGAGCAAGTCCAACCGCGGGCCCAGCAGGAGGAATTGAGTGAACCGCTTCAAGATCCGCCTGCACGCGCCGGCCGTCCTGGCCCTGATCGGCTTGCTCGCCGCGGCGCTTACCGGGTGTAGCGCCGGTCAGATCTCTCAGACGTCCACCCAGGAGCCCGCCGTCAACGGCAACAGGGCCACGTTCAATAACGTCGCGCTGCGCGACATACACATCCGAGCCAGCCAATCCGGCGACTTCATCGAGCCGGGCAAAACGGTGGACCTGGTGCTGGTGGCCGTCAATCAGTCACCGGACATCACGGACAGACTGGTAGGCATCACCAGTGACATCGGCACCGTGGCGATCACTGGCGGCGATGGTCGGCTGCGAGCCGGCGGGTTGTTGTTCATCGGTACGCCCGATGGCCAGCACGCACCGGGACCCACAGACGCCAATAGTGCGGCCAAGGCAACCGTGACCCTGGCTCAGCGCATCACCAATGGCCTCGCCTACAACTTCACCTTCAATTTCGAGAAGGCCGGGCAGGCCACCGTGAGCGTGCCGATTTCGGCACCGCTCGCTCAGCAGCCGGCCTGACTGCAGAAAGTAACGGCCTGTCACACCGGGCTTGTCGCACCAGGCCGATACGGTCATGACGTGGCAAACGCACGTTCGCAGTACCGGTGCTCGCAATGCCGCCATCTCACCGCCAAGTGGGTGGGGCGCTGCATGGAATGTGGCACCTGGGGCACCGTCGATGAAGTGGCCGTACTCAGTGCGGTCGGAGGCGGGAGTCGTCGTTCGGCCAATCTGGGTCCGGCCTCGAAAGCCGTTCCGATCAGCTCCATCGAGCCGAACCTCAGCAAGCACCGCCCGACGGGGATCGACGAGCTAGACCGGGTGCTCGGCGGCGGTGTGGTGCCAGGTTCGGTGACGCTGCTGGCCGGTGATCCGGGCGTCGGCAAGTCGACGCTGCTACTCAAGGTCGCCCACCGCTGGGCACGGTCCGGCCGGCGCGCGCTGTATATCTCCGGCGAGGAGTCCGCCGGCCAGATCCGGCTGCGGGCCGACCGCATGGATTGTGGGAGCGACGCGGTCTACCTGGCCGCCGAATCCGACCTGCACACGGTGCTGGATCACATCGCGACGGTGCAGCCTGAGCTGGTCATCGTCGACTCGGTGCAAACCATGTCCACCGCCGAGGCCGACGGCGTCGCCGGTGGCGTCACCCAGGTGCGCGCGGTCACCGCGGCGCTCACGGCGGCGGCCAAGGCCAACGGTGTCGCGCTGATTCTGGTCGGCCACGTCACCAAGGACGGAGCCATCGCCGGACCGCGTTCGCTCGAACACCTCGTTGACGTGGTGCTGCACTTCGAAGGCGACCGCAACGGGACGGTGCGGATGGTTCGCGGGATCAAAAACCGATTCGGCGCGGCCGACGAAGTCGGATGTTTCATGCTGCACGACAACGGGATCGAAGGTGTCGCCGACCCGTCGAACCTGTTCTTGGATCAGCGGCCGACACCGGTGCCCGGCACCGCCATCACGGTGACGCTGGACGGAAAGCGACCGCTGATCGGCGAGATTCAGGCGTTGTTGGCGGCGTCCATCGGCGGCTCG
>Ga0302319_10005703_pt1 | contig 24897 bp, 16 predicted proteins | sample Bog_T0_2_FD_203319 | JGI IMG/M metagenome (GOLD analysis project Ga0302319, IMG submission 203319) | Peat permafrost microbial communities from Stordalen Mire near Abisko, Sweden - Bog_T0_2 | ecosystem: Environmental > Terrestrial > Soil > Wetlands > Peat | place: Sweden: Abisko, Stordalen Mire...
GGCAAAAACGATGCGCTTTTGGCAAAATAAGTGCCCGCACCCCCTCCATCAGCCTCGCGGCGGTGGTCCCGGCGGCCGCAAATCCGGGCAATTTTTTGTCCCGCTCGCTTACGCGGGGATTTGGGTCCTCATTCACCTATTGACGCCCCGTCACTGGAATGATATTGGGATTCATCCATATTAATGCCAACCGCTCCCGAAGAGATCACGCGTGTGCTAAACGCCCTCGGCCCCGATAATTCGGCCGCCGAGGAGCTGTTGCCCCTGGTTTATCAGGAACTGCGCCATCTGGCCGCCGCCCGGATGGCCAAGGAGCAGCCCGGCCATACCTTGCAGGCCACCGCGCTGGTGCATGAAGCGTGGATGCGCCTCGCGAAGCATGCCGAACAGCGCTGGGAAAACCGCGGCCATTTCTTTGCCGCCGCCGCCGAGGCCATGCGGCGCATCCTGATCGAAAACGCCCGGCGCAAATCCCGGCACAAGCACGGCGGCGGGCAGCTCCGCGTCGAATTGGACGAGCTGCAACTCGTGGCGGCCACCCCGGATGAACAGGTGCTGATGCTGGATGAGGCCCTCGCCAAATTGCAGGCGGTGGACCCCCAGAAAGGCCGCATTGTCGTGCTCAAATTCTTTGGCGGCATGTCCGGCGCGGCCATCGCGGAAATGCTGGGCGTCACCGAGCGGACCGTCGAGCGTCAATGGGCCTTTGCCAAAGCCTGGCTGGTCAGTGAAATCAAACAGGTGACCGGGGCATGAAGCATTCCCTGCAAGACGAGGAGGCCCTGTTTGAAGCCGCGCGCCAGCTTAAGACCAGCGCCCAACGTGAAGCCTTTCTGACCCAGGCCTGCGCCGGTGACGCCGGGCTGCGCCGGCGCCTCGATGCGCTGCTGTCGGCCAACGAAATGGCCGACCCGTTTCTGGATTCCGCCGCCCGTTCCGCCGCCGGGCTGATGCACTCCAACGCGGCCAGGCAACTGGCCGTCGAACCGCCGGATGAACAACTCGGGCAGCGCATCGGCCCCTACCGGATTTTGCAGGCCATCGGCGAGGGCGGCGGCGGGGTGGTCTACATGGCCGAGCAGGTGGAGCCCATCGTCCGCCGCGTGGCGCTCAAGATCATCAAGCTGGGCATGGATACCAAACGCGTCATCGCCCGGTTCGATGCCGAGCGGCAGGCGCTGGCCCTGATGGACCACCCCAACATCGCCCGCGTCCTGGATGCGGGTGCCACCGAAACCGGTCGCCCTTACTTCGTCATGGAGCTCGTGCGCGGGGTGCGCATCACGGAGTATTGCGATCAAAACCATTTGGACACCCGCCGGCGGCTGGAGTTGTTCATCCAGATTTGTTCCGCCATCCAGCACGCGCACCAGAAGGGCGTCATTCATCGGGACATCAAGCCGTCGAACATCCTCGTGACCCTGCTCGACGGCGTGCCCGTGCCCAAGGTGATTGATTTTGGCATCGCCAAGGCCATCGCCGGCCGGCTCACCGACCAGACCCTGTTCACCGCGTTTGAACAAATCCTCGGCACCCCGGCCTACATGAGTCCCGAGCAGGCGGAAATGAGCGGGCTGGATGTGGATACGCGCAGCGATATTTATTCACTGGGAGTGCTGTTGTACGAGTTGCTGACGAGCCGCACCCCGTTTGATGCCCGGGAACTCGTCCAGTCCGGCCTCGAGGAAATGCGCCGCACATTGCGCGAACGTGAGCCCCAGCGGCCTTCCGGCATGCTCACCACGCTGCATGGCCCGGAATTGACCGCCACGGCGGCCCATCGGCACGCGGAGCCGCCCAAGCTGATTTCGCTCATGAAGGGGGACTTGGACTGGATCGTGATGAAATGCCTCGAAAAGGACCGCAAACGCCGCTATGAGACCGTCAACGGCCTGGCCATGGATGTGCAACGGCACTTGAACCACGAACCCGTGGCGGCGCGTCCCCCCAGCCGCCGGTACCGGCTGCAAAAACTGGTGCGGCGCAACCAGGTCGTGTTTGCCGCCGGCGCCACCGTCGCGCTGGCGCTGGTCGTGGGCCTGGGCCTCTCCACGCATTTGTTCATCGAGGAACGCAAAGCCCGGCAGCGCGCCGTGGCCGCCGAGCGGAATGAATATGCGCTGCGCCAGCAGTCCGAGTTGCGCGAAAAAATCGCGCAAATGGCGCTGCTCATCAATCAGGACCGGTTTGATGAGGCGGACGAACTGCTGAGCCGCGTGCCGCTCCAGCAGCCGTCGCTGGAGGGGGCGGCGGTGCTGCGTTCGCTGGGGGAATGGCATGCCTGTGACGGGCACTGGCCGGCGGCCGCCCGCCGGTTTAACCAGCTCCTGCAAATGGATCAACTGGATGGCTGGGATGTCGTGACCATTGATTATCTGGAGGCGGGCCCGGTCCTGATCGAACTCAACGACCGCGATGGCTACGAGCGTTTTCGCCAGTCGGCCATTACCCGGTTCGCCAACACCACCTATCCCGTCGCCGACCGCATCGTCAAGATCTGCCTGCTGTTGCCCGCCGGGCCGGAGCTGCTGCGCTCCCTGGCCCCCCTGGCGGCCACCACCGCCCAGACATTCAAGGACGCCGACACCGGTCCGCAGGCGGATCATTTCCGCGCCGCCTGGCAGTGCATTTCCCTCGCCTTGATGGAGTACCGGCGGGGCGACTTTGCCCAGGCGGAAAGCTGGTGCCGGCGCTGTCTGGCTTATGCTGAGTTTAATGCGCCGCGGACCGCCACCGCCCAGATCATTCTTGCCATGGCTGGCTGGCAGCGCCACCCAGGTGACGGCCCCCGGGCACAACTCGCCCTGGGGCGCAAAGCCATCGCCGAGAAATTTGCCGACGGTTTGGATCACGGCAGCGCGCCCAACGGGTTTTGGTTTGACTGGGTGTTTGCGCGTGTGCTGCAGCGCGAAGCCGAAGGCCTGATCGGCGGCACCGCCCCTGAAAGCACGGTGGAACCCAAATAGTTCCCATGGCCACCAGCCACCAGCCACCAGCCACCAGCCACCAGCCACCAGCCGCCAGCATCCAGCCGCCAGCATCCAGCATCCAGCAACGAGCATCCAGCAACGAGCATCCAGCATCCAGCAACTTGGCGCGTTCCCTGCTACTGCCCATTGCTAATTGATCTCATTAATCCTTATGGAACATATTGACCGTCGGTTTCCCGCAGGCGGCTGGCGCTGGCCACGCCTACTGCTCCTGGCCTTCGTGATTCATTTCACGGCAGGCGCTGACCAGATTATTTACAATGACTCGCTCCAGAATGGCTGGGCGGATTGGAGCTGGACCGCGACCCGCAGCTTTACGAACACCGGCACCTATGTTCATTCCGGATCGGATTCCATCAGCGTCGCTCTCGGTGCCTGGGGCGGCCTCTCTTTGGAACACAAGCCGATGGATTCCAGCCCCTACACCAACCTCACCTTCTGGATCAACGGCGGCCCCAGCGGTGGCCAGCAACTGCGGATCTACGCGGAATTATCCAGCGGTCTCCAACCCGCCATCAATCTGCCCGTGCTCCCCGCGAACACCTGGCAGCAGGTCAACTTTTCCCTGGCTGCCTTGGGCGTCGCCAATCAGGCCACCTTCACCCGCTTTTCCATCCAGGATACCAGCGGTGGGACATCCCCCGTCTTTTATCTGGACGATCTCGCGCTGCAATCTGGTCCCCCCCTGCCGCCGCCACCACCACCGCCGACCACCACCAATGCTGCGGTGATCGTGCGGGTGGATGCCCAAGCCAGCCGGCATCCCATCAGCCCGCAGATTTACGGTGTCGCCTTTGCTTCCTCGAACGATCTGGCCACCTTGAATTTCACCATGAACCGCTCGGGGGGGAATTCCGAGACGAGTTACAACTGGCAGCTCAATGCGCACAATCACGACAATGACTGGTATTTCGAGAGCATTGATGACGGTGATGCCACCCCGGGAGCCACCGCCGATGATTTTGTGGCCAACAGCCTCGGCGGTGGCGCGCAGCCTATGATCACCATTCCCATGATCGGCTGGGCTCCCAAGCTGGGCCCCGCGCGCGGCAAACTGGCCAGCTATTCGATCGCCAAGTACGGTGCCCAAACCGGCAATGACTGGCAGTATATGCCGGATGCCGGTGACGGTTTCGCCTCGGCCACCGGCTTGGCCATCACCAACAACGACCCCAATGACGCCAATGTGCCGGTCGATGCCACCTTCCAGCGCGGCTACGTGCAACATCTCCTGGGGCGGTGGGGCGCCTCCACCAACGGCGGCGTGCGCTATTATTTCATGGATAACGAACATAGCATCTGGTTTTCCACGCATCAGGATGTGCATCCCGTTGGCCCCACCATGCAGGAAATCCGGGATAAAATCCTCGCTTACGCCAGCATGGTCAAATCCAACGACCCCAATGCCCTGGTGCTGGGCCCCGAGGAATGGGGCTGGAGCGGCTATTTCTACAGCGGCTACGACCAGCAGAACTCCGGCGATCAAGACCGGGCGGCCAACGGCGGCTGGGATTACCTGCCGTGGTTGTTGAATCAGTTGCATCAGCACGACACCAATTCCGGCCAGCGCCTCCTCGATTACTTTACCGTCCACTGCTATCCCCAGGGCGGCGAGGGCGGCAATGATATTTCCACCAACACCGAAATCCTGCGCAACCAATCCACCCGGCAGCTCTGGGACACGAATTATGTGGACCAAAGCTGGATTGGCCAGACCGCCAACAACATTCTGATGCTCATTCCGCGCATGCACGCCTGGGTGGCCAGCTACTACCCCGGCACCAGGATCGGCATCACCGAATACAACTGGGGGGCCGAACCCTATATCAACGGCGCCACCGCCCAGGCCGATCTCCTGGGGATTTTCGGACGCGAAGGACTGGATCTGGCCACGCGTTGGACCACGCCCGCTTCCAATACGCCCACTTATTTGGCCATGAAAATCTATCGCAATTACGACGGCAACGATTCGGCCTTTGGCGATACCAGCGTGGCGGCCACCGTGCCCAACCCCGACAACCTCTCCGCTTTTGCCGCCATTCGCACCAACGACAGTGCGCTGACGGTCATGGTCATCAATAAAACCCTCGCGGGCGTGACCCCGTTGTCGTTGAACCTTACCAACCTTGCCAGCAGCGGTACCGCTCAGGCCTGGCAACTCACCGCCAATAACGCCATCACCCGGCTGGCGGACATCCCCTACGCCGGCGGTGTGCTCAGCAACACCCTGCCCGCCCAAAGCATCACCCTGCTCGTGCTGCCGGCCGTCGCGAATCCCCAACTGCGGGTGGGCGGAAACGCGCCGGCGGGCCAGTTGGCATTGTGGATGGATGGCCAGGCGGGACAGCAATATATCCTGCAAGCCTCCACCAACCTGCGCACTTGGACCCCCGTCAGCACCAATACCTTCACCACCAACTCCTTGAGCCTGCTGCTGAACACGCCCGGCGCCGCGTGTTTTTACCGCAGCCAGTTAGTGTCGCCATGATCTTTACCAGTTAACCTCCACCGTCAACTTCTTGTTGAACCGGTTGAAATAGTGCAGTTGTTTCTGTTGCCGCCCGTATTCATGAACCATGCGGGTGATCTTCACATCATAGCAGCAGTACTCTGCGATCTCCAGGAGTCGGCCCTGCTTGAACCACTGGATGGCCTGCAATCCTTCTGCGGTTTTTTCCACCTCGAAGGTGGCCGTGGCGATGGAATCCAGCGACAGCCGGTGTCCCAGCTTTTCGTTCAGGACCACCAGCATGTCCAGCGTCGGCAGTTGCGTCATGTCCAGCGGCGTGTAGCCGTGCAGCACATCATAGTCAAACCGCAGGTTGTTGAACCCCACAATGAGGTCGGCCCGTTGCAGTTCATTGATCAGGTCATTCACCTGCGCCTCGCCGTAAATGCGGTAATCCCCGCGCGCGGTGCTGTACGTCACCCCCACGCTCATGCCCATCTTGGACACATTGCCCCAGCCGCCGACTTCATCCGCCGACTTCTGGGTTTCCAAATCAAAATAAACGATGTTTTTTGCCACGACGCCCATCATTAAAATTGGCCCGGACCCAAAGAACAAATCAAAAGTGACGAATCCTCATCCCCGCATATCCCCGCATATCCCCGCGTCCGGCTTCCTCCATTCGCCATTCCGGGGTGGCCGCCCGGAGGTTGCCTTTCGGCTTTTGTCCACCTGCCACCTCGTTTAAATTGGGGCATGGCATTTCTCCGTCGCTGGTTATTCATTGGGCTGCTGCTCCTGCTGGGCGGTGGGAGCGGATTGGCGGCTTCGCGCGAGGACCGTGCTTTTACCGCCGCCGTGAAGGCCTTTAGTGACGAGCAATACGCCCTGGCGCAGGCGCAATTGACGAAGTTTCTGCAAAAAAACCGGAACTCCACCAACGCCCCCATGGCGGTGCTGTTGCTGGCGGAATCGCAGTATCAGCTCAAAGATTATGCGACCGCGATCAACCAGTTGGCAGATCCCGCCAGTCTGGCCCGGGCGAGGACGGCGGGCTTGGAGGATGATTACACTTACTGGCGTGCGCAGGCGCAATCCGCCCAGGGCGATCTGGCCGGGGCCGGGCAAACATTTGTATCCGTCACGCAAAACCATCCCGATTCACCGCTGGCCTTGAACGCCGCCGTGGCGGCGGCGGCGGCGTTCGCCAGCCTGGGGGATCGGGCGCGGGTGGATGATCTGCTGGGCAATCCGAACGGTTTGTTTCAGCGCGCGGCGCGGCTGGATTCCGCGTCCACAAATGTCCAGGTGGCCAACGGACGGTTGTTGCAGGCCGAATCCCAGTGCGAGCAGCAGCATTTCGCCGCCGCCATCGAGATTCTGGGCTGGCTCAATCCGGCGACCCTTTCGCGGGATCAGGATTGGAAGCGCGCGCGGCTGCTCTATCGCGCGCAGGCGAGCCAGCATGCCTGGCCCGCCGCGCTGGCGTCCGCGACCAATCTGGTGCAGATTGCCCGGCTCGGCCAGGGTGATATTTGGGCCACGAACTTGGCGGAAGGCGTGGCGTGTCAGGCCCGGGCGCTGGAGAATCTGGGGCGGTGGGAGGAGGCCAGCGCCGCCTGGCAGGTCAATTTCACCAATACCGCGCCGGTGGAATCCCAGCGGCAGGCGGTTTTGAAACTGGCGGACCTGGCGGACCGGTTGAATCAAAACCCGGAAGCCGAGGCGCGGTTGGAGGAGTATCTGGCGCGGTTTCCCCATGCGCCGGCGGCGGCGGCCGTGCTGCTGGCATTGGGGGAATTGCATTTGAAAGATTACATCGCGCAGCCGGGCTCCACCAACGCGCTGGCGGCGGCCCAGGCGAGCTTTCAGCAATTTTTTGCGGGTGCCTCCCGCAGTCCGCTTACGGGGAAGGCGGCCTTGGATCAGGGTTGGTGCAACTGGCTGGCCGCGCAAACGGCGGGTGGGGAGCGGGACACCAATACCATGACGCTGAAACTGGAGGCCAGTCTGGTGGATTTTGAAGCGGCCATTTCCAATTTGCCCCCGGCTTCGGATGACTTGGCGGTGGCCTGGTTCAAGGCGGGCGACGCCCGGTTTGCGCTGGGAAATTTCCGCGATGCACGGAGCAATTACCAGGCGGCGCTCGCCGCCGCTCCCGACGCGTCCGAATATACCAATTCCCTGGTTTGCCGTGCGCTGTACCAGTTGTTGCGCACTGATCTGGCCCTGACGAATACCAGCGGGATGGAGGACGCGATGAGCCAGCTGGCGGAGAAATATTTTGTGAGCGCGCCCGCTGACCGCGCCCGGTTGCTGGCCGGCCAGGGGTTTTCGGATTTTGACCAGCCGGCGAAGGCGCGCGAGGTGTTTGCGCAATTTGCGCGGGAGCGCACGAATTCACCGCTGCTCCCCGAGGTGGTTTTTGCCGCCGCCCGGACCTTTGCCCGGGAGCAACGCTGGCCGGAAGCCATCACCAATTATGAAGTCTGGCTGAACGCGTATCCCACCAACGATTTGCGGCCCCGCGTGGAGTATGCGCGGAATTGGGCGACGGCCCAGTCGGGCGATGAAGCCCGGGCGTTTGCGCTGTTCACAAATTTTGTCAGCGAATATCCGTCGAATGCCCTCGTCACGCCGCTGGCGCGGTGGTGGGTGGCAGGCCATTATTTCCAACAAGGCGTTTTCATCGCCGCCGAGGTCAATTATCAGTTGCTGAGCGACTATTTTCCCATGCATGCGCTGGCGTATCCCGCCCGGTTGATGGCGGCCCGGTCGGCGATGGGGCGGTTTAATTATCAGGAGGCGATTGAGTCCCTGAATCCGCTGGTGAATCCGCTGGTGGGAGACACGAATTGCCCGGCGGAGTTGCAGACCCGGGCGCTGTTTGCGTTGTGCGAGGCGTGGCGGGAGTTGAAGGATACAAACACGGTCATGCATCTGCAGACGGCGACGAACATTCTCGGGCCGATTTGTGCGAAGAATCCCACTAACGAAGTGGGCGCGCTGGCCTGGGATGAGGTGGGCGACTGCAGTTTGTTGCTGGGCGCGTATGACGCCGCCACCAACGCGTACGCGCAGGTGCAGAATTCGCCGGGGGCGTCCCCGGAGTTGCAATATCGCGCCACGGTGGGGCTGGGTGAGGCGTTGGAGAAGATGGCGCAAGGGTCCGCTTCGGAGGCCGACCGGAAAGGGCTGTTGAGCCAGGCCTTGGGCGAGTATTTGTCGGTGGTTTATGCTGGCTCGGAGGAGTGGTGGGTGAAGAAAGCCGCCTGGCAGGCGCTGCCCCTGATCGGCCAGGCGGATAACCCGGAGCAGGTGAGCCGTTTTTTCCAGCGTCTGGAAAGGTTGTTTCCCCAGATGAAAGAGGTGCTGGAGAAAAAGCGCGCGGCGCTGCAGCCGTGAGCGCGGCAGGCCAGGCCAGGCCGATGGATTAATGGGTCCGTGAAAGCGAGCCCCATTTGTTTTCGGAGGGTCAGCGGCCGGTGCGGAGGAGGCGGGCTTGCGTTTCCCGGTAGCTTTGGAGAAAGATTTGGTTGTCGGCCACGGCTTTTTCCACGAGTTGTTTCAGCAGGAACAATTCCGAGCTGTTGATGACGGCATGGACGCTGTGCTGGAAGGCTTCCATGGGGGTGAAGGTCTGGAACATGTTGCCAATGAGCAAGATGGTGGCATGACGGCGCTGGTTCACGGGCATGTTTTGCAGGGCCCGCAGGGTGAGGTTTTCCTCGGGCGTATTGGCCCCAAACAACTCCTCCAACAGCACCACCTGGTAGGGGGCCTGGCTGAAACGCATGAGAAAGTCGCTGTGGGTCGCGGCCGTGTGTACCTTGTAGCCGAGTTCCTGGAGGGCGGTCTTGGACTCCTGCATCCACTCAGGCGTGGAAAAGGCGATCAATGCCGGTTTGTCGTCGTTGCCGACAAAATCAAAGGTTTGATTCATTTTAACTTCAATGGGGGTGGGGTGTGGGTCTCGGGGCGGCCGACGCCATGGCCGCCGCTGCGCATGCGGAGCGCGCCGACATCGGTGGTGGATTCGCCGCGGACTTTTTTCACGTTGTCAATGCCGCGCGAGACGACGCTGCGCTTGGTGCAATAAAGCAGCGCGTTTTCTTCCGTGATCAATCCGTGCTCGTAGGCTTCGAGGCAGGCGGCATCGAAATGACGCCAGCCGAAGGGATAGCTGGCTTCGATGATCTCGTAGAAGGTCTTGCCTTCGCTTTCGCCGAGGCGGATGGCCTCCTGGGTGCGCAGGTTGGCCCCCATGATTTCAATCAGAGCGTGGCGGCCGCCGCCGATCTTGGGGCACAGCCGCTGGCTGATGATCCAGCGCAAGGAGTCCGCCAGGCGGATGCGAATCTGTTCCTGCTCATCGGGTTCGAACATGCCGAGGATGCGGTTGATGGTTTCGCCGGCGTTGATGGTGTGCAGGGTGCTCAAGACCAGGTGCCCGGTTTCCGCCGCGCTCAACGCGATTTTAACGGTGTCCTGGTCCCGCATTTCGCCGACCAGAATGACTTTGGGCGCCTGCCGCAAGGCGGCGCGCAAGCCGTTGGCGTAGGTGTCAAAATCAATGCCCATCTCGCGCTGGTTGAAGGTGGCCTTCACATGGGGATGGAGGAATTCGACCGGGTCTTCCAAGGTGACAATGTGGACCGCCTTGTTGCTGTTGATTTCGCTCAACACGGCGGCGAGGGTGGTGGACTTGCCCGAGCCGGTGGACCCGGTGACCAGCACGAGGCCGGTTTTTTCGCGGGGCAGTTTGAGGAGTGTTTCCGGCATCCGCAACTGTTCCAGCGTGGGGATGCGGGTGTTTAACTGGCGGCAGACAATGGAGTAATTGCCGCGCTGGGAAAACACGTTCACCCGGAAGCGGGCCTTGTCCGAGAGGGTGTAGGAGGCATCGCACGACCCGTGGCGCAGCAGATCCTCAATCTGCCAGAGGTTGTCGCCAATCATGTTCATGGCAATGACCTCGATCTGAAACGGCGTCAATTCCGGGAGCGGCGGATCGGTGACGACGGGCTTGAGCTCGCCGTAGGACTCCACTTGCGGCGGGCGGCCGCTGGTGAACAACAAGTCGGAGACTTCCGGCTGGGAAGCCAGCATGACGGTCATGAGCTGATCAAGTTCGGGGCGGCGCATAAATCATGGGGGTTACATGGATTCATCATCCTCTTCGGGAGGATGCGCCAGCAGGGTGCGGAATTTCTTTTTGGCCAGGGCCTTGTCGTAGGCGTCCTCGGCGGTGATCCGTTTCATGCGGACATGCTCCATGATATGGTCGTCCAATTGCTGATTGCCGTATTTCTTGCCGACCTGGATCATGCCTTCGATCTGGTGGGTCTTGCCTTCGCGCACGAGGTTGCGGATGGCGGTGTTGAACACCAGCACTTCGAAGGCCGCGACGCGGCCCTTTTTATCCGAGCGCTTGAAGAGGGTCTGGGCGACGATGCCGCGCAAGGCTTCGGAGAGGGTCTGGCGGATCTTGTTTTGCTGGTCGGAAGGAAAGACGTCAATGATACGATCCACGGTTTTGGCCGCGCTCTGGGTGTGCAGGGTGCCGAAAACCAAGTGGCCCGTGGCGGCGGCCGTGATGGCCATTTCAATGGTTTCCAGGTCGCGCATTTCCCCCACCAGGATGATGTCCGGGTCTTCGCGCAAGGCGCCGCGCAGGCCGGAGGCAAAGGACTTGGTATGCACGCCGACTTCGCGGTGGTTGACGAGGCAGTTTTTGCTTTCGTGGACGAATTCGATGGGGTCTTCCAGCGTGATGATGTGGTCTTTGCGATTGCGGTTGGCATAATCCACTATGGCGGCGAGGGTGGTGGATTTGCCGGAGCCGGTGGGGCCGGTCACCACCACAAGTCCGCGGTGGAGCATGGCGAACTTCTTGAAGACGGTGGGCAGCGGGGCGTCGAGTTTCTCGAAATCCTCAAAGGACAGGACGCGGCTGGGGATCTGCCGGAACACCGCCGCCACGCCGTTCTTCTGGTTGAAGAAGTTGACACGGAAGCGGGAGATGTTGGGGATTTCGTAGCCGAAGTCCACGTCGCCCGTTTCTTCGAATTGTTTGATTTTGTAATCGGGGGCAATTTCGTAGAGCATGGCCTTGAGCGAATCGCTTTCCAGGGGCGGATAATCCACGCGCTGGAGTTCGCCATGAATGCGCATCATGGGGGGATTGCCCGACGCCATGTGGAGATCGGACGCCCGTTGCTCAAACATCAGGTTGAAAAAAGCATCAATTTTGGCCATACATAGACTCGGTTTCTGCGACACTAATCAAACACCTGCCGCTCTGCAAGCAATGAAAATGCCTGAAAACGTCATCCGTGAAGAAATCGTGAAATGCGGCACAATTTCTTTCGCCCGGTTCATGGAACTGGCCTTGTATTGTCCTGAAACTGGCTACTACGAGGCAAACAAGGACACTGTTGGGCGGGCAGGGGATTTTATCACCAGCGTGAGCGTGGGGAGTCTGTTTGGGGAATTGCTGGCGTTCCAGTTTGCGCAATGGCTGGAGGCCCTGCCGGGGTCGGATGGGGGCTGGCGATTGATTGAGGCGGGGGCGCATGATGGGAAGCTGGCGCAGGACATTTTGAACTGGTTTCAGACGCACGCCCCCCGCCGGTTGGAGCAGATGGAATATGTTTTGGTCGAACCCTCGGCCACCCGGCAGGAATGGCAGCGGGAGCGGCTGCGGGCCTTTGCGCCCCGGGTGCGGTGGTGCGGGCAAATCGAGGATGCGTCGCTGGCCAGCAGTCGCGGCCTCATTTTTTCGAACGAATTGCTGGATGCGTTTCCGGTGCATCGTTTTGGCTGGGATGCGGCAAATAAAAAATGGTTCGAATGGGGGGTCACGCAGGCGGGGGATGTTTTTGGCTGGGAACGGATTCCACCGACGGCCAGCGTGCAGGGGCTGTGTCCGCCCGAGTTGGCGGCGGTCTTGCCGGACAATTACACTCTGGAAACCTGTCCCGCCGCCGAAGCCTGGTGGCGGGCGGCGGCGGGCCAGCTGGCGCAAGGCAGATTGCTGGCGTTGGATTACGGCCTGGCCGGGGACGAGCGATTTTCGCCCGCCCGCCCGCAGGGAACCTTGCGCGCGTATCGGCAGCATCGTCTGTCGGGTGATCTGCTGGCCAATCCCGGGGAACAGGATTTGACCGCGCACGTCAATTTTAGCGCCGTCCAGGCGGCGGGCGAGGCGGTGGGCCTGCGGACGGACCAGTTTTGCACACAACCGCAGTTTTTGACCCGTATTTTGCAAGCGGCCCTGGCCAAAAAATCGTTTGCCCCGATGACGGCCAAACAGGTGCGGCAATTTCAAATGCTGACGCATCCGGACCATTTGGGGAGGGCTTTTCGGGTATTGGTGCAGGAGCGGTGAGGGATTTACGAGATACGAGATACGAGATACGAGATACGCGCGTTTGGGCGGACAGCACCCCAACCGCAGTGCTTGATGGCAATCACGGCATCAAACCCAGGGCGTTGCCGGGTGGTCATGGGCGGCCTTGCAGGCCTTGGATGCGCACCGCCAACTCATTTTTCTTCATCCTTCATAACTCACCCTTCAACCTTCCCCTCACCCTCCCAGCTTCGTGGGATCGCCCACATCGCCCTTGTTGAAGTCCACATATTCTTCCGTCAGATCGGCGGCGTACATCACCGCGCCGGCCTGGCCGAGATTCAGGTGGATGTGCAGGTCAAATTCCTTCGGGGCCACGGCCGCACACAGCTCCGCAAAGCTCGCTTTCGTTGGCTGGCCGCGCTTGAGGCTCCACAAAATGGCTTTGCTGCCGGGGGCGCTGTAGCCAATGTCAATTTTCTCCTCGACCACCTTCGCGGGCGAATAGCCGACGGCATCAATGATCCGGCCCCAATTCGGGTCCCCGCCATGCCAACTCGTTTTCACCAGCGGACTGTTCGCCACGGCCCGCGAGGCGGCGTCGGCGTCCTGGATCGTCCTGGCACCCTTCACCCGCACGGTGACCACGCGATGCACCCCTTCGCCATCGCGCACAATCTTTTTCGCCAGCTCCAGGCAGACGTGGTTCAGGGCAGTTTGGAACACCTTGAATTCCGGGCGGTTCACGCCAAATTTCTTATTCCCGACCAACCCGTTGGCCAGCAACAATACGGTGTCATTCGTGCTCATGTCGCCATCCACCGTGATACGGTTGAAACTGTTGGCCACGGCCTCGTTCAACGCCGTTTGCAGGACTTTGGCGTCCACCGCCGCGTCCGTGGTGATAAAGCCGAGCATCGTCGCGTGCAGACCGCCATGCGGCAACGCCGCCGGCCGCGCCCCGGTGGCGGACATGCCGGGCTGAATCATGCCCGCGCCTTTGCAAATCCCGCCGATGCGCACGGTGCGTCCGCCCAACGGGAACTCCACCGCCACCTGCTTGGGCTGGGTGTCGCTCGTCATGATGGCTTCGGTGGCCTGGTCGGCGTGCTCCCCCGTCGAGCCCAGCAACGCCGCCGCCTCAATGATCCCGGCGCGGACGTTATCCATGGGCATCGCGACCCCGATGCGGCCGGTGGACCCCACCAGCGCGCGGCCGGGCGAGAGGTTCAGCGCCTGCTCGGTGAACGCCACCATGGCGCGCGCGTCCGCCAGGCCTTGTTTGCCGGTGCAGGCATTGGCGTTGCCGGAATTGATCACCACGACCTGCGCGGTGCCCTTTTTCAGGCGCTCGACGCACACCTTGACCGGCGCGGCGCACACCTGGTTGGTGGTGAACAGGCCCGCCACCGTGGCCGGCGCCTCGGAAACGATCAACGCCAGATCCCGTTTCTGGCCCTTGTTCGAACCTTTGCCGGTGCCCAGCTTTTTGATGTCACAAAACACGCCGCTGGCCAGGAAGCCGGTGGGGGCCACGATGGAACCGCTAATCTCTTTAAACTGCATTTTCATGGGTCGAATTTATCCGTCCTCGCCAGGCGAGGCGTCAATGGTTGTTTGCCGTCGCGCAGAGGCTAACATGACTGGATTCCGGCGCACAACTGGAAGTTGCGGGCGGGCGGGGGGAGGAAATGCGCGCGCTTCGGGGCCTTCTCCTGAAACCGCAGGTCGCCAACCGGCGCGCCACCGGTGGCCTACTGCGGCACGCGATAAACCGTCAGCTCGCCTTGCGCGCCCAGCAGGGCGAACTGGCCGGGGCTGGCGGTGGTGCAAATTCCAATCGGCCGCTGCCCCAGGATGGGCGCGCGGGTGACTTTTTGCACGCCGCGCGAATCCACGTCCAACAGCAGCATTTTGGACTCCGAAACCAGCACCAAGGGTCCCCCGGGCACAAACACGCCCTGCGGCGACACCACGTCCCGCTCCAATTCCATCAGCCCCGGCGTGCCCAGCCAGTGCATGACCGCCCCCTGCTCCAACATGATCGCCACCCCGGCCCGCGTATGCGGCAGCGTGGCAAACATCCCCGCCACCTCACCGGGCAATTCCATCCGCCGCAGCGTGCCATCGCTGTGCGTGAGCACCAGCCGGTTGCGCACGGCCACCGCAACCTGACTGCCGACCGCGGACAACCGAATCCTCGGTGGGGCCGGAATCTCAACGCCGGCAAACAGTTCCTCGGTCACATCAATGGTGCGCAGCAGTTTCCCGGTTTGATCGTGACAGGACAGGATTGCGCGCTGGGTGGCATCCATGGTCCAAACGCCTTCCTCGCTAACGGCAATGGCGCCATACCGCTTCAGCCAGGCGGGGATTCCCACCTCGGTCTCGATCCCGAAAAAGCCGTCGGCGGCCGGAAACCGCTTCAACCCGTAATCCAGCAAGTCCTTCAAAATAACCATTCGTCCCTGCCGCCGGCCGGGTTCCACGCGCAGCATCTCGACAGTGATTCCAGGGTTTTTGTGAACGCATTCCCACGACAGGCTTTGAAAATTACCTTCCCAGACGCCCCGCACCATCGTCAAGTGTTTCGCGGTAAACCCCACGGCAAAAAAGAAATGCCATTCACTGCACAGATGCGTCCATTGTATCTGCCGGGGCAGTTCGAAGCGGCGCACCAACACCGGATCGTTGCCCGGCAAGGGCGGCGGCGTGACGCGGCGCCCGCGCAATTCCGCCTCGCGCCGGGTGGCCAGATGCCGGTTGGCATCGCGGGCCAGCAGCCGGTCCTGCGGAGCCAGGCGCGTCAGACATTCCATCAGCGAGCTGGCGTCCGCACCGGACAACGGCTCCTGGCTCAATTGCCGGGCGATCAGCACCCGCGAATAATCCGCCGCCAGCCGGCGCACCGGCTCATGCGGATAATCCCGGGCGGGCCCGCCCAGCATGGCGATCAGGGGCATCACGAGCGAACCGGCGGGTGGTTGTTGCAATCGGGCCAGCAGCTCCAAAGCCCCCTCATGCCGCCCCAGGCGGGCGAGCAGCTTGAACGCCGCCCCCATGCACCCCGACGCCTGGCGCGACGCCGGCCACGCGCCCAGCAACATCTCCAACGCTTCCTCCGGCGACTCCAAGCGCTCCTCGACCAGCTTGGCGGCCCCCAGAATGTCTTGCTGGGCCAATCGCTCGTTCACCACCCGCCGCAGCGCCGCTTGCGCCGCCGCCGCATTGCCCATCCGCTCCTGCAAATCCGCCACCTCCAGCCAATGCCCCATCTGTGCATAACGCTCAACCGCCTCGGCCAGCATGCCGCCCTCGACCAGGCAGCGGACGGCTTCGAGCGGGTTCTTCAAATGCTCGTCATAAATGAGCGCCGCCTCGCGAAAATGTTTGCCCTGCTTCAAGACGTTCGCGGCGGACGCCAAATCGCCCAGCAATTCGGCATAAATGTAGGCCGCGCGGCGATAGCGGCCGAGCTGCATTTCCCGGTCGGCCATTTCCCGATACTTGGCGCGCAGTTGTTGCTGCATGTCCCCGGGAATATTCCAAAAATCAGCGCTCCGCCCGCCGCCCAGGCGGTTGAGGTTGAAATTGACCGGACGCGGCCCCAGTCGCGCGCTCGGCGGGGCGGTGCCGCGATGCGCAAAGGCGCTCATGGGAATGGCATGGCGCAACGCCTGTTCCGGGTCCGTGCCAAACAGGTGCAACAGCCGGTTCAATTCCTTGTGGCGCAGATTCTCAAGTTGCTGGCCCACGCCGGATAACTGGCGATTGGCCCACGCCTCGGCCGCGTTCACCCACGTCTGCCGCGCGCCCTTGTGGGGCAGCTGGCGCATGGCCCCCGCGACACCTTTGGCGAACCACTGTTGCAGCACGCGCCGGGTCTTGGCCACGGCATGGTTGCTGGCTTCGTTGGGTGCCGGCGGCAAATCCACGGGCGCTTCACTGCCGATTTCCTGGGGCGCGTCGCCAAACAAATCCTCCAGCGTGGGCGGCTGGACCAGGATCAAGCCCTGCAACTCCGGCAACGGCGGCGGCCCCACTTGGGCGCAATTCCAGTTGGCGGAACACTCCTCCGGCACGGCGAGCAAATCCGCAACCCGCAGACACGCCTCGTCCTCAAAGCTGCTCCAGCCCAGGACCGGATGAAAAAACGTGACAGGAAGCGGGCACAAGCCGCGGACTTCCTCGTCCGTGACGGGCGGATGCAGCACGGCATCGGCGGGCACGTAGAGGCGGCCGGCGATTAATTTGCAAGGCAGACCGGGGCCGCATGTAGCGCAGATTTCCAAACCGGCAGGCCGTGTCTCTTCAAAGGATGGTCCGGGCGTCATTATCCCCTGCCTGTTCACGTTGGCCGGGAGACCGGCGCCGGGGCCGTCGCCGCCCCTGCCTGGCTTCAACCCCAATCCTGCGGGCGGGCGGGCGGAACTCTCCGACGGGACGCCCGCGCCACTAACTGGCACGATCAGCAGGCCGGCGGGGGTGCGATCTTCCACCGATTGGGGGACCACAAACAAGCGCGTCTCCCCGGTGGCCAGGCCGCAACGCACCAGTTCCTCCAGCCAGTGGGCCACGGAGTCACCGGGCACAAACCAGGCTTTCGGCGCGGCGGCCTCGGCTCCCAGACGCAGTTGCAGGGGCAGCCTCATAAGTGGTCCAAAAAGGCTTTGATCCGGTCATGCACCGCTCGCGGATCGGAAACATATTTTCCTTCAAAGAAAAACTCGGGGCCACAAACATAGCCGTCCGAGGTCCAGCCTGCCACTTCGTCGGTGGTGAGCACGAGGGAGATTTCAGGCACCTTGGGATCGTGGCTTTTCAGGTGCAACAAACCGTGCTTGTCGAAAAACGCCTTGCTGCCGCACGGCCATTCCGCAACGCGCAAGGAACAACCTTGGGCAACAAGCGCGGGAACCAAGGGTACCTTTTGTGGCGATTCCAGTCTGGACAAATCGAATTTCATCGGGCCAGCCAGATGAAAAATCAGTTTAACCTGCTCAAGAAGTTCCACCTTATACCAGAACCCGTTTTTCATGCGCAAGATCATCCCATCGCGATATCGGGCAATCGAATCAAAGTTACGGAACAAATTGCCGGTTGGTAATGGCAGATCATCATCCAAATTCAGATTTCCCTTCTCCATGCGAGATGGATGAACCTCGGTTAGCCGACCGGTTCCCAAATCCAATATCCGCGCCCACTTCAGTGATTTATACGCACTATAAACCCGATGCCCGTCACGCGAGAGCCGAACTTCATCCAGCCCCAAAATATTCTCCAGCGGCTTCGGCAAATTGAATTCCAAACCGCCTGTGGCCTGGGAAATCGAACCATTCGTATGCACCATCCACGGCCCTTCAAAACCCGCGCGATCAAAAATCAGACGGATCACGGGAGGAATCAACGGATGTGGCAATGCCACCGGCTCAAAGCGAATGCCCGTCCCATCCCACACCACGAAATAAAAGTGGTCCTGCCCCTTGCAATACCGGCCATGAATCCAGCGATGCGGATTCAATACCCGTTGCAACAACCGCCCGTCGCCAAGCGAATGCGCGCGCACATCTGTGTCCCGAATCACCACGATGGCATCCCCATAGCGATGAATGGCTTTGACTTCATCTCCCGACACCAAATCCGTTACCCGCAGCGGGCCGGAGGCCAGCGGCACGGTCACCAACCTCGTCGGCCGCTGACTGGCTCCGGCTTTGACTAGATAGAGAGTATCCGTCACGCAATCCATCCAGAGGGTTTTGCCATTGGGCAAATCGTTAGCCCGGACGCGAGCCCCCCGCGTATCACGGAACTGCACCAACCGCCGGTCATTCAGCGCGGCATAGGTTACGTCTCCGTCCTTGATCCAATAGTCCGCCGGGCCCGTAACTGGCAGCAAAAATGGAAACGGTTGCACTGAGAAAATGGCTGGCAAGGCGGAATCGAGCCTCACCTTTACTGGCGGCGTCTTTACTGTGGCAAAGACCGCGTCCAAATCCAGATCCGCCGCGCATAGCGGGGGGCGATGCGACAACGGCAGCGCGTGCAATTCAAAATGGCCCTCGCGATCCACCGTCGCAATAAACCCAACCGCGCTGGAATGCTCGGAGATGGCCCGGCGAAATTCCGGGTCCGTCAAGGTGTCCCGATGAGTGATCAGCACGGACTGGCTTTGCGGGGCGGCAGCGGTCAGGGCGGCGAAAGCCGGCAGGGACGGGCCGGGTTGGGCCTCGGTTTCGAGCGTCCCCAAATGTTGGGTCAGCCCGTTGCGCGACAACAAATCCACGTCCGCCAACCGCGTTTTGTGCGCCCGGGACGCCCGGATGTGGGCGTGCTGTTTCTCGCGGGCGATCAGCGCCAGTGCCACCGCCGTGGCCAGCACGCGCGGCACGCCCCACAGGCGCACGCCCGAATCCAGCAGCAGCAGCAACGCGCCCGGCGGCTCGCGCATGGGCGGTTCGCGCCGCAAATACAACGCCTCGTTCAAGGCCACCCGCACGGACAGCGTCAGGTCATCATGCGCCAGCTCACTCAACAACAGGCGATCCAGCGGCCCGCGATTGGTGATGTCCGCCACGCCGCCGATGGCCAGTTGTTCCGTCTCGGCCAGGTGCCGCGGCAGCCGCAACGCCGCCATGAGCTCGCGCGCGGCCCGCCCCAGCGAACCCAATTCCGCATCGCGGCTCAATTCCTCGATCAACTGCCGGGCCTGCTCCGTGGGCGGCAGATTGACCTCGATCTCCCGGGGCAACGCGTCCAAGCCCGTGCGCATTCGAAGCGCCAGCGATTCCGCCGAATGCGGACGCAAACCTTCCGCCACAACGTGAATCTGCCGGATGTAACTGCCGGTGTACGACACATCCCCCGGCTGCAACTCGGCCTCCGTCGTAGGCGTGCGCAGGCCGGACAGCACCGTGGCCGCCGGCATCCGGCGCTCGTTTTTCGCCGCTTCAAACACCGCCTCGGCCAGCACGCAACGCGCCTTGATGCCGGCCTTCACCCCGGCGGGCAACAGGGAAACTTTGCGAAGCTGATCCAGCGCCGCCTCCAGTTGCACCTGCAATTGCTTCCTTGCCGCGAGCAAAACCCCGCCATCCCGTCCCGTCCGCACCGACGTCTTTTCCTGGAAACGCGTTTCCGGCACGACCTCGGAAAATTGCGGCACCTTGTCCCGGCACGCCGCCAGCAGCAAAACCAGGGCACTGAAATCCGGCAAGCCGTTGGGCGCCAGCCATTCGAAGATCTGCACCAATTCCTCACGGAAAGCGATGGTGGTGCCATCGTGCCAGACCAGCAACGCGCCCGACTCCTCCCAATGCCACAAACCGTCGGGCGGGGCGCGCAGATAGTCCAAGGTTTGTTGGCGGTCAGGATTCATTGGTTCCAGTCAAAGCGGATTCCGCCCGTGGTGGCAGTGGTCGCGCTGCGACCACTCCCGCCGCCAGCGAAGCGCAGGGCGGCGGGTCCCCCCGCAAATCCAGCGCCTGACAACATTTCAAGCGTGAGCTTTGCCTGCAGCCGCGCCCCAATGTGCCTGCTCCGCAGGCAAACAGAGTCGCAGCGCGACTCCCTCCACCGATGCAAGGTTTGTTGGCCGTCAGGATTCATTGATTCCAGTCAAAGCTGATTCCGTCGCCCGCACCGCAGCGCGGGTCACAGGAATAAATTGTTCGCCATGGAAACGCGTGATGGAGCCGTCGTCATTCCATAAAACGATGGCATCGCCAGAAACTCCAAAGCACCGCGCCAACACCGCCACGCTGACCGCCGGTTCCCAGCCGAATCCCGCCGGCACCGCCACCCCGCCATGCAGCACAAACCGCTGCCCGGGAATGGACGGCAGCGGATGCCCGCGCACCAGCAAACGGCCCGCAGCGTCAGCGGCAAATTGCAGGCAATCCAAACGCACCCGGGCGGCTTGGACGGCATACTCCCGAAACGCCGCCAGCCTGGTGAGCAATAATCCGGGCTGCGACTCCTGGGTGGAACGCACCAACCGGAGGGACACCGGCGCGGGATTGTTTGCGGGCAACGCCGCCGGCGGCAATTCCGCCTGCAACCAAAGATTCAACGGCTGCCAGCGCAATTCCGGCAGCCGCGCCGAGGGCACCCGCTCGTGCCGCAGCCGCAGTTGATTGGGCGGCAGCAATTCGTAGCGCGCCTGCACCGGCAAGGCGGCCAAGCGGGCCGCCAGCGACTCATTACGTCCGCCGCGAGGTCGCCCGCCAGAAAACCTGCCGGATGACTTGGGCGCATTGAATTGCGCACGCGGCTGCGGCTGGCTTTCAACCCCGCCGCGCTCCGCCGGACCGCGCAACCAGACGCATGGACCCGCTTCGGCGACTTCCATCCCCGCCAGCAACCGCAAGGGTGCCAGCGCGGAGGCGTCCTCGCGGGCCAGACAAATGATCCACGGCAGGCTCATGCGACACTGGCCTTCATGCTTTCAAAGACGGCCACAGTTCCCCCGCGCGTTTGACCAGCCAGTCCCGTTTGGTCGTGTCCTTCACCCATTGGCAGCGGCCTTCCAAAATGCCCAGCCGGTCCCGCAAATACGCCTTTTCCACCCCCGGCAGCGCCGTGCCTGGCTTGCCATCCGAGCCATTCGTGCCATTGGCCAGCACCGTGGCGATGGCCTCCAGATCGCGCGCCAGGGATTCCACATCCGGCCCGTTGGCGGCAAACGCGCGCGGATGATCCTCCGGTGCCGGCGCCTGCCGGGCCACGACGTGATCCACGAGGCTGGCGAGGACTTCCTGCTGCTCCTCGGTTTCCCATATATGGCGCACCACCCACAGATCGCTCAACCGCGCCTCCGTGCGGCCGGCCAGCAAGGCGCTGGCGGCAATCACCCGCTGCAACTTCACCGCGCGCCGGTCGCTGACAGGAATGCCCGCGTGCCGGATGCGATGCACCAATTCCGTGAACGGCTGCCGCACGCCGGCCAGTTCCACCTGGCCCAGCGCCGCTTGCGCCTCGCGCAAGGCATCGAAGTGCAGGGAGGATTTCTCGGTGCGGTTATTGGCCAGGTTCCAACCGGCGAGCAGCACATCGGGCAGGCGTTCGCCGGGAACATTGTCGCAATGCACCCGCAGCAAAAAACGGTCGAACAGCGCATTCAGCGCGTCATCCTCGGGCAGATGATTGCTGGCCCCCACAAACATGAGCGCGGCCAGCGGACGCGTTTCCTTGCCGCGCCGGAACACGCGCTCGTTCAGGGCCACCAGCAGTGAATTGAGAATGGCGCTGTTGGCGTTGAGCAATTCGTCCAGAAAAACCAGCGACGCCTCCGGCAGCATGCCCTCCGTGTTGGTGAGCAACTCGCCCTCGCGCAGCTTGCGGATGTCGAACGGGCCGAACAGTTCGTTCGGCTCCGTGAACCGCGTCAGCAGATAGTCGAAAGTGCGGCCCTCCATGCGCGCGGCGAGCTGATGCACCAGCGCGCTCTTGGCGGTGCCCGGCGGACCGAGGATGAACAGGTTTTCGCCGCCAACCAGACCAACCCCCAGCAAGTCAATGACCTCGTCCTTGTGGACAAAATCGCGTTTCATGGGGTCCAGCACTTCGGCCTTCAACCGGGCGGTGATTTCAATGGGGGTCATGAGTTTTTCGGGTAAAGCGGCCATGCATATAAAAGGCCTGAACGGCCGCCCCAGGACAGCCCAGGGCAACGCCCCGGGTCGGATGCCATAATTGCCATGCAGCGCGGAAAGCGCGCAACCATTCCTCTGCTGACACGAAGGCATTCCGACCTCGTAGCGCAGGCTTCCAAACCTGCGGACCGTGTATTTTCAAAGTGCATTCGCATGTCTTTGCCTCATCTTTTCAGAGCGTCTCTTTCCAAAGGCGGTGAAATATCCGGGTAAAGCCGGGCCGCGATCGCCGGGGCCAGATCGTGATGGATTCCCAGGTCCGCGCGGAGCAACTCGTCCACGCGCGGATCCCCCAGCCGCGAAAGGTCGTTTGCCGACACAATCCGGTCCGCATACAGCCGGGCCAGGGCCGGATGCGCGAGAAACGAATCCAGCGGCCGCTGCTCCAGGCCGGGAATGCCCACCGAGGAGAGCGGCCAGGCGGCGGCGATTTGTTTGATCTGCTGCACCAGCGGATCCGCCTGGCTGAGGTGGCGGGCAAAGGGAAACAACTTGGGCAGATGCCGCAGCGTCAGGTCCGCCGACCAATCCGTCTCCGGTCCGCGCGGTTCCGGGCAAGCCCGACTGCACGCCACCGCCATCTCGGCCTCGCCGATATCCCGGCACAAGGTGAACCGGCAGAGGTCATAAAACAATCGCGCCGCCCACATTGCGGCCGGGGGCGAAAAGGCCGGAGCCTCCAGGGCCAGCTCGCGGCCCGCCACGGCATGGCATTGCCGCAACGCTTCCCGCGCCGACTCCGCGCCTTCCGCCAGCGGACCGGGGAAAACGAGCGCGCGCCCTTCCTCCGCCAACGTCTTGAGAAAGACGGCCAAGTCGGGCTCCGCATCCAATGTTGCATCTGAAACTGGCATCCCGGCGAAAGTGTAAACAGAACTTTGGCGCGGGCAAGTTTGGCGTTTTAATCATTCCACCGCCAACAGCGAAGAATCGTCTAACAATGCGCAAGTCTTTCACTTTGTGATCTTTGTGTTCTTTGTGGTTCAAATTTCGTCTCCCAAAATTCGTGAAAATTCGCGTCCTTCGCGTCAAAACCGTTCCCATCGGCTTCCGCGTTCCGATTTCCCTCGCAAAACCCCTTTGTTTTACGTTAAAGCTTTCAAATTCCACCGCCAACCCTCGCGCAACCCATTGCGTATCTGCGCCTTGGCACCTGAACCCTGAAACCTTCAACCTTGAACCTTTTCCAATGTTAGCGGCTAACGCATTTTTGAAAATAAATCGTGAAAAAGTGCGCCATGCGTTAGCCGCTAACAACCCGGTTTGCCCGGACTCTGCTAGACTTTCTGCTGATGCAGGGCTGCCACATAAAGCCCGGAGGGCGGAAGACCATGGCCCAGCGATTGATCGCTGGGTTCGCATGCCCCATTGGCTCAAGTCCCGTCAGGGACGAAAGAACCCGGCGTTCCCTCGTCGCTATTTCCCAGTGCTTTCCTGGACATTTTTTAAAGAAAACCCCCGAAATATCACTTTTTTACATCTTGAAACCACGCCCCACCATCACCATCGCACCATCAACAACCCACGGGGTGGTAGGGCGCGTCACTCCGTGCACGCCGCTATTGGCATCCAAGCGGACAAGCTTTCCCCAACCGCCGCCATCCCAATGCTGAACACTTGAAACTGAACACTGAAAACTCCCTCAAAACCCCAGAAATATCACTTTTTACCACCTTGAAACAACCACGAGCGCACCGCAAACAGGCCACCCGCGATACCCGCGCGAGCCTCCGGTGGTGGACGGAGTCGCGCTGCGACTCCGTTTGCCTGCGGAGCAGGCACTTTGTGGCGTGGCTTCGCCGGGGGCCTGCGCATGACGCTATTGCCAATGCTTCACTAAACTGAATGCTTGATCACATTTAAGAAACTCAATATGCAAGTACCTGTTTTTACACTATGTTACACCGCTGCCAACGTCTCCAATCCAGCTGGCCGCATCGCCACTGGCTTCCCTCTCCCCTCAACGGGGAGAGGGATTGAGGGTGAGGGGTGGTCATATCCAGAGCCGCCTCCCGTCCGTTTCTTCCTGTATCCGCCCCATCCGGGTCCCGGCTGAACACTTCCCACAAAATCCCCGAATTAACACTTTTATCACCATGAACGAGCGTTTGCAAACAAGGGTGGCACGGGCCACTGGCCCGTACCTTCCGGCGACCCGCCGGACGGAACGGGTGAGGCGCTCTGTTTGCCAGCGGACACCATTCGTCATTGGTGCTTCGTCATTCTTTCGTCATTCAACATTCGTCATTCGTCATTCCCAAACTGAAATTATCAAAAACCCCCGAAATATCACTTTTATCCTTTTTACGCTTTGAAACCGCACCCCACAATTACCCAACGCATCGTCGCCAACCCACGGCTGGTAGGGCGCGTCACTCCGTGCGCGCCGCGCTTGGCATGCAAGCGGACAAGCTTTCTCCAACCGCCGCCATCCCAATGCTTCACTCTTAAGAAACA
>Ga0302319_10005704_pt1 | contig 24888 bp, 27 predicted proteins | sample Bog_T0_2_FD_203319 | JGI IMG/M metagenome (GOLD analysis project Ga0302319, IMG submission 203319) | Peat permafrost microbial communities from Stordalen Mire near Abisko, Sweden - Bog_T0_2 | ecosystem: Environmental > Terrestrial > Soil > Wetlands > Peat | place: Sweden: Abisko, Stordalen Mire...
AGAGTGGTGCACCCACCAGGAGTTGAACCTGGAACCTTCTGATCCGTAGTCAGACGCTCTATCCAATTGAGCTATGGGTGCGACCAAAGGGAGGACGAATGTACGAAAGCAGCGCGTCTGGCGCAAGATTTTTCCCAATCCTTTTCTTTTCATCCGTTCCCAAGCCCGCATTGGCAGCCGCTTTCTCGCCAGCGAGCTTTTGCATTTCTTCGCTTCATGGTATAACAGTGTAGTGATGAACCTCTCTGGAATACTCACTGCGCTCGGCTTCGTGGTGATCACGGTGGTGGCGTCGGCACAGCGAATTAATCAGGAAGGCCGAATTCTGCCCCCCCTGCCAGTCATCACCAATTCTATTCTGTTCGACACTTCCAACGCCGACGCCGTGGTTTCCGCGATGCAGATCTTTCCGGTCACTAATCCGTGGAACGAGGATATTTCGCACCGGCCGGTCGCCGCCAATTCGGCCCAAATGATCAGCCGGATCATCAACGACCTCTCCTCTTCGCGACGAACCCTGCGTTTGTTTCAGGAGATGAATTTCGTGATGGTACCGGATGATCAACCCGATCTGCCTTTCACCTTCGTGGATTATCCCGACCAATCCGATTTAAATGGCGGCATTTCCCCCGTGGGCCTTTATCCTATTCCCACCAACATGCCGGTCGAAGGCTGGCCCAGCCAGACCGGTACCCAGACCCTCGCGCAAGTTCAGATCGATTCCTTGGGCCTGGGCGGCGACCGTCATTCCATCGTGGTGCAGCCCGGAGCGGGCCTTTCGTGGGAATCATGGCAGGCGCTGCTCGCCAATTCGCAATGGCAGGCGGCCAACGGCGCCCTTTTCGATCTGAAAACGAATGCGTTGCGTCCGGCCGGTTGGACTTCCGGTGACGCCGCGGGATTTCCCCTCTTTCCGGCGCTGGTCCGGTTTGACGAAGCCGAGCGCGGCATGGTGGAGCACGCCTGCCGCCTAGTCGTGAAGCGCACCCTTTATAATAATTATATCTACCCCGCCACCCACTTCGCTGCTCCCAGCACCAATACGGATACCTCCCTGCCCTCCATGGGCCAACGATTACGATTGAAAGCGGCCTATGCCATCCCCGCAAATTGGTCCACAGAGGAAAAGGCCGTATTGCTCGCTTTGAAAAAATACGGAGCCATGGTCGCCGACAATGGTAATTTTTTCTCCATCTCGATCACGCCCGACGATCGCTGGCCGGCGAACGCCTTCAATAATATTTCCACCCTGAATATCACCAATTTTGAAGTCATTGTATCCACCGGCCCAACCGAGGGTCCTCGCTCGCCCGGAGCGCCAGTCGCCAACGCTGGACTCAATCAAACCGTGCCTGTGAATAAGGCCATCCCATTAAACGGCACGGTTGTTTTTAGTAATCCGGCGCCGACCATTCTGTGGACCCTGTATTCAGGTCCGGCATCCGCCGCCTTTGGCAATGCTGCCATCACGAATACGACGGTGACTTTTTCTCAACCTGGCGTTTACACGCTTTTGTTGAGCGCCGCCGACAATGTTCACGCGGTCAGCTATGCTGCCGTCTCCTTCACTGCCATCACGGGAATTGCGTTGAACCTGTCGCACACCGGAACAAACATCGTCCTTGCTTGGACAGGCGGCACGGCGCCCTTCGTTGTCCAACATACCCCAATTTTGCCACCGGTTGCCTGGGAAAATGTGACCACCACGAGCGTCCCGACTTTCGCCGTTGCCGCCACAAATTCGGCCGGATTTTATCGGATCCAAGGACAATAATCAGTGGATATTTATTATGAAACCGCCTTTGCTCATACTCAATCTGGAAGATAACGTCGAGGATGCGGACCTGAATCATGAAATGCTGTCCGCGCGCTGGCCGGATTCACGCATGGTCCGCGTGGAAAATCGCGACGCCTTTGCGCTGGCGTTGAAAGAAAGCAAATTGGATCTCATTTTATCCGACTACACCATGCCCAACTTCAGCGGGCTGGAGGCGCTGGCCATGGCCCGCGCCAAGCGGCCCCACGTTCCCTTTCTGTTTGTCTCCGGCACCATCGGCGAGGACGCCGCGATTGAGGCGCTTAAAAACGGGGCGATTGATTACGTCCTGAAGCATCGGCTTATGCGGCTGATTCCCGCCGTGGACCGCGCGCTGCGTGACGTCGAGCGAATCGCCGAGGTCCAGCGGGCGGAAGAATTCATGCGGCAGTCCGAGCACAAATATCGGGAGCTTTTCGAAAGTCTTCACGACGCGGCATTCCTGGTCGATGAGCAAACCGAAAAAATCATCGACGTCAACCGGCGGGCGCTTGAATTATTAGGGGCTTCCCGCACCGAAATCCTGGGACGCAAACAGCCGGTTTTTCTGGCCATGGAACATATTCACGCCCCGGCGGCCGGCGCCCGGCTGATTTCTGCCGACGATGTGATGATACCCGTCAGCGTTCATTCCTCAAAACTCACGCTTTACGATCGTCCCTTGGTGCTGCGCCTTTGCCAAGTGACGAGTTGAGCATTAAGGATCTTTTTCGGGCCCCAGCATCGCCAGCCACCCAATCCCCTCGCCCCTTCGAGGGGAGAAGGTCAGGGTGAGCGGTCGGCGTTTCACTCATTTATTTCACTGGCTACAACGGGCGTTCATGGCCAGCGCCTAGCTCGCCGACGGTGAAGCGCTATTGGTGATCGAAATGGGACCGTGCCAAGGCGGGGGATTGGTATCCGGAGGCATGGGCCCTTTCCATGGCGGGGGGTTGGTCGTCTGGGATCCACCGGGGCTAAAACCAAAACCGGGAGAATTGGGGGTCTGTGCGCCACCGGCCCCGCGCCACGGTGGTGGATTAGTCGACGCACTCCAGGCGCCTTTCCAAGGAGGGGGATTGGTGATAATCAGATTGGTTCCCCTTTGGGCAGGATGCCAAGCCGGCCGATTGCTCCACGCCGGACGGTTGGTCCAATGCGGCATATAATTGGTCGGCGCTGACGGCTGATTCGTAAAAGCCGGAATAATAAAATTACGAGGGTCCTGGCGTTGCGGCGCCCCGGGAGTGATGCCCCCCGGCGGCGATGGCGGGATCTCCGGCGAGACCGGGTTTTCCGCGGCCGCCGTCATTCCCCGGCAAAAAGCCAGAGACAAAACTAAAAAGATCCATTTCATAGTATAACCTCATCAATTCCGGTCGGTCCCTGACCTAACCACTGCGCATCCTGACGACTTGTCCACGAACCCATCCCGTTTCCGCCCGCCAAGCCGTTACGGGAACCCTGCTTCCACGACGCGATTAAGCGCGGCTGGAACGAAACGTAAGCACCAGTCCAATCACGGCGCTGGCCGCGCCACCCAGCAGGAAACCCAAGGTCCGGTTGGTTGGCGCCCCGGTAAAAAGACGCGACACTCCCGAACTCACCGAGTCCGAAGCCTGAAGACCGTAAACGATCAATACGATGCCGACCACGAGTAAGGCAATTCCAACGGCTCTGTTCATATAATTTCTTTCGCTTTTTTTCCGATCACTCGGAAAGGTTTGTTTTGTTTTGACCGAAAATTCTTTTCACCTCTCAGGCCGCCGCCCGCTCGGCGGAGACCTTCGCGGCCGGGCCCACCAACATGCTGCGAAGTTGGGAATCATTTTGCCACTGGTCATCCACCACAAAGGCATAGTCATATCGGCCCGCGGGCAACGGAATGACCAGCGACCACGTGCCACCTTCCGACTTCATCATGTCCAGCGGAAACTTCTGCCAGTGGGTAAAATCCGCCACCAGCTGTACGGATTCCGCCATGGGCGCATATAAATAAAATTCGATTTGCCGAAACTCGTCCAAGGTGATCGCCGAGGTTCGTTCCAAACCAGCGGAAGGCTCCCCGCTTTCGTCATCATCTCCCGTGTCCTCTCCGGGCGGCACAAATTCGCATCCCGCCTCGATGGCGCGCAAGGTCGCCTCCAGCTTCTGAAAATCCAGCATCATCGCGGCAAAAGACGGGGCAACAAACTTGAAGTTCCCCCCCTGCTCCTCCTTGGGTTCGGCCCGGCTCAAAATCTCACGCGAATGCGGATTCAATTCAAATTCTTCAAAGTCGGCCAGACGGACGGGGTGATTCATAATCGGCATTTGTCTGATGGGGATTTTTATCATCTGCGACATGTGAATGATACATGGGAGGGTGGCTGGCTTGGACGGGCAGGTTTCGGTGGGAGAATTCATGTGCTATGGCGGGTGATTTTAAATTCCGGTTCACCGGTAACGGGAAACCACGTTGCGTGCGACTTTGTTGATTTCGACCCGGTTCCGGCCGGTCCTTCGCTGGACCCTCCCGATGAGTTCATCCTCCTTGCCGGCCACAAACTGTGAATCGTCGGAAGTCAATCGGGCAATTTTTTGCTTTAACACACCCTTGGCAATGTTCCAAGTTCCTTTGATCTCTAGCGTATTCATATATGTCTTCGTCCGTTTTATTATCGGCGGTGCTATCTCACCTGCTAACAAATCCCTGCAGATGATGTGCCAACGCGACACCGACCCTTTACGAAACCCGGTTTGAACCAAAATCGGTGAAATCTGCCTTGATTTGAGTGAAAAACCACGTCCGTGCTCCCAACCGGCGCATTCCCTCTCGGAACACTGATTGCATAGTGCAACCGAACGCTTCCGCAGGTTGTGCACTTTGCATTATGCAATGTTTCTAAAAGTCGTACAAATGGCGGATTTGCCGAAAATTATGAAGAATCGCGCGACGGCACAACACCAGCTTAGGAAACCAATGCAGGCGATTTGTGGAGCGCGAAAATAGACCTTGTGGGGCTTTAAGCAGGCTCCTCCAACGCACCTCAATCAAATCACGAAAGAAGATACATTATGTACTCCGTGGCACTGATACTGATCATTGCGTGGCTATTAGGAATAGTTTCCTCGTATACGTTAGGTGGCTTCATTCACCTTTTTTTGGTGATGGGGCTGGTCTTGCTCCTCATTCCGCTCTGGCTAAAAAAACGAACTGACGAAAAACAAACACCTCAATGAAAGCACATCATATGAAAACAAGTCACAACCGATCCCATGGAGAAGCTGAAACTGAAGAAGCCAGCGAACACCTGCTGGAAGATGCCCAGGCATTGCTGTCGGCCACGGCCCATGTGGCTGAAGAAAAAGTGATGGACGCCCGCAAGCGCCTCATGGCCGCAGTGGACAAGGGCCGTGAAAGTTTGCAGGCCGTTCGCGACAAGGCAGTGGCCGGGGCGAAAGCCACCGATCGCATGGTCCGCTCCCATCCCTATCAAGCCGTTGGCATTGCCCTCGGACTCGGCGTTCTCTTCGGTTATCTCTGGGGCCGCCGAAATCGGGAGTAATCACCCCGTATGGATAAGCCGGAGGAAACACCCCTTCCGTTGACTGATGCTTCGCGAAAAGTAGCCCACCGGTTTTTCGTTATCCTGGAAAATCGGTTGCAATTGCTGATGGTGGAGGCGCAGGAAGAACGGGAGCGGGTTCTTCTGTTCATCTGGCTCGGTTTGGGCATCGTGGTTTTTGCGCTCCTGGCCGGTGTCGCCCTCACCGTGGTCGTTGCCGTCGCCTTCTGGCGACATTCGCCCGTAATCGCTCTGCTGGCGTTGACGGGAGTTTATTGTGCCGCCGCCGTTTTCCTTTATACCCGGCTGCTCCGGTTGCAGCGGGACTGGCAAACCCTGCCGGAGACCTTGGATCAATTGCGAAAGGACCGCGAATGCTTGGAAAAAAGTATCAGCTGACGTTGTTGGACTCCCGGAAAAAATTGCTGGTTTTGGAAAGCGAATTGAATCGCGCCCATTTGATCCGCGAAATTGGCGCCGTTAAACACGAGATTCATTCCTTCACCGAACGGATTCGTTCCGCCGGCGCGATTGCCCGCTTGACTGCCAATGTCCTTTCAACTTTAAGCGATAGCTTTTCCAACGGCCATGACGGCAAACCTTCACGCCGTTTCTTTACCCTCGGAAATTTTGCGCGCGCCGGGGTGGGTATCTGGAAATTATTTCGAGCGCGTGAAACCAAATAAACCGCACACAGGGCTGGACACTGATGAAGGTGTCCCGTAGTTTCTTTGTCTCATTCCTGTCGGTTTCCACGGGACTTATTGTTATTCTATGACCAGGCAACCCGGATCCCGTTTTTACAAGACGGTGGTGATCGTCTGGCTGACGCTTTCCGTCGGCAGCGTGGTCCTGGCCATCCTTTCCTGGATGGAATTGTCCTCCCGATTGACGGATGGAAGGCGGATGAATGCCATCCGCGAAGATTTGGATGAAATCCTGAAATTGTCTTTGGATGCGGAAACTGGAGCGCGGGGCTATATCATCACCGGCAACACCAATTTTGCCGAACCCCTCCGCCAGGCGGTTCCCCGTCTCAACGCCTGTTTCGATGACTTGGTAATGCAGGCCAGGAATGATGCCAATTTTCTGAAATCAGTGACCGATTTGCGCGGCCAGGTCGATCAGGTATTTGATTGGGAGCGCCGCGTCGTGGATGCCCGGGATCAAAGCTTCAGCCGCGCCGCCGGGCTGATCAACGCCGGTGAAGGGAAGCGGCTCATGGATCAAATCCGCGAACGCGTCCGCCTGCTCTATGACCGGCATACGCAACAGCTCGTTGCCATCCGAACTCAAATCCAGACGCAGTTATACCGCGCCAACCTGACCAGCCTCGCCGCGGGGATTATTGGCTTTTGCGCCGGGCTCTTTGCTTTTTGGCTCACCCAGCTCGCCTTGCGCCAGCAAAAACGAGAACGTGAATTGGTGGAGGGCAAGCGCCAGGCTGAACGCAGCAGCCGGGAAAAAACGGCGTTTCTCGCCAACATGAGCCACGAAATCCGCACCCCCATGAACGCCATCCTCGGCTTTAGCGAACTGCTGCAAGGCGACCTTGCCGACCCCAAGCATGAACGCTATCTGCGGTCCATTCGCTCCAGCGCCGATTCCCTCCTCCGCCTCATCAACGACATTCTCGATATGTCCAAAATCGAGGCCGGCGTGTTGGATTTGCGCCCCGAACCGACCGACCCCCGCGAAATCTGCAGTTTCGTCCGGACCTTGTTCACGGAACCGACCACCCGGAAAAATATCCGGCTAAACTGCCATATTGCCGACGACCTGCCGCGCGCCCTTTTGCTCGACGGCATTCGTTTACGGCAAATTCTCGTTAACCTGGTGGGCAATGCCGTGAAATTTACCGATCATGGCGCCGTCGACGTTCGGGTGCTCTGGGAAAAACAGGCCGCCAGCAGCCATATCACCTTGATCTTGGAAGTTCAAGACACCGGCCTGGGAATTCCCCAAGACAAGTTGGACGCAATTTTTAAGCCTTTCGTGCAGGCGGGCGCCCATCGGGAAAAGGAAAAAGAAGGAACCGGTCTGGGCCTTTCCATCGTAAAACGCTTGACGGAAATAATGGGCGGCACCGTTACGGTGGCCAGTGTGATGGGCCAAGGGTCCGCGTTCCATCTGCGATTCCCCGACGTTCCGATTTCCGCCCGTTTGCCCAGCTCGGATAAACTGCCCGATGCCGCGGCGGTGGATTTTAACACACTGATCGCCGCGCAGATATTAGTCGTGGATGATAATGTAACCAATTGCGAGTTGATCGCCGGCATGTTCGCCGAATCTCATCATAAGCTTGTCTTCGCTTATAGTGGCGAAGAAGCCATCGACAAAGTCCGGTCTCTCAAGCCGGATGCCATCCTGCTGGACGTCCGCATGCCGGGGATGGGCGGATCGGCGGCCTTGACCAAAATCCGCCTGATTCCCGGGCTGGAACTCACGCCGGTCATCGCCGTCACCGCTTCCAGTCTCATGGAGGAAGAGCATCCCCTCCGGGAACAATTCAGCGGCTATTTGCGCAAGCCTTTCTCCAAGAGCGAGCTCTTTAATGAGCTGGCGGAATTTCTCCCGCGGAAGGCCCTGGCCAGCCCGCAATCCAACGGTGTCATCGCGGCTCCCGCCAGAACGCCGGCAGCCGCGGCCGGTTATGGTCCCGTTCCGGCGGAGCTCCTGGCCCAATTGCGGCAATTATTAGTATCGCCCTGGCCGACCATTCGTGACAGTGTTGCGGTCAACGAAAGCAAAATGTTTGCCCAGGGACTGGAAGGACTGGGCCAGCGCTGGCAATGCCCGCCGCTGGCGGCCTATGCGCAGAAACTGCTGGTGGATACCGAAAATTATGCTGTCACTGACTTGGAAAAGGATCTGAACGAGTTTTCAGATCTCGTCGAAAAGCTTGGAAAAAATATCCGCGCATGACTACGCCCGCACCTTTGTATAATGAACCCGTCGAAGAGCGCCCGGCCCGAATCCTGGTGGTGGATGATCAGCCCACCAACGTCCAGATTGTCGGCACGGTGCTGGGCAAGCTGGGCCATGAAATTATCCCCGCCACCGATGGCAACACGGCCCTGAAACGCCTTTCCGTCAGCGAGCCGGACCTCGTGCTGCTGGATGTGCTCATGCCCGACATGGATGGCTGCGAACTTTGCATTTCCATGAAGCAGAATTCGGAATGGAAAGATATTCCCGTGATTTTCCTGTCCGCGGCCGACGACAAGGATCTCATTGTTCGCGCCCTCGATTCCGGCGGGGTCGACTACATTACCAAGCCCTTCAATCACGCGGAGCTGATCTCCCGCGTGCGAACCCAGCTCACCTTGAAGTTCACTCGCGACCGCTTGAAACAGCTCGCCGAGGACAAGGATGAACTGACCGGAATTTTGACCCATGACCTGAAAAATTATCTGGGCGGCATCAACATGAGCGCTGAGTTGCTGCACAGCTACGTGGAAAAATTCAACGATGAACGATTGCGCGTGCTGGCGGATAATATTTCCCGCTCCAGTTCCTTGTGCCTGGCGTTCCTCAAGGAATTTCTGGCCAATTCGGCGGCGGACCACGGCCTTCCGCTTAAGCCCACCCGCCTTACTCTCGCCGACGTCGTCGGCAATGTGGTCAACCAATACCAGGAGTCGGCCCACCGCAAGCAATTAAGGCTGCAAACCGATTTCGCAAAAGAGCCGGCCAACGTTCTTGCCGACCCCCTGGCGTTGAATCAGATCCTCGACAACTTGATTTCCAACGCCATCAAATTTTCGCCTCCGGGTAAAAATATTTTCATCAGTGTCCGCCCCACCGCCCGGGGCAGCCAGTGCACCGTCCGCGATGAAGGGCCGGGATTCACCCCCGAGGATCGCGAACGCATGTTCCGCCGTTACGGACGCCTTTCCGCCCGCCCCACCGGCGGTGAAACTTCCACCGGCCTGGGCTTGAGTATCGTGCGCAAGCTGGTCCAGGCCATGCATGGTGAATTAACCTGTCAAAGCATAACCAATCAAGGGGCAACCTTCGTGGTCAGCCTGCCCTCCCCCACCCCCCAATAATTATGGATTTCCTGGTAATCGATGACGATAAAACTTTCCGCGACGCCACCTGCTTTCTGATCGAGGAGGCCGGCCATTATGCCGAAGGCGTCGAGTCCGGCCCCGTCGGCCTGTCCACGCTCAAGGAAGATTCCTTTGATGCGGTCCTGCTGGATTACAACCTCGGCCGCGAAAACGGCCTCGACGTGCTCGTCGAGATTCTCAAGCAACAACCCCAGTTGCCCGTCGTCATGTTCACAGCCCAAGGCAGTGTTCAGGTCGCCGTCGAAGCCATGCGCCGGGGCGCCGTCGATTTTCTGGAAAAACCGTTCCAGCGCGAAAATTTCATGACCGTGTTGGCTCGCTTGCAACGCTTGCGGCAAATGGGCCAGCGAATCGAAAAACTCGAACTTCAGGTCACCGAAACCCGCAAGGAATCCCTGGAGCCGATTTTCGACTTCACTTCGCCCACCATGCAGGAGGTCATGGATGTCCTGCTGCGAACCGCCAAAACCCCGGCCTCCGTGCTGATCCTGGGTGAAAGTGGCACCGGCAAAAGCGTGGCCGCCCGCGCGGTTCACGAGAATAGTCACCTCGCCGACCGTGCCTTCGTCACCGTGAGCTGCCCGAGCCTTTCCAAGGAACTGCTCGAAAGCGAACTGTTCGGCCACGTAAAAGGCTCCTTCACCGGCGCGATCAAGGACCATTGGGGTAAAGTCAAGGCCGCGGAAGGGGGCACCTTGTTCTTGGATGAAATCGGCGACCTGCCGATGGAAATCCAGCCAAAACTGCTTCGGCTTTTACAGGAACGCGAATACGAACGGCTCGGCGAGAATGTCACCCGCACGGCCAACTTGCGCGTCATCGCGGCCACCAATCGCAACCTCAAAAAGCGCGTCGCCGATGGTTTGTTCCGCGAAGACCTCTATTTTCGCCTGAATGTTATTGCCGTGGAAATGCCGCCGTTGCGCGAACGCCAGGGAGACTTGATCCGTTTCGCCAATCATTACTGCGAATTCTTCGCCAACCAATGCAGTCGCAAGATCGAGGGATTCTCCCCGGAGGCCTCTGCTTTCCTCAGCGCCTATTCCTGGCCCGGCAATCTCCGCGAGCTTCGTAACGTTGTCGAACGCGCAGTGATCATGGCCCGCGGCAATGGGATTGTACCCGGCGATTTCCCCGCCGAACTGCGGGGTTCCCCCAGCGGCGGGCTCAATCACGCCAACAACGATTTGGTGCCACAGGTCGGCTCGACGGTTTCGCTCGAAAAATTGGAGGAAGCCCATCTCCGAAAGATTTTGGAAAAAAGCTCCAGCCTCTCCGAGGCCGCGGAAATCCTCGGCATCGACCAGGCCACCCTCTACCGCAAACGCAAAAAAATCGGCCTGGAATAAGCCCTGTCAAATATTTCAGGCAGGCGCCTTGGTTTCATCCAATTTGCGCCTGCCTGTTCCTCACCCGCTGGTAATGCCAGCCAATTGTTCAGCTCTGCTTGCTTAACGTGTTCCACGCCTTCTTTGCGGCATCCTTCACCGAATCATACGACTTTTGGAAAGCGGACTTGGCATCGCTCCACTGATCCTCCGTCGCATTCTTCAAATCACTCAATTTCTTGTCCAAATCCGCGCGGCGATCTTTAACCGTCTGAATCGCGTCCGGCGCCGTCGAGGTCGCTGCGGAATGATCCGTTATCGCGCCAATATTCTGATCCAATGCTGTGACATTCGCTTGCGCCTGGCTGACATAGGCATCCTTCTGGGAATAGCTGTAATCCGTTATACTGTTGGTGTCAGAATCAAACCAGGATTTCACCTTGCCCCAGGCGCTGGTTGCGGCATCCTTGGTGTCTTCCGCCATATTTCCCGCCACTTCCTTGGTTTTGTCCCAGGCGTTTGTGCTGCCATTCTTCATGTCCGTCCACGCATTTGTGGCCTCGCCTTTGCCGCTCTCCCATGCATTGCTCATGCCCTCCTTGGCATTTTGCATCTGCTGCGTAAAACTGTTGGAAGTGTTCGTGTAAGTGGATCCGGCATTCGTATCCGCGCTCGTATCCGTCCCCGGGGTTGAACTTGCCGACGGTTTACATCCCGCCATCAGGGCAGCTATGGATATGGCGGATACGGCTAAACTTAAATTTTTCATAAATTCTAACTAAATATTTTTTCCAGCGTTGTTTGTTTTGTTTGGTCTTTAAATAAAGATTCGACTCGGCCGATTCCCTGCCAGTTCGTTTAGCGGCCGGCCAGCCGCAGAACCAGCGATACCAAAAAGAGAATCAGAAAGATGAAGAACAAAATGCGGGCAATCCCCATCGCCGTTCCGGCAAGTCCCGTAAAGCCCAAGACCCCGGCAATCAAGGCAATGATCAGAAAAATAAGTGTCCAGCCTAACATTTGTTCACCTTTCTTGTTTGTTGATAACTCTAATTCGAACAATTTTTCTATTGCAGGAAGGGTGCCACGCCGTGACGGAAGGACCGGCACCATGATTATCAGAGCTTTACCGAATCCCCGCGTCCGGACGTCATGCAAAACGCCCGACTCCCCCAAAAATCTCAATTGCAATTAGCAATTGAGTCACGCTTATTCCTCGCCCCAAATGGATTTCAAATGCGCAATGCCCGCCTTCACCGCTTCCACCGGCAACTTCGGGCTCAGCTCAAACACTTTGATGTGCTCCGGTTTCACGAATGGTTTCAGCGCCGCATAATCAATCATTCCACTTCCGGGCGGACAATGATCCTGCGCCGGATAACGCACATCATGAATGTGGAATCCGCCCAACCGATCCGCCAGCGAGGCCAGATGGTCGCGATGGTTTATGAAACCAAGATTCTCTTTGATCTGCGCATGACCGCAATCGTGCCAATAGCGCAACGCCGGATTATTGAGATCTTCAAAAAATTTCAAAAAGTCGGCTTCCAACGGAACTTCTTGAATCGCCTCACGATTCTCACAGCCCAGCCGCAATCCGCGTTTGTTGGCTTCCGGCAAAATCTTACTGAGCGTGTCAAAAAGCCGCCCCATGGCCGGACCCTTTTTCGCCTCCCGCTTGGCCATCGCTTCATCGCGCAATTTCTGGAATTTGGGCGAATCCTTTTGCCCGCTCTCCAGCAAGTCCTCCAGCCGGCCGCCGTAATCCTTCAGTTCCATGCTTCCCAGATGCAGCACAATTAACTGCGGATTGACCTGCGCCGCAAAATCAAACGTCCGCAGGGTGTATTTGATGGCCAATTCCCGGTCGCGATCCTTCTCCGCCGTGAATTCGTAAAGGTTCGGGGACGGCTTTTCGACGCCCATCGGCAGCGGACAGAAATTATGGAGCGTGGAAATCTTGATATCCCCCGCTTTGACCGCCTCCAGAATGCCGGGCACCAGCGCCAGGCGGATGCCATGGCTCAGCTCCGCGTGGGTGAACCCTAAATCGCGAATCTCGCGCAGCATTTCCCGGCCATCCGAATGACGATGCGAGTTCCAACAGGTGGAAAAGGAATACATAAAAAAACCGGGTGCATCCTAATGAATGCACCCGGCTGGAGAAAGAAAATTACTTATTCGTCGGCATAACGGGCGGCCAACATGGCGGAGAACCGGGCGACTTTTTCTTTGCGACGGCGCTTTTCGCTCGGCTTTTCAAAATGCCGATGGCCGCGCACGACACGCAACGTCCCTTCGCGGTCGACTTTTTTCTTCAGCCGACGCAACGCGCGCTCTACTGGTTCGCCTTTTTTAAGTTTAATTTCGGTCAATGCACTCACTTCCTTTCCGGGGCGGGATAAAATACGTTGATCTACTGTTTCAACGGTCCCGCAGGATCAAAGATGAACGAAAAGACTACCCATCCCCCGCCAGATGTCAACGCGCAAAAAAACCTTAGCGAGCTTTCCGGTAAGCGCCCGGCCTGCACCCAATTGTTTTTTTGAAGGCGATACTAAAAGCACTTTCCGATTCATACCCGACACCATTTGCTATCGCCATAATATTCTGATCCGTCGACCGAAGCACTTCACCAGCCCGCTGCATCCTCCAGTTCATCAAATAATCCATGGGGGCCAGGCCTACTTGTTTCTTAAAGTTTAGGGCAAACCCCGATCGAGACATACCCGCTAAACGCGCCAATTCTTCGAGGGACCAGGATCGCTGGTAATCGGCGTGCATCGCTTCAATACCCTTGGACAACTTTGGATCCGACAGTGCTGCCAGCCAGTTCTTGTCCTTTTTGTTGGCGGCGAGGTAAACGCGGAGCATTTGCAGGAGCATGACCGGAGCCAGGTGATTCAAAATCAATGAACGCCCCTCAGAATGACCGTGAAACTCCTTGCTAAAAAGTTCAAGGCTCCAGCGCAGAATCGCCGCTTGCTCCATGTTTCCCGCGATGTGAATCATCGGCGGCAATTGCCCGAAAAGTATTTTTGGCAGATGGCCGTCCAGTCCGAAGTGGGCCGTGATCGAGTAGAAATCGCCGCCGCCGTTCAAAATTGAAATCCCATTCTGAGCGGATCCGATAATCGCCTCTGCCTTGACTCTTTTTTTTATGGCGAGATCCTTGGCCACGATGTAGGGCTTTCCGCTGGTTTGCAAACCGCAGTCTCCCTCCTGGATATGATATTTTGCCGGATGTCCTTCGACTGAGAGCCAGCCTTCACCCTTCAGAACCACGTGAAGTTTTAAACCCGCATAGGCGGGGCACTCCATTGCCCATTGGCCTCCCGCATCGAGGCCCCCGGAAACGAACGTTTTCAGCTTCATTCTCATGAGAGCGTCTGACAGCGCATCAATCGTCATAAATTGGACTTTAGAGCATAATATGCGGACTTTCAAGCATTGATAGTCTAATTGCGCGTGATAAAGTGAAGCCATGATCGAATTAAGCAGCTCAACTAAACGAGTTTGTTGGTTTTAGGATCATCCCGAATACTCGTGATAGCGGAAGCTATTTATCGAACATAAATTGCCGGATTTAAACTTAACCCGTTGGATTAAATTAAAAAAATTAAAGGAGAAATCATTATGCGAATTTTTGTAACCGGTGCTACCGGTTTTATCGGATCGGCGATCGTCAAAGAACTCATCAGCGCGGGGCATCAAGTGACGGGATTAGCCCGTTCTGGCGCTTCCGCCGCGAAGCTAACCGCTGTCGGGGCGCAAGTGCAGCGAGGCGATGTTGAAGACCTCGAATGCCTGCGTCGCGGAGCCGCCGCTTCGGACGGCGTCATTCACACGGCCTTCTATCACCAGATCGGTCACATTCCTCTCAAAACGCGCCTGGGTGTTTTGTTGGGTGGCGCTCCGGGCGGCATTCTCACGAGGTTCGTCCGGGCGGCTGTCGGTATGGACCGGCGCGCGTTGGAAATCATGGGCCAGGCGCTGCAAGGGACCGGCCGGCCGATGCTTGCCATCTTCGGCACCCTTGGGTTGCAACCAGGCCGGATTGCCACGGAGAAGGATAAATTTGATCCCAATGCCTTCGTAGCGCCCCGGAGTAAAACCGAAGTGCTCATGAAGGACTTGGCTTCCCGCGGCGTTCGCACTTCGATCGTCCGTCTCCCCCCAATAGTTCACGGAGCCGGCGACCGGGGGGGCTTCGCTCCGCAACTCATTCAAATCGCGCGCAAGCAGAAGGAATCGGGATATGTCGGCGATGGAGCAAACCGCTGGGCCGCGGTCCATCGCTTGGATGTTGCCCGGCTCTTCCGGTTGGCACTGGAGCAAGGACCTGCGGGCGGCACGTATCACGGGGTGGCTGAAGAGGGCATCCCGTTCCGGGACATTGCCGCCCTCATTGGCAAACGTTTGGATGTGCCAGTGCTCAGCAAGTCTCCGGCCCAAGCGGCCAAACAGTTTAGCTTTCTCGCTCCCTTCGTTGGTGTCGATAATCCCGCCTCCAGCCAGGGGACCAGGGAACAGCTTGGCTGGCGGCCAACCGAGACCGGATTATTCTCCGACCTCAACGAGCATTATTTTGAAATCTAACCGCGAATACGCATAGGAATCCGCATATCTATCAAAACCTGCCGCCCTTCGGCCTTGGCGAGGTCGGACGGCTCGTGCCGGCGACCGGCCGCCGCGAGTCCGCCGCCCAGCGCATGGGCGCCGGCCCAAGGGAGGCCAGTTGAATCATGTTGGCGCATCTCCGAATCCCTTGCGGACCCGAAAGATTAGCCATGTGATCTTGCATCCCTTAAATCCTGTCCCAAAGGTCGTTTTTTGTGTTCTCTGCGATCTTTGCGGTTGAATAATCTTTTTCCCCTCGGCCTCTCCGCGTGACCACCCCCTTTTCTGTGGCCCTCATTTCGTGTTTCCCGCTAACGTGCATTTTTACCAGACAGGAGTAGACTCTCCTTTATGGAACTTAAAAAGTGCCAGGTCCGAAACTCCGCGGTTACGGAGCGGATTGAATTGCCGCGCCCCGCACCCGCTTTCACAGTGCCACCAAACCCACGACCCTCCCGCCATCAAGGTCAAAGCGCGTATCGGTCCTTTCATGATTCCCAAGAAAAAACCGGCCCGGTCGGCAGTGCGGGATTTGGGCAGCACGTCATTGAGTGCCGCTTAGCGCCGACCGCCCTCCCGGGCAGCGCAACCGGCGCTAAGAGCCTTGTCGGTTTGACTGCCGTCCATAACATGTTGATTTAAACAATTTTCACTTGAATTTAAGTCATTTTAACCATCAAAAAAAAATCGAGTGTCGGGTCACGGATTCCAAAGGAATTCGTCCCGCCGCGATATGGGCCATTGATTTTTTTGGCCCCCCCCTTATTTTTACGGCAGAAAACCAATACCTAGAGCGACCGAGTGAAAAACACGCCCAGTTCGAATCCGGAATTAACCAAACACATCGAAGATCTCATCCGCTTCAAAGGCGGCGGCCACAATGAAAAGGAAGTTGCTGACATCATCGAAAACGCCCTGAAGCTGCTGACCGACGTCCAGGATACCGGCGACGTCCGGGTAATCCAAACCACCGTCCGTGAACTGCGTTACGCTTTCCGCCTGTTTGCTCCTTACTCCGACAAGCGCAAGGTCACGATTTTCGGTTCCGCCCGCACCAAGCCGGATAAATTGGAATACAAGCAGGCGCTTGATTTCGGCCAGAAAATCGTCAAAGCCGGTTTCATGGTGATCACCGGCGCCGGCCCGGGCATCATGCAAGCGGGGCATGAGGGCGCCGGCTCCGAACACAGCTTCGGCGCCAATATCCGCCTGCCTTGGGAACAGGGCGCCAACCCCGTGATTCGCGAAGACAAAAAACTGGTCACCTTTAAATATTTCTTCACCCGCAAACTCATCTTTATCCGGCATTCCGACGCCATCGTCCTGTTCCCCGGCGGCTTCGGAACCATGGACGAGGGTTACGAGGCGATCACGCTCATGCAAACCGGCAAGAGCCAGTTGATGCCGCTCGTGCTCGTGGATCGCCCGGGCGGAACTTATTGGAGTACCTGGGACAAAAATATCCGGGAACACTTGTTGCGCGATCAGTTAATCTCGCCCGATGATCTGAATTTGTATCACATCACCGACGACACCGATGAAGCGGTTAAGATCGTCACCCGCTTTTACCGGAATTTCCATTCCACCCGCTTTGTTCGCGAACAACTGGTCGTCCGGTTGCAGCATGCTCCGTCGGAAACAGCCATCGACGCCTTGAATGAAGACTTCGCCGACCTTGTGCTTACCGGAAAAATCCAGTCCATCCCGGCGACCGTGGAAGAGGTGGCGGACAACGATCATCTGCAGTTATACCGCATTGGCTTTGCTTTTAACCGGCGTGATTACGGCCGGCTTCGCCAGCTCATTGACGTCCTTAATTCCCTGTAGTGGAATATCTTAAGATTAGACCGAATCCCAAAACCAGGAACTGCGGACATTTTTTGCCGTTCGCGCTTGCCAATCTATCAGGGCTTTTTATCGTTTGGGCATGGAATCCTATGAGCTGTTGCGGGAAGTCTTTGAAAAAGCGACGCCGAAGCAAGTCGCCGCGGAATTAGGGCTGTCACTTTCCATGATCTATAAATGGGCGGAACCGCCGGACCATGCCGCCGGAAGTGGAACCGGCAATCCTCTCGACCGCATCGAATCCTTGTTGAGCTCCACGAAAGATCAGCGATTGGTCCAATGGATCTGCCAGCGCGCCGGTGGCTTTTTTATCCTCAATCCCAAAAACTCCCAGCATCCCCATTTCCTGATTCCGGCCACCAACCAGATTGTCCAGGAATTCGCCGACCTGCTCGCCGTCGTCGCGACGGCTGCGTCGGACAATCAAATCACTCCCGCCGAGGCAAAACAAATTCGTGCCCGGTGGGAGGAATTGAAGACCGTTACCGAAGAATTTGTGGCCTGCTGTGAAGAAGGAAACTTCGGTCCCTTGCGCAAGGACCCGAAGGCGACCACAAAAACCCCTTGAAACGAACTGATCTGATCCCCGGCATCCATGCCGGCATTTGTTAAGGCGGTCGCATCAAAGGATTCTTTGAACACCCGCTCACCGTCACAGTCTGAACTATAAAATATATAAGTATGAAACGCCTTGCCGTCCTGCTCCTGGCCTCGCTGGCCGCCTCCAACCTGAATGCCGCACCAATTGGAATCGGCGATGGCGCCCCTGCTCTCAAAATCTCCCGATGGGTTAAAGGTGATGCCATACCCAGTCTGGATTCCAACAAAACCTACGTGGTGGAATTTTGGGCGACGTGGTGCGGTCCCTGTAAAGTGAGCATTCCCCATCTGACCGAGTTGGCACACGATTTCACCAACATAACCTTCATTGGCGTCGATGTCTTTGAAAACGGTGATCATCCCGATGCCCTCGTGTCGGACTTCGTTAAAAGAATGGGCGATAAAATGGATTATCACGTGGGCATGGATACCGCCGATAAGTTTATGGCCGATAATTGGATGAAAGCCGCCGGGCAGAATGGCATTCCGACGGCCTTTCTGATCCATCAGGGACAGATTTTCTGGATTGGCCACCCCCTGGCCTTGGAAAAACCCCTCACCGAAATCACCGCCGGGACTTTTGACATTGAGAAGGCGAAACAAACCGCCCGCGTTATCCAGAAGATCAATGCCTTTTATTCCAAGGCAATGAAAGGAGCCGGCGATGCCGAACTGGTGGCAGAAGGCAAGGAGATCGAAGACTTGGATCAAAAACTGGGCGGCGTATTGCCTAACGGCCCGTTTAACAGCCAGGAAGTGATCAAACAAGCGAAGTTCCAATCGGCCGTGAATGCTTATCAGAGAGCCGTGGTCGCCGGCGGCAATGAAGCCGAAATTTCCCAACTCGAAGCCGAAGCCCGCGCCCGGACCCCGAAGGATGCGGATTTTGACGCGATTAAGAAACAGGTGCTCGATCACGCCGAAGGGGCCAAAGCTGACGCCATCTTTACAAAATATAAAGTCGCGGTCGGCGCCAACGGCGATCCCGCCCAGGCAGCCGAACTCGGCCGGCAGTTACAAGGCTTGAACCTCAAAAACTCCCAGGAGCTCAACGAAATAGCTTGGGCCATCCTCACCAACGACAGTATCAAACAGCGTGATCTCAACCTCGCCACGGCACTGGCCAAGGCGGGAGTAGACGTTTCGAATGGCAACGAACCGGCTGTACTGGATACTTATGCGCGCGCCTTGTCCGATTCGGGTAAAGTCGCGGATGCTATCGACGCTGAGAAAAAGGCCGTTGACGTGGCCCAAGACCCGGCGATGAAAAGCGATTTGCAAGCGACACTGGATAAATATCAAGCTTCCGCCGACAAGACAAAGTGAAGCCCAACGTACTGTTGGTGGCTTTGTTGTGCCTGGCGTCATTCGCCGCAGGCGCTGCGCCAACGTATATCAATGGCCGCAGTTTTACCTCGCTCACGGATTGGGCTCGCAACTACGGCTTTGCCCAGGTTGGATTTCAACGCAAAGGCGAATTGGAGTTCACTAACCGGACTGGCACCCTAATCTTTAACGTTGATTCCCGGACCGCCCAAGTCAATGGCGTCAACGTCGCCCTCTCCTATCCCATCACCAATTTTCGGGAGACGGCGATGATTGCCCAGCCTGATCTCGACACCGCCCTGCGACCCCTGCTGCATCCCCCCTTTGTTCCCATAGGAAAGAAGGCCTTTACCATTTGTCTGGATCCCGGCCACGGCGGAAAGGATTCCGGCAACCGCGTTACCTTTCATTTTGAAAAAATCTACACGCTTGCCTTGGCGTCTGAACTCAAGGATCAGCTCAATAAATGTGGCTTTAACGTGATTCTGACGCGGACTAAAGATCAATTTGTCGAACTGCCCGTGCGCCCGGACATCGCCAACCGCCGGGGCGCCGATCTTTTCATCAGCCTCCATTTCAACGCCACGGAGGTCGGCCGTGATGAAGTCCAAGGCCCGGAGACCTATTGTATTACGCCGGTGGGTGCCAGCTCCACCAATGCCCGGGGCGAGGGAGCCAACTACGGGCCCACGCCGGCAAATCGCGTGGAATCCCGCAGCGTCGTTCTCGCCTATCAAGTTCAAAAATCGCTCGTGCGAAATTTGAGCTGCCCGGACCGTGGCGTGCGCCGTGCGCGTTTCGCCGTATTGCGGGATGCGGAAATGCCCGCGATTTTGATCGAAAGCGGTTATATGACCCACCCCGTTGAAGGCCGGAAAATATTCGACAGCAACTATCGCCGCCAACTCGCGCTGGCGATTGCCCGGGGCATTCAAAACTACGAGAAACTAATCTCGCCCGTTCCGGAAAAACCGTCCCTCGGAAACCGGTAGTTTTGTTTTTATCCCTCTTCCCGGTTCGTCTAATATTGATTTCCTATGAGCATTGCGACCAAAACCGGCGATTCGGGCACCACCGGCCTGATGTATGGGCACCGCGTTTCCAAGAACCATCCCCGGGTGGAAACCAACGGCGCCATCGACGAATTGAACGCCGCCTTGGGCATGGCGCGCGCCACCGCCGAACACGCTTTTATTAAAGACAACCTCTTTTGGATTCAGAAAAGCCTCGTGGATGTCATGGGAGAAATCATTGTGGACAACGCCGATCTCCCACGCTATGTGAAAGACGGCTATGCGCGGGTAACTCCAGAAATGACCAAAAAGCTGGATGCCATCGTCGCGGACGTGGAATCCCAGGGTGTGAGTTTCAAAGGCTGGGCGACGCCCGGCGCCACGGTCAACGCGGCCGCCCTCGACCTGGCGCGCACCATCTGCCGGCGCGCTGAGCGAAACTTATGCGCCCTGCACGAAAGCGGTGCCGTGCCAAATGGAGAGACGGTGATTTACCTGAATCGCCTGTCAGACGCCCTTTGGCTCCTGGCGCGTTGGGTGGAATCCAAAACGCCCGCGGCAACCTAAGGATTAATCACTTTCAAATATTCTGCGTACCAATCAATCGCCATGGCTTCCGCCTTTCGGATCCACGCCGCTTTCTCGTCGGTGTTAGCATATGAATCGTCCGGATGAAGATTCCGCGCGCGCCGTTTTTCCATCGCGTAAACACGGGCCACTTCGGGATGTGCGCGCAGATAATCCCTGAAGGCAAGATGGCGGTCAACCTGCGGCGAACCTGCCTCGAAAAAATGAAGTTGCACGACGCGCTGCCCCTTTTCCCCGTCCAAGGTGCAATAACGTCGTCCCGATATGCCATGTTCGCCATGCCAATTGTAACCCAGCGCTTCCACCGAATGACGTCGCTGATCAAGATCAGCTACGCTGGTGACCAGAGGCATCAAATCGACGATCGGCTTGGCGATCAGGTTTGGCACTGCCGTTGAACCGATATGATGAACCGCCAAAAGAGCCGGCCCCAGCACCTGCAGGCGCCTCGTGTGGTCCGCGGCCATGAACGGCCAGTCCGGATTGTATTCCGCTAGGATGACGGGAAAGGGGCGCAACACGGCACTCACTTTATGCGGCGGATGGGCGCAATTCAATTTCAACTCAACCACCGGCCGACATCACTTGGCGGCCGGCGGGAGCAGCTGCAAAATATCCTGCTGCTGCTGATACCATTCCCGCAACGGGCGCGAGAGCAAGGTGGGTTTGAAATCGTTGATATGGTCGATCAGCAGCGATTCGTTGACTGACTTCTTCAACTGCGCATTCAGGTCGGATTTTGCGTCATCCGCCCAGCCTTTGAACGAGCCGGTTTTTTCATTCAATGCCTTGGCCGCCGCCAGCCGGGTGTCGTAATCATATTTAAAATCCAGCACCTTGACCGGCACCTTGTCCAAATGACCTTCAATGTAATTGGTCGGGGAACGGGTCAGGACCACGTACTTCGCCAGGTCGATAATGCGTTGCTCCAACTTGGAGGTAATGTCGTCCTCGCCAATGCCGTCATTCGCTTCGCGACCGAGATCGCGCGGCGCATTTTCCAATTTCAAGCAGACTTGTTTGACGAAGGCCTTTTCCAATTCACCAAAAGCCTTCTCGCCGCGCTGGCGGATCAGGTCGCGTTCTTCGGGGGTAAAGGAATATTTCTTATCGTCCAATCCCACAAAAACCGCGTAGTTGGTTGAAACCAGCAGTTTGGCCAGATGCGCCGAAAGGTTGGTGGCGTTCAAACGTTGCAACACCGGGGAATTGGTTGGCTCGGCATTCAGTTCCAGCTTCAGATCCGCCGGAAACGCTGAAAACAAGGCGCGATCCACCCCGCCCAATTCGGCGATCTGGTCGTTCAAAGCCTTCCAGTGCGCCGCATGCCGCTCCTTCAAATTCAGATCGCCGATAAAATCAAATTGGTTTTCCACGCGGAAAGAACGGGTGTCGGCCCGAAACCAAGCCAGTTCATCGGCGAAAGAATTGGCCAGGCGGGACGCCATCAACGTATAGCTCAAATCCACCTGCTCCAAAGGAATCCGATCATGCGGGTTGCGCGGAGCGCGGGCGCGAATGAACGCCTCGATTACGGCGCTGGGCAGGAGGTCAATCTCCTTGGCCAGGGCCGCGTAGGAGCCCACCACCGGTTCCGGTCCATAATCGAATGTTCGCACATCATAATAGCGAATCACATCCTCATCACTGGCGAACAGAAGCTTGTTGGTCCGGGCTTCCTGGCTGTCAAAATATCCCCATTGAATGGCCGCGCGATCATGCGGCAGCGGCTGCTTCAGCGTCCGCATCCGCCACCCGGTAAACGCCCGGGCTTCGAAAATTTCATACTCCATCATGGAACTGGAACTGATTTTATTGGTGTAGGCATCCAGCGGCTGGCCCAGCAAATAGGCCTTGAACCAGGCGTCCAGTTCCGACTGGGTCAGCGTCGCAGCGAGGCTGCCGGCAAAATTGTGGCGTAATCCGAGGATATGACCCACCTCATGGGCCACGACTTCCCGCAGATAATCCTGCGATATGCGCAAAACCGCTTCGTCGGTCAAACTGTCGCTCGCCAGAACTTCTTGCAAGCCGTGCGCCAGGTCGGCGGCAAAAGCTTGTTCATCCACCTGGCAACCATCGCTGGATCCCAGAAACGAAGCCATCAAACGCGCGCCCTTTTTATCATCTTTTTTGACATTGGCCATTTCTTCCATGCTCCGCAACAGTTCGCGAGCGCGAGCCTTGCCATAGAACGTAAAGGCGCTGGTAATATATGCCTGTCCATGCTCAGACTTGCCCGAGAGCGGATCCACCAGAACATCCGCATACGCGGACCCGGCAGTGTCCCAAGGAACCCATTGCACGATGTTATAGCGGGCATCCGGTGCCGTAACTCCGGCAGGGGCTTCCTTCGCCTGCACCACTTCACGTCCAAATGCGAGGTTCCAATATAAAATACCGTCCTTGACCGCCTGCAAGTATTCCGGCGGCGTGTTGGCGGAATAATAGAATACGATCGGCTGACGGAGGTCGAAATGGGCGATCCGCGACGAGATGCGGCCGGTAACGGGCTCGATTTGTCCCTCGGTTTCAAAAAATTTGGTGTACCGCAAATCCACTGCACTCGGTTCCTTGGCCGGAAAATCTCCCGATTGATACGGCGCAATGAAATAACGCATTTCATAGCGCAACTCCTCGTCCTGATTCTCCTCGCGGCTCCGGGTCTGCACGCTCTGGCGAATGATCAATTGGCTTCCGTCTGCCCGCATTTCGAAAACGCGGCTCTCGGGGACTTCTAGAACGTCATCGTGACTGGCAAAATCCAGGGGACCGCCATCGGTCCAGGATTGCGTAAACACGCGACGCATGCCCTTATTAAAATCGATCACCACCTGGTCGCCGTCTTGCCGGACGATCGAAAAATTAGCAATCAACCGCCGGGCCGGCAGATCCTCGGTGACGACCAGGCCCTTGGTGGACTCGTACATATCGACTCCGTCGGGGAATAATTCGAATCGGACCACCTTCCCGGCGAGCCCGTGGCTGGTGGGCGACTGGCCTTGGGGAATCATGGAGGCACTAAAGAGATAATCCTTCCCGAAACCGCCTTTCGGAATTGCCAGAAGGAGTTGATCAGCCACCTGCAAAGGCGGAGCCACATTGGTGGCATCAGCAGCTTGCGCCCACCAGGCAAAGAAGCCGGAAGCTAACAAACTGATTACCGCGGCGAACACCGACAACCGGCGAAAAATCAAACGCATCACAAAAAAGTGCCGTTAACATCTCTCTTGAGCAAGCGTAAAGCACCCCCGACCGGGGTTGAAACGGGGATCGTCCGCCGAGAAAGAGGGAGGCTGTGCGATTCGCCAGCTGGCCGGATGAAGCGGGAAGCCGTCTCCGTTAGTAAGGATGAAGCGCAAATGGATCACGGACTACCGCGGGAAAATATAAAGCGTTTTACTGTGCTATTAACGCGAAAACTCTGCTACAATCATGATCTATGAATATTATTATTGAAGACGCGGAATCGTTCAAATTCTACGGAGCGGATGGAAAATGGACGGCCAACGTCGCCGATGGCAAGCGCTATGCCGGCACCAACCAGGCTTTCAAGGCAGCCAAACAGGAACCCATCGGCAAGTTCAACATCACCGGCTACATTCCCGAAACGAGACAGTTCGTCAATCTCGAGCATGGCCGCGGCACCGGTTCCGAAGCGTCAAAAATAAAATCGCCGGCTACCCTCCCCCCAACGCCCGTTGTCCCCGTTGCCTAAGCGGCAATCCAAGAAATTTCCGAGACGGTTCGCCTCCTCTTGCCCAGGCACTTGGTCGCAAGACCAATATTCTTGAGGAACAGGGGCAAATTTTTGCGGAGGGAGAGAATCATAGGCGCGATGGCGCGAATAAGAGCTTGCCCATCTCGGCTTTCTGCCGTGAGCCCGCCGTCGGTGGTTGGCGATTTCGACCGCGAATTGGCCGCCCAGTTCAACGCGGGGAGAAAATCGACGATGCCTTCAGAAGGTGTGAAAACACTCTGATTTGAATGTACGAATTGGAGAATTTATGGCACGGTTTAGCGCGCCAATAGGCGCGCAACTCATCATGAAAATCGAAGGCATCAAAGGTTGTTTCGAGAAGACTCAAGGTCTGTTTTATTTCGCCCGGATGTGCTCCAAAATCCGCCTGCACGCCCAGGGTGAACTTC
>Ga0302319_10005705_pt1 | contig 24887 bp, 23 predicted proteins | sample Bog_T0_2_FD_203319 | JGI IMG/M metagenome (GOLD analysis project Ga0302319, IMG submission 203319) | Peat permafrost microbial communities from Stordalen Mire near Abisko, Sweden - Bog_T0_2 | ecosystem: Environmental > Terrestrial > Soil > Wetlands > Peat | place: Sweden: Abisko, Stordalen Mire...
CGCCAGCGCTGCGAACTGAGGAAACGCCATGTCCAAAACCCTGGAACTGTTGTTCGACTTCGCCAGCCCCAACGTCTATTTCGCCTATCGCGCGCTCCCGACGATCCTCGTGCGCACGGGCGCAAAACTCGTCATAACCCCCTGTCTGCTCGGCGGCCTGTTCAAGCTCACGGGCAATCGCGCGCCGTTCGAAGCTTTCGCTGGCGTCAAGGGCAAGGTCGCCTATGAGATGCTGGAGATCCGGCGCTTCGTCGCCCGCCATCGCCTGACGAAATTCCGTATGAATCCGCATTTCCCGGTCAATTCGCTGAAACTGATGCGCGGGTTGGTCGCGGCGCAGACTCTCGGCGTGGAGGCCGCCTATGTCGAGGCGGGATTGCAGGGCCTATGGGAGGACGGGCTCGACCTCGCCGACGCCGCGATCCTCGCCGAACGGCTCGCCGACGCCGGGCTCGACGCGGAAAAAATCCAAAACCTCGCCGGGACGCCCGACATCAAACAGCGCCTCGTCGATCTCACCCAATCGGCCGCCGACCGCGGCGCCTTCGGTCTGCCGACGTTCTTTGTCGGCAAGGAAATGTTCTTCGGCAAGGAGCGGTTGGCGCAGATCGAGGAGGAACTGGCGAAGGGTTGACTCGAGCTCAATGTCCGACCGCTGCGTCGATGCGGAAGGGCAGAGCCGCCGACGAACCCAGGTGCGAGCTTTTCGTCTCTCGTGTACCGTGTTTTCGAGCGAGACCACGCTGCCGAGGGGGCGGCGTTGGTGATGTGCTCAGAGGTTGCACGGAAGGCGCGTCGCAATGGACGACGACAGAAGTGGGTCATCGGTTTGCGCTGCGGAGTTGCAGGGACGGGTGTTCCGGTTCGGGCGTAAGGACGGCTCGGAGATTGGGCGCGTCACGTTGGCGGCGGAAGGCGCAATCGCGGGCTATCGAAACGACAACGAACGATCCTGGTCGGTCGTTGAGGGCCGACTCGCGTTTTACAACGCCGAAAAGGAAACGACGACGATCTTCGATCGGGTCGGCGACGTCGAGGGAGGATGGGCGTTCCTCGGCGATTTCCTGCTCGCGGGCGAAGTTGCGTGGCACACTTTGCACGAAATCGTCGCCTCAAAGCCAGAACGTGTCCTCGACCAACTTGCGACGGAGCTGTACGGCGGCGAGTCCCCGTTCGAATACGCGGATCCAACCCATATCGATCAAGGTTATCCGCACACAAATCTGATTCCCGACGTGATCCGCGCTGTGCTCGATACCGCCCAACCTCGTTTTTGGCTCGAGATCGGAACTATGCTGGGCGGCTCGGCAATTCACGTCGCAGAATTGGTAAAAGCCGCGAAATTGCCCACAGACGTAATCTGCATCGATCCGTTTTGCGGCGATGTGAACATGTGGGCTTGGGAGCAGCCGGATCGCAAAGCGGGGAAGTGGCGGCACCTCAGATTGGAGCGCGGCCGTCCGACGATCTACGATCGATTTCTTGCCAACGTACGTAGTTCCGGGCATCAAGATTGCATTCTTCCGATCGTAGCGACGTCGATAGTTGGCATCAAGCTTCTCAAGAGATTGTTGGCGGAACGTCGAATAGATCGCCTTCCGGACGTCATTTATTTGGACAGCGCGCATGAGGAAGGCGAGACGTTTCTGGAGCTGCAAACCTGCTGGGATCTGCTCGGCTCCGGGGGCATTCTCATCGGCGACGACTGGTCCTGGGACGCGGTCCGCAGCGACGTGACGCGTTTCGCCAGGACGGTGGCGCTCAACGCGACGCTTGTCGAGCGCCTGGAGACGGCGCACCCTGATTTTTCCACTCATGAGAATGTTCTCCTGGACCGCGGTCAGTGGTTGCTCGCAAAATGACCGTGATCCCCTTTCTGCTCGCGCGCGGCGACAAAGAGTATGAGCGCCGGCGATTGTCGTTGTGACGCGAGGGGAGACAATGGCAAGAAACTTGATTGTATTACGCTGCGGCCAAAAATCTCTTCACCGTCACTGGTTGGGGGATGGCGGCAGAAATTGGGATATTGTCCTCGTCCCCTACGAAGACGTGGACGCCGCCGGGGCGCCGTGTGCTCCGACCATGCCCGGTATGAAATGGCCAGCGCTGTCCTCATATCTAAGTTCCAATCCAGATTGGAAACGCTACGACTATATTTGTTTGCCTGACGACGATATTTTAACAGATACGACGACTTGGAGCGATTTTTTTGACAATTGCGATCGTCTCCAATCAAAACTCGCAGCGCCGGCGCTTACGCCGGATTCGTTCTTCTCTCACCTTTCTTCGTTGCAGAATACCTCTTTTGTTGCGCGATCTACGACTTTCGTAGAGATAATGAATCCTTGTTTCAGCCGCGAATTCCTCGAAGACGTGCTGCCAACGTTCGCACTATCGCGGTCCGGATTTGGGTTCGGACTGGACATGCTTTGGGCGAGCATGTTGGATTATCGGGATCTCTGGATCGTCGACGCTACGCCGGTGCGACACACGCGGCCCGTCGGTTCCGCGCGTCAGCCTGATCTCGTCGACCTCGGCAATTACGAACTCCGCTTCATCCATGGGTTGGGAGTGGGTTGGGCGACGCACAGCCTCGGCGGCATTACCCTGGACGGGAAATTTGTCGACTTCAACTCGAAAAGTTTCGCCGAACTGCACCGTGCCGGCCTGGCTCACGTTGAACGCCATCACCCCATGCATTGGTGCGAGGTCGGGGACTTCGTTCCCAATGCGCCGCCGAAATTAGCTGAAGAGTTTCGCCCGCGGTTGAGGGCCGCGCTGGCCCATCTCTGCGAGCCCATCGCGCCGGCCTCGCGCGGAAGACCCTGCCGTTCGTCATCGGTTTCCGAATGGTCGTGGTCGCTCGATCCCTGTGTGGAAGCGACCGGCGCCAACGATGGTTTGATCAATGGCGTGTGCGGGTTTCATACCGCAATGGAGGTCAATCCGTGGTGGGAGGTCGATCTTCAACAAACTCACTTGATTTCGTCTGTCGTCATTTACAACCGTCTGGACTTTGGTTCTCGGTGCAGAGACCTCGATGTCTTGATCTCGATTGACGGACGACGTTGGAAATTGGCGTTTTCCAAGTGTGACGGAGAGACGTTTGGCGGAGCTGACGGCAATCCGTTGCGGGTGGAAATATCACCCGCCGTCGCCGCGAGACTCGTAAGGATTCAACTGAAAGGGAAGGATTATTTGCATCTGGACCAGGTTGAAATATTTGGCGAGCCCATTGCGCGGGAGCTTGGAGACGACCCCGATTCGGGGGGTAGCTGGGAGCTCGGCGTCGAAAGCGTCGTGAGTTTCGAGCGGCTTCTGGCGGACCCCCGAGGTCAATTCTTGATTGAAAAGGCGCTGCGGAACATTTTGAAGGCGTGAGGAACCGGCGCAAGGCCGACGCGGCTCAATGTCCGACATTGGCTCGGAACGTGGCGTCGAAGGCGTGAGTGTCGCCGCCGTCCTGCGCTTACGGAGTGCGGCGGCGAGGCCCCCCCGCGCGATCCCGCTCAGCCCCGCCTGAGCGCGCGTTGCAGGAGCGGCGTGTCCACCCAGCGCTCGAATTTGTAGCCGACGTCGCGCAGCGTGCCGACCAATTCGAAGCCGAGCTCTCGGTGCAGCGCGACGGAGCCGAGATTGTCGCTGCCGCCGACGACGGCGACCATTTGCCGCCAGTCCCCTTGTTGGCAGCGCGCGATCACCTCGGCCAGCAGCGCCCGGCCGATGCCGTGAGAGCGCCGCTCGGGCGCGACATAGACCGAATCCTCCACGGTGTGCCGGTAGGCCGGCCGAGTCCGATATTCGCCGGCATAGGCGAAACCGACGACGGCGCCGTCGGTGACGGCGACCAGATAGGGCAGACCGGCGTCGACCGAGGCGCGCCTGCGCGCGAGCATTTCGTCCAGTTCCGGCAGCGTCTCCTCGAAGGTCGCCGCCGAAGTGAGCACGTAAAATCCATAGATGGCCCGCACCGCGGCCATGTCGGTCTCTTGCGCATCGCGGATGAGGAAGGGCTGTGTGCTCGACATATGCGACGGCGTTTTCCGGGGCGCTTTTACTTCACCCCCAGCAGCGCCAGCATGATGCCGCCGGAGATTGCGGTGCCGAACACGCCCGCAAGGTTCGGCCCCATCGCATGATAGATCAGATAATTCTCTCTGTCATATTCGAGCGCGACATTGTGGCTGACGCGCGCGGCGATCGGCACCGAAGCGATGCCGGCGGAGCCGAGCAGCGGGTTGATCTTTTCCTTCAGGAACAGGTTCATGATCTTGGCGCCGAGCACGCCCGAACCGGTGCCGAACAGGAAGGCGAGCAGGCCGAGGACGACGATCTCGATGGTCTTGACGGTGAGGAAACTGTCGGCCGCCATCGTCGAACCGATCGCTACGGTGAGCACGATGATGATGACGTTCATCAGGCTGTTGGCGGCGGTCTTGGCGAGCCGCTCGACGACCAGCGATTCGCGAAACAGGTTGCCCAGCATCAGCATAGTGATGAGCGGCGCCACCGGCGGAAAGAACAGGTTGACGACGATGCCGATCACGATGGGAAACGCGATCTTTTCCAGCCGCGTCACCTGCCGCGACTGTTTCATGCGGATGACCCGCTCTTGTTTGGTGGTGAGCAGCTTCATGATCGGCGGCTGGATCAGCGGCATCAGCGCCATATAGGAATAGGCGGCGACAGAAATCTGCGGCAGCAGATGCGGCGCGAGTTTTACCGCCATGAAGATCGCCATGGGCCCGTCGGCGCCGCCGATGATGCCGATCGCGCCGGATTCGTTGAGGGTGAAGCCGAGCAGCTTGGCCCCGATCAGCGCGACGAAAATGCCCAGATGCGCGGCGGCGCCGAGGATGACGAGCTTGGGATTGGCGATCATCGGCGCAAAGTCGGTCATCGCGCCGACACCGAAGAAGATCAGCGGCGGCACGACCAGCAGTTCCACGCCGCGGTAGGCGTAGTTGAACAAGCCGCCGGGCAGGATCAGGTCCGATCCCGGCACGTTGGAGATGATGCAGGAAAAGCCGATGCCGACGAGCAGCAGCGGCTCGTAGCGTTTGGCGATCGCCAGATAGATCATGGCGCAGCCGATGCCGATCATGACCACATTGCCCCACCAGAAATGGGCGAGGCCGGTCTGATCCATCAACGCGCCGAGAAACGACAGGAATTGTGCAAACAAGGGACGCCCCTCCAGCCCAGGAATATCAGACGATCAGTGATGGCCTTCGCGCAACGCCTTTTCGTCGACCTTGCCCAGACGGTTGAGGAGCGGGAACAGCGCCAATACGACGCCGATCCCGGAAATCATCACCATCGACATGAAGAAGTCGACGAGGCTGAGCATCAGCGCTCCGTAGAGCGAGTCCGGCATCGTCATGGTTGAAGCCCCCGTTATACGAGCGTGATCAGCACGCCGCCGGTGTCGACGGAATCGCCGGCCTTGACCGCGATCGCCACGACTTTGCCGGCGCCCTTTGCGAACACTTCGGTCTTCATCTTCATCGCTTCGATGGTCGCGACGCGCGAACCCGCGTCGACGCTCTGGCCGATCGCGACGTCGATCGAGACGACGACGCCGGCGAGCGGCGCGACCTCGTCGCCGGCGCCGGCGGACGGCGCGGCGTGCGAGGGCGCGGCGACCGGCGCCGCGACTGCGGCGGCGACGATCGGATGGGCGATCGGCGCCGGATGCGTCGCCGCCTCCGCGCCGATTTCTTCGACGACCACGTCATAGGCGCGGCCATCGACGCTGATCTTGAATCTTCTTTGCATCCGCTGCTCCCGAATTGAAAATCGATCGTTCTAGCGATGGACTGGCTGGTGCGAGATCTGCTGCGCCCAGCGCCCCTCGTTCGCCCAGGCGTGGCCCGAGGCGTAGTCTTCGATGTGGACGACCTTGAGCCCGTCGCCGAACGCGGCGACCGCAGCGGCGATGGCTGCGACGTGATCGGCCGGGACGCCCTCGGGCTCGGGCGCGGAGCGCGCGGGGGCGTCAGGGCGCGCCGCCGCCTCAGCCAACGCCTCCTGGCGCTGTCGCTCGATCTCCGAGCGCTCGACCCAGCCGAGAAAGCGTCCGACGAGCTGGATCGCCACCCAGATGACGGCGGCCACGCCGATGACGGCGAAGACGTTGACGGCCGTGTCGAAGCTCATGGGCTCGTCCCCTCAGTCCGGTTGACGCGTCACAGCGGGATGTTGCCGTGTTTCTTCGGCGGCCGCACTTCGCGCTTGGACAGCGCCTTTCTCAGCGACAGCGCGATCGTCGAGCGGGTGATTGCGGGATCGACGACGTCGGTGATATAGCCCGCACCCGCCGCGGCGTAGGGCGAGGCGAATTCGGCGCGATAGGCGGCGGCGAGTTCGGCGGCTTTGGCCTTGGGGTTGGCGGACGCCTTCAGTTCCTTGCTGTAGAGCACTCTCACCGCGCCGTCGGCGCCCATCACCGCGATCTCCGCGGTCGGCCAGGCGAACACGAAGTCGGCGCCCATTTCCTGACTGCACATCGCCAGATACGAGCCGCCATAGGCCTTGCGCAGAATAACCGTCACCTTCGGAGTCGTACATGAGGCGTAGGCGAACAACAGCTTGGCGCCGTGCCTGATGATGCCGCCGCGCTCCTGTTCGACGCCGGGCATGAAGCCGGGCACGTCGACCAACGTCAGCAGCGGAATGTTGAAGCAGTTGCAGAAGCGGATGAAGCGCGCGCCCTTGTCGGCGGCGTCCATGTCGAGCGCGCCGGCGCGCACCTCCGGTTGATTGGCGATGATTCCGACGACGATGCCTTCGACGCGGCCGAAGCCGACGATGAGGTTCTCGGCGAACGAGCGATGCACTTCCAGGAATTCGCCGGGATCGACGATGTGCTCGATGATCGCGCGCACGTCCATCGGCCGCTGCGGATCGTCGGGAATGAGATCGCAAATGCCTTCGTCTTCGGCCAGCGAGATCAGCGGGCTCGGTCGATGCGGCGGATCCTCGGAATTGTTGGAGGGCAGGTAGGACAGCAGCTTCTGCACGATGGCGATAGCGTCGGCGTCGTCCTCGGCGAGGAAATGGACATTGCCGGAGACGGCGGCGTGCATATCGGCGCTGCCGACCTCGTCCATCGTCACCGCCTTGCCGGTCACCGCCTTGATGACTTCCGGCCCGGTGATGAACATATAGGCGTTTTTCCGGGTCATCACGATGAAGTCCATCAGCGCCGGCGAATAGGCCGCGCCGCCCGCGCAGGGGCCGCAGACCACCGCGATCTGCGGCACCACGCCCGACAGCAACACGTTCTGATAGAACACGTTGCCGTAACCGGAGAGCGCGTCGACGCCCTCCTGAATGCGCGCGCCGGCGGAATCCTTGAAGGCGACGATCGGCGCGCCGAGTTTGCCAGCCTGCTCGAACAGCGTCACGATCTTCTTGGCGTGCATCTTGCCGAGCGAGCCGCCGACGACGGTGAAATCCTGGCTGAACGCGGCGACCACGCGGCCGCCGACATAGCCGGTGCCGACCACGACGCCGTCGGCTGCCAGCACCTTGCTCTCCATGCCGAAATGGCGCGCGGAATGCTGGATATAGGTGCCCGTCTCCTGGAACGTTCCGGGTTGGAACAGCGCGTCGAGTCGGTCGCGCGCGGTCATCAACCCCTTTTCGTGGCGCGCGGCGAGCTTGTCGGCGCCACCGCCGTCGAGAATGGCTTCCCGGCGTTTGCGCATGTCGTCGAGCAGTTCGGCAAATGGCGTCATCGATCCATCCTTTTCGCGGCGTGGTCCCGCCGACGAGAAAGCGCCAGCCTCGGCCAGGCGGCTTTGCGGCGACACTTACGCGGCCATCCAGACAGGTCCGAGGGAACGCTAGACATCCTTCGGGGGGCGATCGCGCCCCGATCGACAATCCACGGCGCCCCCCAACGCGCGCCTACGGCGACATAACCCGGCGCCGGCGAAGTTGCTTCGATTCTGACAACCCTCGGCGCTCGAAGCGGAACGCCGCCTTCGCGCGCGCAAAACCGCTGCTAGCAGTTTGGCGGCGCGCGCGATTGACCGGACGCAAACGAGGGCGGCCGCGACGCGGGCGGACACCGCGGCTGTGGCGCGCGACGCCGCTCCGGCGACCGGCGATCCGCTCTGCCGTCAGCGGGGAATTCTCGAACATCTGCGGACGTCCGCGAACACTTGTCGGCCGCTTCGACCAGCCCGGCCGCGACGTCAGCTATGGCGCCTTCGCAATCCTGATCCGCGTGCGGCGCATCCCGGTTCCGCGTTCAGGGGGGCGCCGTTTCGCCGCGCGACAGGAACCGGGCGCCGACGGCGGGCGACCCGCCGCGCAACAAATCCGCGCCCTTCATCGGGCTCTTGCCGGCGCGCTGGGCCTCCAGCGCGCGAATCGCCCCGGTTCCGCAGGCGACGACGAAATCCTTGCCGAGCAGCGCGCCCGACGCGCCGCGCGCCTCGACCGCCTCGACGCGCAGGAATTTTATCCGCTCACGCCGCCCGTCGATTTCCACTTCCGCGTAGGCGCCGGGCGTCGGCGACAGGCCGTTGATGTGGGCGCTCACCACGGCGGCGTGCTGCGTCCAATCGATAGCGGTCTCCGCCTTGTCGATCTTGGCGGCGTAAGTGACGCCCTCGGCGGATTGCGGGTGGAAGGTGAGCCGCCCGTGGGTGAGGTCGTCCCAATTCTCGCGCACCAGATCGGCGGCGAGGCGGCTCAGCCGAATCGTCAGATCGCCCGCAGTCTCGGCCGGGCCGATCGGAGCGCGCCTCCTTGGCGACCGGGCCGGTGTCGAGCCCTTCTTCCATGCCCATCAGGCCGACGCCGGTCTCGGCGTCGCCGGCCATGATCGCGCGCTGGATCGGCGCCGCGCCGCGCCAACGCGGCAACAACGAGCCATGCAGATTGACGCAGCCGAGTCTCGGGCTCGCCAGGATCGGTTTGGGCAGGATCAGCCCGTAAGCGGCGACGACGGCGATGTCGGCGCGCCACGCCGCAAATTCCGCCAGCGCCGCCTCGTTGCGCAGCGACAGTGGCGTCAGCACGGTGAGGCCGAGTTGTTCGGCTTTGAGATGCACAGCCGTTTTGGTCAGCGCCAGCCCGCGCCGGCCCGCGGGTTTGGGCGCCTTGGTGTAGACGGCGACGACCTCGGCGCCCAGGGCGACGAGCGCTTCCAGCGCGGGTACGGCGAAGGGCGCGGCGCCCATGAAGACGGTTCTCATGGTAAAGCGCGCTATCATCGCCCGGCGCAGCCGTCAAAGCGTGGGAAGCCACCGACATGCGAAGCCAGATCGAATTGCGCGTCTATTACGAGGACACCGACTTTTCCGGCCGCGTCTATCATGCCTCCTATCTGCGCTTCATGGAGCGCGGACGCACGGAATGGCTGCGCGAGCGCGGCTACGAGCATCGCCAATTGCAGAGCCAGTCCGATCTGGTGTTCGCCGTGCGCGGGCTGCAAATCGAATATTTCGCGCCGGCGCTGATGGACGATTGGCTGACGATCGAGACGGTTTTCGCCGGGCCGAAGGGCGCGCTGCTGGTCTATGCGCAGAAGGTTCTGCGCGGCGCGAAGGTATTGACGGAAGCGACAGTGACGGTGGTGACGATCAGCGGCGGAAAGGTGATCCGGCCGCCGAAGGTGTTGCTGGCGCGGGCCGTGAGGGGCGGGGCGTAAGAGGCCACAAGCTTACGACGAGGCCCTTCCGGGGTCTCGACCGATTTATCCCACAAAGCCTCGCAGGCGCCCTCGACCCAAAGAGCGGCGCTCGATCCGACACGGCGGTCAAAACCCGACGCTGGGTTCCCGAATGCGTCGGACGCCAGGGAATTCGAGCGGATTCAGCCCCGCGCGGCCCGGTCGCGTGCGTTCTGCGCCTCGTCCTTCGCGCGCGCGGCCAGCCATTCCGCGTCGCCCCAACTGCGCAGCCTGTAGAAATTGCCACCGGTCGCCAGCGCCTGCGCGCCGTCCATGGCGATCGTTTCGCCCGACAGCCAGTTGCAGCCGTCCGACATCAGGAACGCGGCGAGATTTTGCAGTTCCGCCATCGTGCCGACGCGGCCTTGCGGGTTGTTGTCGCGCGTCGCCGCGCCGGGGTCGGGGCTGTACGAAAGCACCTTGCTCATGCCTTCGGTCGGGATCAACCCGGGCGCGATGGCGTTGAGGCGGATGCCGTAGCGCCCCCATTCGGCGGCGAGCGACATGGTCATCGCCTGGATTGCCGATTTGCTCATCGCCGAGGACGTGGTGAACGGTCCGCCGTTGCGGGTCCAGGTGACGGTGATCGACAGCACCGAGCCGGGATGGCCGCCCTTGATCCAGCGCTTGCCGACGGCCTGCGTCACATAGAACGTGCCGTGCATGACGATACTGGCTATCGCATCGAAAGCCCTCGTGGAGAGGTCTTCGGTCCGCGAGATGAAATTGCCGGCGGCATTGTTGACGAGGCCGGTGAGCGGGCCTTCGGCGAAAATGTCGGCGACCATCGCCTCGACACTGGCCGCGTCGCGGATATCGACGCCGTAGGCTTTCACGACCCCGCCCTGCGCCGCCATCAGCGCCTGGGCGGTCGCGTCGCATAGCGCCTTGCGGCGCCCGCAAATTGCGACTTCGGCCCCGAGCGACAGGAATCTTTCCGCCATCGCCCGGCCCAGTCCCGTCCCGCCGCCGGTGACCAGGATTTTCTTGCCGCTGAACAGTCCGCTTTGGAACATAACGACTCATCCCGGTTGTCTTTGGGAGGAGGGTATTACGAACGCTTGCCGTTCCGCCAGCGTGTACTGGAGCGGTCTCCGATCAATGAGATTCGCAGCGCAGACTCCCTCCCCCCTTGTGGGGGAGGGCTGGGGAGGGGGGTAACGCCCTGACGTTACGTGGCTTTCACCCCTCCCCCCATCAAGGGGGCGGGAGAGCGCGGCGCCGATGCTGCTCCACCGGATACCGCTCCAACGCCCGAGGTCGCGCATGTCAGCCCCGAGCGGCGTGACGCCATTCGGATCTGGAGACTTGATCGACCGACAGTCGCGCTTGAGATAGTCGAGGCCGGCGTCACGCCCAGCTATTCGCGGCGTGGTTTGGACATTCGGAGCCTCGAGATCGACCGGCAATTGCGCGCCGAGCCTTGGCCGGAAGGCGTCGCCTATGTCTCGCTGGTTAACGGTCTGTGCGGCAGCGAAGGTTGTCGGCGTCGTTTTGGCGACAATCTTCCGATCTCGCCGCGATCGACTACGGTCATTTGTCGCTGACCGGGTCGGCGTACGTGGCGCGCGAGATCCTGGGGCCGCGGATCGGCGCGGCGTTGGACGATAGCGGGAAGTGAGAGGGGGAATCCGGCGAGCCGCAGAGTGATGGGCGCTTCGATGGGAACGCTCTCAGGCGGCAAGTTCGCTACATGGTTTCCGGCTTTGTCCCGCGAGCCACGCGGGCATGCGCCGGGGGATAATCAAAGCGAGAATCCGCAACGAGCCGCCACGGGGACAGGAGTCTCGATGGTTCTCGCTCGTGGGATCGGTTCGTCGCGGGAGCGGCAAAGCCGATCGCAGGTTTGGACTCTACGACGCCGCGGGCTTCCGCTGTTGCGGCCGCCCGGGCGTCTTTGCCGCTGGCCTACGTTGCGCGCCAAGAGCCGCGGCCGTCGGCTCACAGGGGCGAGGAGGCGCGTACGAACCCCGCCGGTCGACAGCGTACGATTTGGAACCGGTTCCACGGCCATCGTAGGCTGCCCTCTCCGCAAAGAGCAGCCGCGTTCACGCTTGACGCGGAACCGGAATCCAGTTTGCCACGCGATCAGGAAAAATTCAGCACCGCGAGAGCGGGGCCGTTGCGGCTGAGATTGCCGCCGGCGAATTGAATATCCTCGCTCCAACTGCTGCCATCGAAGGTACAATACCAGAGATGCTCGTACGGATGTGGGTTCGACACCAAATGCTGATCGGGGCCGCCACGATGCACGCAACAGCCTATGCCGTTGAATTCAATTGCAGCCGGGGCAGCGGCGGACAGATTGCCTTGGGTGAATTCGTTATCTGCACTCCAATTCGTCCGCCCATCTACTTGGTCGCCTTGGAACTGGCACCACCAGAGGTCCGCGCTGTTGCCGTGGCCGCGATGAACGCAGTACAATTTTCCGTTCAGCACAAACAAAGCTGGGCGAGCGGCGGCCATGTTTCCGTTCTGAAACAGCTTCGGCGAGGACCATTGACCACCATAGTATGACACAGGCGAGGTATTCGTTGTCGGGATAGACGCACCACAGAATGTTGTTCCAGGAGATGATCGCCGCGGCCGCGCCGGGGATTGGTTGATCTACCGACCATTGCTGGGTTTAAGGATCGAACGTCAACCACCAGAGCTGAGTGCTGTCGTCGCCGCGATGCACGCAGAAGAGTCGCCCTAAGTAGTTGGCGACCGAAGGTGAGTCGGCGCACCGATTGCCTCCGGCAAATTCCTGGTCTGCAGACCATTTGAGGGTGGCGGGGTCGAATGTGCACCACCAGAGGTGGTGATTGTTTCCGCTTCCGGTATGAACGCAATACATTAAATTGCCCAGCACAGCGACGCCCAGACTACTACCGGATTCGGCCGTATTGGACAATCTCGTGTCACCCGACCATTGCTGACCATCGAAAGTAGCGTACCACAGAGGCCTTCGTCACCGGATGCGCCCCGGTGAACGGAAATGATTCTGTTCGGCATCGGACTATTCCCTCCCAGAGAATGTACACACGGCTTCTTAGCCGACCATATCGCGGGCGCCAAGCAATCCATGCGTGTTAACCTGGCGGAACACACATGTACGCACCCGGAATTACTTGACGTTATCGAGACAGGATAGGCATTGCAGAATTATGCGGGAGCAGGGTTCGCCTCGCCTGTGTAATTGGCGCCGCCGATCTCCGTTGCGTCACGCCACGCGGCCATCGCCGCATGCCGATGTCTTTCCGAAGCGTCCGACCCGGTCCAAGCCCGCAAAATGAAAAAGCGCGGCCATACGAGCAAATCTTGCAATTGATATCCTGTCACCGAGTTTCTGTCACCGAGTTTTGCCGCCGTCCATCCCATCACAGTGTTCGCGAGATTCCGCTTTTTGGCGCCCAAAGCCTTGAAATCGGCGAATCGGCGCAAAATTCTGGCGCCGCGACGGAGCCGGGCAGTCTTCGTCCGTCCCGCATTGGCCAAGCGGCCGGCGTTCGGGTTAGAAGCATTTCAAACTGTCCGAAAGGACTTGGGGCGGGCTCGCGCCGCCGGTAGGGGATGACAGGGTTGCAAGACTACAGACGAGGGCGCGAGGCGGTGTCGGCGATTTCGACGAAGATAGAGCCTTTCCAATGGCGGCGGTTCTTCGTCGTGGCGGGGCCGGGCGTCGTGGTGATGCTCGCCGACACCGACGCCGGCAGCCTCATCACGGCCGCGCAGAGCGGCGCGCAATGGGGCTACCGGCTGCTCGCGCTGCAGATCGCGCTGATCCCGATCCTGTACATCGTCCAGGAACTGACGGTGCGGCTCGCCATGGTGACGGGCAAGGGGCAGGTCCAACTCATCATCGAGAAATTCGGCCGCGGCTGGGCCTGGGTCTCGGTCACCGCGCTGATCGTCTCGTGCCTGGGCGCGCTGCTGACCGAGTTGACGGGGCTCGCCGGCGTCGGCGCGCTGATGGGCGTGCCGATGACGGTGACGCTGGCGCTGGTCGTCGTGGCGCTGATGTTCATGGCGGTCACCCACTCCTATCTGACGGTCGAGCGCATCGCCATCGCTGTCGGCGCTTTCGAACTGGTGTTCCTGGTGGTGGCGTGGCTCGCCCATCCCTCACTCAGCGAACTCGCGAACGGCGCTGTAACAATCCCGATCGCCGACCCGAAATATCTGTATCTCGCCTCGGCCAATATCGGCGCGGTGATCATGCCGTGGATGGTGTTCTTCCAGCAGTCTTCCATCGTCGAGCGCGGGCTGAAAGTTCGCGATCTGCGCTCGGCGCGGGTCGACACCGCCATCGGCGCGGTGGTGACGCAATTGGTGATGGCGGCGGCGCTGGTCGCTGTCGGGGCGACGCTGGGCAAGCAGGGCGGCGACCAACAACTCGACACGGTCGAGCAGATCGCCGAGGCGATCACCCCGTTCCTCGGCGAATTCGGCGGCAAGCTGCTGTTCGGGCTCGGCATGATCGGCGCGTCGCTGGTGGCGGCGATCGTAGTGACGCTGACGGCGGCGCGCACGCTGGCCGAAGTGATGGGCGCCAAGCACAGCCTCGATCACGGGGTGACCGAGGCGCCCTGGTTCTACGGCGCCTATGCGCTGGCCTTGGTCGTCGCCGCCGTCGTCGTCGCCTCCGGCGTCAATCTCGTCGCCCTCAGCGTCGCCGTGCAGGTGATGAACGCGCTGCTGCTGCCGATCGTGCTCGGCTTCCTGTTCCTGCTCGCGCGCGTGCTGCCGCGGCCCTATCGGCTGGAAGGGGTTTACGCCTGGATCGCTGGCGCGCTGATCGCCGTGACGACCGTGTTCGGCGTGGTCTCCGGGGTGAGCGGGTTTTGGAGTTGATCGCCGGTCGCGGGCCGTATAATCGGACGTGAAGCGCCGTCCGGAGGCGACGGCTCCCACTCCGAAGGATAAGGGACACCATGGCCACTGCGCCTCGCGCGGACTGCGCGCGATGCGCGGCGTTCTGTTGCGCCGCTCTCGCTTTCGACAAGTCCCGCTTGTTTGCTTTCGACAAGCCCGCGGGCGTCGCCTGCCGGAATCTCGGCGCGGGCGGCGGTTGCGCGATCCATGGGCGGCGCGAGGAGGCCGGGATGGCCGGTTGCGTCAGCTATGACTGCGGCGGCGCCGGTCCCTATGTGCAGCAGGAAATGTTCGCCGGGCGCTCCTGGCTGAGCGAACCGGATCTGGCCGAACCGATGTTCGCCGCCTTCTCGATTCTGCGCGAGGTCTTCGATCTCGCCGCGATGGTCGAGGCGAGCCGGGCTCTGGCGCTGCCGGGCCGGGCGCGCGAAGAGGCGGCGGTGATCGCGAAGGCGCTGCTGCCCGATCCGCCCTGGCGCGCGTCAGATGTCACGGCGGGCCGGCCCAGCGCAGCGGCGCGGCGGGCGCGGGCGTTCCTCGCTTCGCTGCGCCCTTTCGTGGAGGCTCGCGCGCGAGCTTGACAATCCCCCGTCGGGCGTTATGTATCCGCGCCATCCGACGCCGGCGGTCTTCCGACGACGTTGACCCGTTTCTAAACTGGCGCTTTGGCGCTTAACTGGTGAAGACAAATGGCCAAGGCCGCCTCGCTCAAGATCAAGCTGCTGTCGACCGCCGACACCGGCTATTTCTACGTCACGAAGAAGAACGCCCGCACCAAGACGGAGAAGTTCACCTTCAAGAAATACGACCCCGTCGCGCGCAAGCACGTCGATTTCAAGGAAACCAAGATCAAGTGAGCGCCTGCCGCTTGCGTTGATAAAGGGCGCCTCGGGGCGCCCTTTTTGTTTTGGAGTATTCTCCCCTCTCCCAAGGGGAGAGGGGTCGGCGGTGAGGGGACCTCCAGCCCAAGGCGCACAGCGAAAACCCCTCATCCTCTAGCGTTTCGTTTGCGAAACGCGGAACCTTCGGTCCCCTTCTCCCGCAAGGGGAGAAGGCGCTAATCTCCGGCCGACGGTTTGCGCAAAGCCTAAACTCGGGAATCGCCATGACCCAGGCCCACGAAAAACTTCTCATCGTCGATTTTGGCAGCCAGGTGACGCAGCTCATCGCGCGGCGCGTGCGCGAGGCCGGGGTCTATTGCGAGATCGTGCCGTTCCAGAGCGCCGAGCGCGCCTTCGCCGAAATGAAGCCGAAGGCGGTGATTCTGTCCGGCGGCCCGGCCTCCGTTCCCGACGAGGGTTCCCCGCGCGCGCCGCAAGCGATCTTCGACTCGGGCGTGCCCGTGCTCGGCATCTGCTATGGGCAGATGACGATGGCAGCCCAACTCGGCGGCGCCGTCGAGAGCGGCCATCACCGCGAATTCGGCCGCGCCGAGGTCGAGGTCGTGGAAGGCAGCCCGCTCACCGAGGGGATTTGGCGCAAGGGCGAGCGCCCTGTGGTGTGGATGAGCCACGGCGACCGCATCACCCGTCTGCCTCCCGGCTTCCGCCGCGTCGCGGTGTCGGAGAATGCGCCCTTCGCGCTGATCGCCGACGAGGCGCGCCACTATTACGGCCTGATGTTCCACCCGGAAGTCGTCCACACCCCCGACGGCGCCAAGCTGCTCGCCAATTTCGTCCACCGCATCGCCGGCCTGAAGTCGGACTGGACGATGGCGGCGTTCCGCAACGAGGCGAAACAGAAGATCCGCGCCCAGGTCGGCAAGGGCCGGGTGATCTGCGGCCTGTCCGGCGGCGTCGATTCGGCGGTCGCCGCCGTGCTCATCCACGAGGCGATCGGCGACCAGCTCACCTGCGTCTTCGTCGACCACGGCCTGATGCGCATGAACGAGGGCGAACAGGTGGTCCGCCTGTTCCGCGACCAGTTCAACATCCCGCTCGTCCATGTCGAAGCCTCCGACACGTTCATCGGCGCCCTCGAAGGCGAGGCCGACCCGGAAACCAAGCGCAAGACGATTGGCCGGCTGTTCATCGAGACGTTTGAGCGCGAGGCGAAAAAGATCGCCTCCGACGGCCACGGCGCTGTGGAGTTTCTGGCCCAGGGCACGCTCTATCCCGACGTCATCGAATCCGTGTCGTTCACCGGCGGCCCGTCGGTGACGATCAAGTCGCACCACAATGTCGGCGGCCTGCCCGAGCGCATGAACATGAGGCTCGTCGAACCCTTACGCGAATTGTTCAAGGACGAGGTGCGCGCGCTGGGCCGCGAACTCGGCATCCCCCCCAATTTCGTCGGCCGCCACCCGTTCCCCGGCCCCGGCCTCGCCATCCGCCTGCCCGGCGGCGTCACCCGCGAAAAGCTCGACATTTTGCGCAAAGCCGACGCGATCTATCTCGAAGAAATCCGCGCCGCCGGCCTCTACGACCAGATCTGGCAAGCCTTCGCGGTGCTGCTCCCCGTGCGCACGGTCGGCGTGATGGGCGACGGCCGCACCTACGACCACGTCTGCGCGCTGCGCGCGGTGACGTCGAGCGACGGCATGACGGCGGACTTCTTTCCCTACGACATGAATTTTCTCGGGCGGGCGGCGACGCGGATCATCAACGAGGTCCGGGGGATCAACCGGGTGGTGTACGACGTGACGAGCAAGCCGCCGGGGACGATCGAGTGGGAATAGGGGGGCTCTGCGTTCTTGCAAGGCTTTGGCATGAACCCCTCACGACGGCGCCGCCCACCTCATCGTATTCGCCGATCAACTCCATCGCCGCGCCGGCGCCGAGCACCCCGCCGCATCGGTCGCAAAGCGTCGGTTTGTGATCGACGAAGTCGTCGGGATTTTCGCTCAATTTGCGATTGTGCGGTTCGTGTCCCAGCTTCGCCCCGCCCGGACGCGAACTCTCTCGCTTCGCCTTCTTGTCGGTCGAAGGCGGCTTCGATGACGTCCGCGACGTCTTCTCCGGATTCTGCATGCGCAAAATCAGGTCGATCAACTCCTCCTTGCTCAAGCGCTGCAAATCAACTCGGTCCATGACCGCATGGATTCAGACTTTTCGAACCCTGGCAAGCGCGCAATCAGAAAGCCGCCGTCTTTCGTGAACCCCAAAAGGATCGCCGAAAAAATAGGGGTGGGTAATTACGGCTGCACCTTAATTTCAACGGCCCTTGGTCCCACGAATGAGGTCCACTTCAGTTCATTTCTGGATAACGCTCGCGGCCCATCACATCCAGCCAGCAGTGGATCGAATTGACCGCGAACTGCGCTGTGTCATTGCTGATGCCGACACTGACACAACCTGCATTGGCGGCGACGTCGTAAACCCCGTAAGGGGCGACCTTCCCAAGGTCCTTGTCGACGAAATCATGTACGTTCACCTCGTCCGGGCAGCCTTGCTCGCGATAATCACTGCCGCCATTTTTGAAGGCGCCAATCAACTCCTTCTTCTTCGTGTCGATCGAAATCACCGGCTGACCGCTGTCCTGGGTCGCAATCACCGCGGCGTTGATGTGCTCGAATTGCGCGTTCCGGTCCGGATTATGGCTGCCCTCCAGGGTCCTGCGGTTTACCTGCCGGCGGTATTTCAGCAAGCCCAGCAGCTTCGGGACACTGCTGTCGGCGATCTTGTGACCGGCCTCGCGCAATGCCGCCGCCAGCTTGGCATGGCTTTTCGACACCCACATAAGCGGCCGCATCGGATCGCCCATCGTCGCGGGTTCCACCAACTGGCGCAGGTCTTCCAGCAGAGCCGGGTCTTTTTCGATCAGAGTCGGGCCGCCACCGCCGGGTCGCCGCACCTCGCCGGACAAAGAGCCGGGCGCAGCCAGGTCCTTCAATCCTCGGCCGATCGTGCTGCGTGCAATCCCCGTCGCTCGGGACGCGGCGGCGATTCCGCCGTGGCCAGCCGTCTTGGCTTCCGCCGCCGCGAGAAGCCGGCGCGATCGTTCGTTCAGGTCGACCTCGACCGCCCTGAACCGTTCGCGAATCACTGATGGGTCAATCATCCCATGAGTCTAATGACAAACTGCCCGCGTAAGAATCCCCGCCACCGAAGTTCCACGCCGGGTGACCCCACGCGATTCGGTAGTCTTTCGGCGTCGCCTTAGTCTCGGGAAAGACCCCGACGCGTTATCGAATTGTTAAGCCAAATTTTGCCGGTTTATTGTCAGTGAGGCGGCGGAAGCCTAGGGCTTCCGTTCCGAGAGCTGTGTTTCTCGACGCTGCAATCCGAAACGGATCCCGCCTGTGATGGTCCTCAAAGGCAATATTTACAGCTTCAACGACCTCTACGGATACACCAGCGGCGCCGACGCCGCAGGTCATCTATCGGCCGTGGAGATTCTCGGCGGCGCGAGTTCGACGAACGATCTCATCGGCGACGCCTATCAATTGGGGGGCAGCGCGGTTGCGGCCGGGAACCTCCTCGTCGGCGGGATCTACAGCTACAACGACCTCGTCGGCGACGCCGTCATCCTCACCGATTCCGCGATCGGCGGCGCCAATACGCTCATCGGCGGTCAGTCGTCGACCAACTGGCTCTATGGCGACGCGACGACGATGCAGGGCGCCGCGACGGGCGGCCACGACACGCTGACCGGCGGACTCTATTCGACGAATATGCTCTACGGCGACGGCAATCTGATGCAGCAGAGCGCGGTCGGCGGCCACAATATCCTGATCGCCGGCGTCAGTTCCTACAACGACCTCGTCGGCGACGCGGCGACGATGACCGGCGCGGCGCAGGGTTTTGACAACCTTCTGCAAGGCGCCGCCTACTCGACGAACATCCTGGCCGGCGCCGCTAACCTGATGAGCGGTTCGGCGCTCGACGGCGGCAACAAGCTCTACGGCGGCGCGCAGTCCTACAACCGGGAAGTCGGTGACGCGACGGCGATGACCGGTTCGACCCACGGCGGCGGCAATATTGTCGCCGGCGGCGCCAATTCGACCAATTATCTGTATGGCGACGCGCTGACGATGAGCCAAGGGTCGAGCGGCGGCGGCAATACGCTGATCGCCGGACAGAATTCGACGACGTTCATGTGGGGCGGCGCGGCAAGCGTCGATCCGACCGTGAACATCAAGGGCAACGACTTCGGCTTCTCGGCCGGGGATGGGCTCGCCTATGTCGAAGACTTCCGCCACGGGCTCGACGTCATCGACCTCAGTTCGTTCGCCAACATCACCGGCTTTGCGCAACTCGATATCACCGTCGCCAACGGCGCGAGCACGATCCACCTCGGCTCGGACATGCTGATCGTCGCCAACGACGTCAAACTCGTCGCGGGCGATTTCCATCTGGCGTGAGGTTTGAGCGACGCGTCCAAACAAGCGCGCCAGATTCTCTCCCTCATGGCGAGACCTTCGGCGGGGCTCAGGACGAAGCCATTTGGTTGCTCGGCATCTACTCCGGCGCAAGGCCTGAGGTTTGGCGCCTGTCCAAAGACGTTAGGGCGCTCCTTTGGATCGGAGATTGGGCGCGCCGTCCAGCAATGCCCCGTCGAAGCGATAGGCTCGAGAGTCAGCTACTGGGCCTGACGACCTCGGGCGGTTCGCGCCGCCAAAGGCCGCTCGCAGCTTCATGTGGCGAGGCATGGATCAGGTCGGAGAGTTCTTCGACCTGATCCGCCGTCTTCAGATAATTTACCGGACCGGTAACGGTCCGCCGCCGTGACCGCCGCCACCGCCACCGCCGCCACCGCCGCCACCGCCGCCGCCGTGGCCACCGCCGCCGCCGCCGCCGATGTGGCCGCCCCCGCCGCCGCCGCCGCCGATATGGCCGCCGTTGCCGGTGCGAACGAGGCTACCTTCACCGGTTCTGGAGGCGCCGCCAGGGCGGACAACGTTTGGGCTCGAGGGCGCGACCGCCTGTGCGCCGGGGGTGGGGTGAACACCGCCCGGGCCTCGCTGGGCGCCCGAGCCCATGCCGTGACCGCCGCGTTGCCAGCCATTCCAGCCTTCGCCGCCGCCCCAGCCCATGCCTTGACGCAATTCGTATCCGCACCAATAAAAGCCTGGGCCTTCCCACCCGTTGTCGTACCAACAGTAGTTGCGACCGGCGAGGAAGAACTGCGCGTTTTCGATTGGCGCCAGTTGCGTCGAGGCGCCGGCGGCGCCAAACGGGTTTTCAAAGGTCGCCGCGCTGGCAGAACCTGCCAGCGGCAGAGCGAGACTCGCCGCGATGGCGAGCGAATAGACAAATTTCTTAGACATGGCCACTAGCCTTTCACATTCAGTTGTCCGACAGCTCGCCGTCACAACTCCTTCAATGTGACACTCCGGAGATGGTCGCCCATGCCTCCGGAATAGACTGCGGTTTCAGGAAGATGGATCATTCGATGTCCCAATGTCAGCCTCGGATAATACTCATGGCCGGGTGCTCGCCTTCAACATGGCGTCGCCGCGCGATCACCTATTAGAACAGTCAGGAGCGGGCGTTCCCACGCAGAGTGTCGGAGAGCCTGCGGCGGCCTCGGCTTTGTCCAAATCGACGTGCGCCCTGGTTGTTGTGAACCGCTCGCAGCAATCAGCATCGAGAGTCGTCGCAGACGGGTTACGCTCGACCTCGAGCGCGGTCGCCGGCGCGCGCACAACCGCATTGAATTAGTCGAATGCAGGAAGGCCGCCAGTGGTATAGGCTTTGATAATATATTGCGCTCCGCAATATATTCCTATCGCAATTCGCGACGCCCACCAAACCGCAACCATCCCCTCATTTTCAGACTAGGCCGAAGGTTTCTGTGAAGGTATTGTTTTGGCGCAACAATTCGGCGTATTTGGCGATGAGGGGCCGCAACCGATGTTCTGGCATGTTGGGGATGAGATCGTAGAGCAAGCAGCCCAGACGGAATAGCGAGTGGGTTCGGCGCTTGGATGTGTTGGACTTGAGAAGCCGATCCATGCCGAGGCTCTCGTCGGCGGCGCCGAGCAGGGTAAGCAGGACGACGGCAAGCGCGTTCAGGAGCAACATTGGATCGCGCCTCAGCGGGTCGGATATTCGCAACTCGCTCATGCCCATGCCGAATCTGAGATCCTTGGCGTCGCGAGAACTCGGTTCGATGGTCCATCTCTTGGCATAGTGATCGACGATTTCTCGGGCTGTGGCGTCGCGGTGGCTCGTCGCGATACACCAAGGCTCCTTCATGTCGTTGGCGTGGATGCACACAACCGCTGGGATTTTGCATCGAGCGGTGGTGACCTCGACATCGCGCAGCATGCGCGCCCGCGCGCCGACGCCGACCCAGCCTGCGGCGAGCCGCGTTTCTCCGTTCTCCGCGGCGACCTGGATGTTGCCGCGAAACCGAATGGCGTAGTCGAAGCCGAGGCTCTCCAGGAACTCGAACAGTTTGACGTCGCCAAAACCCCGGTCGGCCAGGATGGTCACGGCGACGCCACCGGGCAGACACGCCTTCAAGCGACACAGGCAGAGGTCTTCGAAGTCGTTGCGTGTATCTTTGAGTTCGTCCTTGCCGACCGTCAGCCACAGCAGCGGCGTCGCGCGTCCGTGGCCGGTGACCAAGTGCAGAGCCAACGTGTCGTCTGGTCGTCGGCGTCGAAGTCGGTCCAATCCATCGCCACGACGATCATCTCTCGCCCGCTGACGGAGTGACGGATCCAAGGCGCGAACAGATCCCAGACCCGTACGCCCCGGTTGCTCAAAAGCCGATCGACCTGTTTGATGGCATGCTTGTCGACGAGCCCGCGCGCCTGCGCCAGCGCATGGCCGATCATGGCGACGGCGAGCGAAGCGCCGGTCACGACGCCGAGCGCGCCGTCGGCCAGCGACAATACCCGTTTGGCGCGCAAATCCGCGGAAAACACACGACTGACGAAATTACGAACGGTTTCAACGCGATCGATGGAGGTCTGCATCTCGGCCCCGGCGGCTGACTGGTGGTCCCGCCGCCGCTTGGCGCCTCAATTCAGGCGATCGTGAGTCCGGATAAAAATGAGGGGAGTCCTGAGCGTACCCATCTCGAGAATTTTACTTGTTGCTCAAGCGGTAGTGCGATCCAGCCGCCTTCTGGCCCAACATTAGTGAATTTGTAGTTCCCGCAGCGCGGGCAAGAAAAACCGGGCACAGACGAATCGGTATCGCCGGCGCCCAGAAGCCCGCATATTCTGCAACTTGAAGTCATCAGCGTTTCTCAACCAGGGGACTTGCGGTGACAGCGCGTTTAGCGCCCTCCGGTCCCGGCGGTGAGCTCTCACGCTTCTTCACATTTGTAGCCTTGGTCCGACGACACAATGCACCGGCGGCGCGCCCCGCGCAAAATACAAAGTCGGTCTATCAACGGGGAATCAACAATCACGCGCTCTCGACGCTGGAAAATACTCGTCAACCCCACGGTTTCACAATCCTCACCCCCCATCGGCTGGAAAACGGCGGCGAGGCGACGCCGCTCCGGTCGCGCCGCGACAAGTCTCTCAGTCGTCAGCCTCCGCCGCAATCCGCCGCAACCTGTGCTCCCGCCACAGCACGAACAGCCCCGCCCCTGCGACGACAAACGCGCCGATCACGATGCGCGGCGTCGGCGCTTCGGCAAAGAACGCGAGGCCGAGGATCGCCGCCCAGATCATCGCGACATAGTCGAAGGCGGCGATGACGGAGGCGTCGGCGAAGCGGTAGGAATGGGTCATCAGGATCTGCCCGACGCCGCCGAGCACGCCGATCGTCGCCAGCATCGCGAATTCCTCGAAGCCGGGAACGACGAAGACCTGCGTCGCGGCAAGGCCCGCGCCGGGCGCCCAGGCGGGCCACAGCGCCGCCGCCAGCAGCAACGCCGCGCCGAGCGCCGTGGTGACGCAGGAAAAATAGAATACGATCGCTCCCGTGGCTTCGGAATAGGTGAGGCGGCGGGTCTGGATCATCGCCACCGCCGCCGAGAGTGCGCCGATCAGCGCCACGATCACCCCGACCTCGGCGTTTTCGCGCGCCGCCCCCTCTCCCAAATGGTCGGACAGCATCACCAGCACACCGGCGAAACCGACGAACACGGCCGCCCAGCGATAGGGTTTGACGATCTCGCCGAGCGTGAACGCCGCCAGCGGCACGACGAGCAGCGGCGTGACGAAGGTGAACGCCGTCGCGTCGGCGAGCGGCAGAATGGCCAGCACGATGAAGGCGGCAAACATGCCCCCGGAGCCCGCGATCGAGCGGCCGATGTGTCCGACCGGGCGCTGGGTCGACAGCGAGTGCGGCAGCTCGCCGCGCCGCCACAGCCAGACGAGCAGCACCAGGATCGCGAAGACCGAACGGAAGAACACAATCTCGGTGACGCCGAACCGCTCCGACGACGCCTTGATGAGCGCGTTCATGCCGGCAAAGGCGAGGGTCGCGGCGACTTTCAGCGCGACGCCTGTGCCGACCGACCCCTTTGAATCGGACACTTGGCTAGAACGCCCCCGGGAACGCGCCGCCGTCGATGAGAATGTTCTGGCCGACGATAAAGCCGGCGTGGGCGCTGGCGAGGAAGGCGCACAATTTGCCGAATTCCTCGGGCGAGCCGATGCGATGGGCGGGGATCGCCGCCGCGCGCGCCGCGCGCGCCGCCGCCCCGGCGTCGCCGCCGCCGAACATCTGCCTGACGCGATCGGTCTCGAACAGGCCCGGCTGCATCGAATTGATGGTCACGTTGAAGGCCGCATAGCGCCGCGCCGCGCTGGCGAGGAACGCGGTCAAGCCCGCTCGCGCGCCCGACGACACATCGAGCCGCGCCACCGGCGAACGCACGGCGCCCGAGGTGATGTTGATGATGCGCCCGAAGCGGCGCTCGGCCATACCCGGCAGCGCGCGCTGGATGAGCTGGATCGGCGTGATCATATTGCCCTCGACGCCTTGCAGGATGTCGTCACGGGTGATCGCCTCGAAATCGCGCGGCGGCGGTCCCCCGTTGTTGTTGACGAGAATGTCGGGCTCCGGGCAGGCGGCAAACAGCGCGTCGCGCACGCTCGCCTGGTTGAGATCGCCGACGACGACGATGACGTCTGCGCCGGTCTCGGCGCGAATTTCCTCCGCCGTCGTCTCGGCGACGGCCAGATCGCGGCCGTTGATGACGACGCGGGCGCCCGCACGCGCCAGTTCGAAGGCGCAGGCGCGGCCGAGACCCTTGCTCGAAGCGCAGACGATCGCGGCGCGTCCGGCAACTCCCAAATCCATGTTATTGCTCCTGACTATCTCGCGCACCCAGGGCGCTGGAGCGGCGTCCGAACCAAGAGAATCGCAGCCTGGACTCCCTACCCCCTTGTGGGGGAGGGTTGGGGTGGGGGGTAACGCACGGAAAGTGCGTGGCTATCCCCCCCCCCCCCACCCACCCCCCTACAGGGGGGGGGGGCAAAAAACCCCGC
>Ga0302319_10005706_pt1 | contig 24886 bp, 26 predicted proteins | sample Bog_T0_2_FD_203319 | JGI IMG/M metagenome (GOLD analysis project Ga0302319, IMG submission 203319) | Peat permafrost microbial communities from Stordalen Mire near Abisko, Sweden - Bog_T0_2 | ecosystem: Environmental > Terrestrial > Soil > Wetlands > Peat | place: Sweden: Abisko, Stordalen Mire...
CAGCCTGGGCCAAAGCGCAAAAGCCCCAACCTCGCCAGCTCGCATCGTAAACGTCAGAGCCTAAATCTCTCGCACCTCTGATCCGCTCGGTCCATTGTCAAGAGGTGCCATGCGTACCGCTTACACCAGGTTGAACTGTAACTGCGGTTTTTAGGATAATATGAGCAAGGTGAGCAACAGCGTGAGCCGGAAGACGGATTATGTGGTGGCGGGCGAGGAGGCGGGGTCCAAACTAGAGAAGGCGCAGAAGCTGGGGGTAAAAATCATCGGCGAGGCGGAGCTGCTGGCCTGGGCGGCAGAATGAACCGCACTCAGATGGGCCGGCGTTTCTGGAGATGTTTGCGGATGGCGGCGAGGAGGACGGGCCGGGGCGCGGGTTTGCACAGATAATCATCCACGCCCATGCCAAAGCCGGTTTGGATCTCCTTGGGGGAGACCTGGCCGGTGAGAAAGATGACGGGGATGGCATGGGTGACGGAATTTTCGCGGAGCGCCTTGAGGACGGCATAGCCGTCCATGCCGGGCAAAACAATGTCGCACAATATCAGATCGGGCCGCACGGAAACTGCGAGCTTGAGCCCGGCTTCACCGGAGGTGGTGCCGGTGACCTCGTAATTCTCACAACTGAGCATCTCGGTGAGCGGTTCCAGGACGTTCTCATCGTCCTCGATTATCAATATTTTGGACATGCGTCAGGAGGATCGTGGGGTTCAGGCCGGGGTGGAGTTGCGGGTGGCCTGGAGATAAAGCACGACGGCCTCGGTTTTGGATTTCACGCCCAGTTTGCGGTACATGCGTTTGGAGTGGCTGTAAATGGTCTGCGGGCTGCGCTGCATCTCATCGGCAATTTCTTTGTAGGATTTGCCCTCGGCGAGGTGGCCGAGGACGACCCGTTCCTTTTTGGTGAGGGTGTCGATGGATTTTTCGTGGGTCTGGTTGGTTTGAAACCGGCGGATGATTTTCTTCATCACGTTGGTCTCCATGGCGAGGCCGCCGGCGACGTAGCCCTCGAGGGCCTTGAGAATCTCGCGCATGGTCTGGGTCTTGAGGAGGTAGCCTTCGGCACCGTTGGAGAGGGCGCTGCCGATGAGGGCATCCTCGGAATGACCGGAGAGGACGATGATGTGGACCTTGGGGAATTTGGCCTTGATGTCGCGGATCAGCTCGCAGCCGGAGGCGCGACCGAGGAGGAGATCGACAAGGACGACATCGTAGACGTTGCGTTCCATGCCGCGGAGGGCGGCCTTGGGATCCTGATAACCGACGGGCCGGGAGAAGCCCAGAACCTGCTCGGTGTAGTCACAAAAAGCGGTGAGAAAATCCGCATCGTCATCAACAATTGCCAGCCTGATTTCCATGATTGTTACTTTTTGATGTTGGTTCCGCGAGCGCCCAGATCCGGGCTCATGTAATGGAACCGGTACTGGTCACTGGTGACTGAATGTAAATCAAAGCCCCGGTTGCTCAAGTTTATAAGTGCAAAATTGGCGGCGGCGGACGGGCTTAAGAATCCGCCCCAATTCCGGGTGATTTCCCACGTTATGACCAAAACTGGTTAAACCGCCCCGGCAAAGACCGGTTCCCCCATGCAGTTACCCTATCATGGATGACCGCGACATTTGCAGGGAGGTCTCGCGGCTGCGCAAACTTTTAGTGATGAAAAAAGAAAGGTTTGCCATGAAAACGAACTTCACAGGGATGGTTCTTTGCGCGCTGGCCTTCGCCGTGGGCGCGGTGTTGAATCCGGAGGAATCCGCCGCGGGCGCGAATGCGCAGGTCATCACCTCCTCCCCGGTCAACTCGAGCACGTATCATAGTTCCACACTGCTGGCGGATGGACGGGTCCTGGTGGTGTCCGGCAGCGGGAAGAGCGGGGTGGTCTCGAGCACGGCGATTTATGATCCGGTGAGCCAGACGTGGACGGCGACCGGGGCGTTGAATGTGCCGCGGGTGCAGGCGACGGCGACGTTGCTGCTGGACGGGCGGGTGCTGGTCGCGGGCGGTTATGCCGCCAACGGGGTGCTGGCGAGCGCGGAACTTTTTAATCCGGCGACGGGGACCTGGAGCATGACGGGAGCACTGAATGTGCCGCGCTGGCTGCACAGCGCGATCTTGCTGACCAATGGCGAGGTGTTGGTGGCGGGCGGCTACAACCCCAGCGGCGGCCAGGCCTCGAGTGAACTTTACAATCCGGCCACGGGCGCCTGGACCCTCACGGGCAACACTTCCTGTGCGCACTGGCTGCACACCACAACCCAGCTGGCCAACGGAAATGTGCTGATGGCCGGGGGATTCAACGGGGGCGGGCCGGGGGTCTGCGAAATCTATAATCCCAACACCGGGACCTGGACGCAGACCTGGGCGCTGCCCAATGCCCGGTTTCAACATGTGACCATCCCCTTGGCGAACGGGCTGGTGCTATTGACCGGCGGGGCGGGCTACAACGGCGCGGGATTTCTGGCGGACACTGAACTCTATGATCCCGCCACGCAAATCTGGACCAAAACCGGCCCGCTGAACATTCCGAGGTTCAATCCCGTAGCCACACGGCTGCCGGACGGCCGAGTGCTGGTGGCCGGAGGCACCGGCCCGGGCGGTCAGCTGGCCAGCATGGAGATCTATGACCCGGCCAGCGGCACGTGGACCCTAGCCGGCACGCTCAATAATGTGGGCCCCAATCAAAGCGCGACGTTGCTGGCCGACGGTCAGGTGTTGATCACCGGCAGCTTCACCGATCCTACGGCCGCGGCCGGCGTCAGCGATTTGCTCAATGCATCCGGCCAGGTGGTGAACCTGGTCACGGTGACCTTGGGCAACCTGAACCAAACGTATGATGGCACCGGCAAAACGGTCACGGTCAGCACCTCCCCGGCCGGCCTGCCGGTCAATGTGACTTATAATGGTTCGGCCAGCGCGCCGGTCAACGCGGGGAGTTATGCGGTGGTGGCCACGATCAGCAACCCCAATTATCAGGGCGTCGCGACCAACACGCTGGTTGTGGGTGCTTCGCCCATCACCCTGAATGCAGGCGCAGGGGCCAACGGTACGTTCCAACTGACCTTCACCAATTCACCGGGAGCCAGCTTCACAGTATACAGTTCCTCCAGCCTGAGCAGCTCGGTCAACCGCTGGTCGGCGCTGGGGACCGCCACGGAAGTTTCGCCAGGCGTGTATGTGTTCACGGATGCCACGGCCGGCCAGGCGCCGCAACGCTTTTATCGGGTGGCCGCACTATGAAAAACCGGCCCAACAGTGAAATTAACCAATTTTGATTAAACCGGGTTCGAATGCCGGAAGGGAAGGCGCCTTTTGCTTTATTTTAGCTGAACAACACCTTTGCCCGGGCCCCCCACTGCCATGGTAAATTTAGAACAATGAAACGGGAAATAATCAACCAAGCCAGACAAACAAAAACCTTGATCAATAAAAAAATTATGACCTTTTTATTTCAACCCAACCTGTTGGCCGCGACGAAACCTTCCAGTTTTAGCCGGCTGCTCAATCTGGCGGATCAGTTGGTGGAGACGGCGGCGAAAGCGAAATATACCGGCGAGCTGGCCGCCTGCGGCATTGATTCCGATTTTCTGACCCGGCTGCGGGTCAAGGTTCTTCAGGCCACGCTCAATCCGACCCCGGAATATGGGCTGCTGACGGAAGTGGCCGCCATGTGCCTGCAGATCCAGATCTCGGCGGATTCCATTTCCCTGGCCGGCCAGAAGGAACCCGCGGAAGTCCTGTCTGATTTTAAAATCGTCAGAAGCTGAGCCGGTTATTTTACCCGCATTGCCAGCACCGAGATGGAATTGGGGGCGAAATCGTGGACAAAGGAAGATTTCAGCCCGGTGAGTTTGGCAGTGACCGGCACGAGATGGACCGGGTCGTTGATGGAATTGGTTTCATCCGGCGAGCCGGTCAGGGTAGTGATAGTGCCGGCGGACGCCACGGAGGTGGTGCCATTGAGGATGATATCAACGGACTGCGTTGTGTCCGTAACATTGACCACCTTGAGATATATCACCCCTTTGGCGCTGTCCTTGGTGACGGAATAATCCAGCGGGGCGATGCGGGAGACGGGCAGACCGGTGAGAGCTGCCTTTAAAAGCACATCGCCATGATTCCGGCTGAAGAGTTGGATGGCGTAATAGCTGGGGGAACCGAAGCTGTGGAGCGCGTCATAGCCGATCAAGTCCGGCCGCCATTGCCGGCCGCCGGGGTTGACGTTCACGAGCATGGGGGCGTAGCAATTCATCACGATGAGGTCGGAATTTCGTTCCATGGCCGCCAGCCAGGCGGCATCGCCGAGGGCGGCTTTCATGGCGGGGGTCGGGGGCAGATGGGCGGACGCAGCATTCCAAGGGACGATGTCCTCGTAGGCGGCCCATTCTCCGACAAATATTTTTGGCCCGGTGCGTTTGTATTTATCGAAATGGGTGGGGGCATCCTGCTCAAAATCGGCGGCGGAGCTGTAGTAATGTTCATCCAGCGCATCGGGAGTCCGGCTGTGAACACGCTGGGATTTGTGTTCATTGCCGATGGTGGAGATGCATTGGAGTTGGGGATATTTGGCCTTGATGGCATCGTAGAACTGGGTAAACCGGGCGTCGTAGGTGCCAGACTTGTCAAACCAGTCTTCGTTGCCGATCTCCACATAGGTGAGTTTGAAGGGCTTGGGATGGCCGTTGGCGGCGCGGACGGCGCCCCAGGGTGTGCTTTTATCACCGGTGACATATTCAATTTCATCGAGCGCGGCCTGGACGTAGGGCTGAAGAGCGATCCCTGGTTGGATCAATTCAGACTTGGGGGGCAGGCTGTATCCGGCATATACGGCGAGCACAGGCTGGGCGTTCAAATCTTCGGCCCATTCCAAAAACTCGAGCAGGCCGAGGCCGTCGGAGGCGCGGTAGCCCCAGCAACCGGGATGGCCGGGGCGATTGGTCAGGTCACCCAAGGTCTGTTTCCAGGGGAAGCGGTTGGCGATGGAGTCGCCCTCCAGAAAATTCCCGCCGGGAAAGCGCAGGAAGGAGGGTTTCATGTCCGCGAGTTTTTGCATCAAGTCCACGCGGTTGCCGTTAGGCCGGTCGTGCCAGGCGGGCGGGAAGAGGGAGACGAGATTGAACCAGACCGTGCCGGGCTGATTGACCGTGAGGACGAGCCGGGCCTGGTTCGTGGGCGTCACCCCGCCGGTTTTCAACGTGAGAGTGTATTTCTGCCAGTCCGCGCTGAGATGGCTGATCCGGCCCTGAGCATATACGGTCGAGCCGTCGTTGCTCTCCAGTGCGACGGTGACGGAACCGGTGAATCCGACGGCGGCCCGGGCATAGCAAGAGGCGGCATAACGGGTGTGCGCCTGGATGGGAATGCCCCAATAACCATCGTTGGCGATGCCCGCCGGCGTCTTGGCGGAGGCGGCCGTGACATCCAAGCGGAGACTGGTGACCAGATTTGTGTTGAGGGATTGGGTGTTATCCAGGGCGATGCTGGCGGCGGCACCGTTGGCCTGAACCACGGACCAATGCACGGGTGTCTGGGCGTCGTCCTTGAAGACCCGGTTCTGGACGAGCTCGGCGTAGAGGCCGCCATCGTAGGAATGGTTGATTTCCTCGGTCATCATGCCGTAGAGCGTGGGGCTGACCTGGCCTGCGGGCTGGCCGGCATCAATGGTCAGGGTGGCGGCCACAGCCGGGTCTTGGTTCGGGTCCCCTGCCCCGTTGACGGTCGCCCGGAGCAGGCCGAGGGCAAAAAACAGCATCAAAACGGAGGCCGGCAACGTGTTGAGGCAAGAGGTGCGGATGAATCGTTTCATGATTAAGCGACAGAATGCAGATACTGCCAGGGCTTGGCAAGCCGATGAAATTCCGGGTATTGACCACTCAACCGGCGGGCGACAACAATTCCAGCCGAAACTCCTTGATGGCGTTGAGCATGAATTGCACGGCCACGGAGGCGAGGAGCAGTCCCATGATGCGGATGGCGAGGCTCATGGCGATGGGGCCCAGCCAGCGATCGCCCCGGGCGGACAACCGCAAGATGAGGTAGCTGACAAAGGCTACGGCCACGATGCAGACGTAGAGCGCGCAATGCTGGGCAATCGTCCGGGCCTGGTTTTGGAGGAGGATGGTGGTGGAGATCGCGCCCGGTCCGGCGAGCATGGGAATGGCCAGGGGGGGTGATGGCGACCTCGGTTTTATCCACGCCGGCGAGGGTTTCCTCATTGGTCTCTTTGACGCGTGAACGCTGGGCGCGCAGCATATCCAGCGATACCTGCAGGAGGACCAGACTGGCAGGCCATCTGGAAGGCCGGCATGGTGATGCCCATGACGCGGAAGACGAGCTGGCCGGTGAGGCCGAACACGAGGAGGATACCGGCAGCGACGGTGCAGGCGAGGCGGGCGGTGCGGAGACGTTGACCGGGCGAGTCATTAGGGGTCATCGCCAGGAAGGCGGGGACAGTCGCCAACGGATCAACGATGACGAACAGCGAGCCAAAGGCCAGCAGTATGTACTCAGAGAAACTAATGCCCCAGCTTGGCTGCGCGGGCCGGGCAAAGTCAATGCCGGACCGCGACGGTGGCGGGCTTCAGTGGCGCTGGAAGCCGGCTTGGAGGAAGCTGGACTGGATGTTGTCCGCCATGGCACCGTCGTAATCCTTGTTGGCGAATTTAGCGGCACCGCGCAGATGGTAGTAAGGGGGCCAGGTCGGATTGAGCTTGATGGCCTGATCGAAGTCGGCAATGGCCCCGGCGAGGGCACCTTGGGCCTGCTTCGCCTGACCGCGCTGGGAATAGGCCATGGCAAAATCTGCTGACGACCAGTCGCCATCAGACTGCCGGCCAACCGTCATAATATTGTGGTTGCTGTTGTAATAAGGTTTGAGGTCGATGGCCTTGGTGTAGTCGGCGATGGCGGCGGCCACGTCGCCTTTGGCCTGCACGGCCCGGCCACAATCATTCCAGGCGGGCGCAAATTTTGGATTTACTTTAAGGGCGAGTTGGAAGTCCGCGAGGGCGCCATCCGGGTCGCCACCAACCAGCCGGGCGTTGCCGCGATCGCAGTAGGAAGTCGCCCAATTCGGGTCGATGTCAATGGCCCGATTGAAGTCATCGATGGCACCGGCCACATCCCCTTTCAATACTTTCGCTTCACCCCGACCAAGGTAGAACCACCATGATTTCGAATCGAGCTGGATGGCTTGGTTAAAATCGTTGATGGCACCGTTAAAATCGCCGATCTGCTTCTTCGCATTGCCGAGATCAATATAGGAATCAGCATCCTGGGGATTCAGCGCCAGCGCATGATTAAAATCAGTCAGCGCACCGGCAATGTCGCCGGCCGATTGTTTCTCCAGGCCGCTACGGTCGTAGTCCACCGTAGTATTGCATCCGGTCAGGGCAAGGAGCAGCGGGGCGGCCAGGAGGAACAGGAATGGGCGGTACATAGTTTATTGAGTTGGGAGAATCAAGATTTGGTTATGAAATAAATGATTATTCAGACGGGCTGCCAGGTGGCGCCGATCAGGCCGCCGATTTCCTCGAGCAGGGTGGTTTCCGCCGGGGTATATTCGTATTCGCGGCGGGTGCCGATGCCGAGGGTGCCGACGATCTGTCCGGCGCGACGGATGGGCACGCAGAGGGCGCCACCGACGCCGGTTTGCCGCGCGCCGGGCTTGGCGACGCCGCTGGTGTCGGTCTGCAAATTACACATGGTCACGGGGCAGCCCTGCGCGACGACCTGGCCGGCGATGCCCTTGCCGACAGGAATGGTGCTCACGATATCGAGCAACTGCGGGGGCAGGCCTTTTTGGGCGGCGAGGTGCAGCAAGGGCAGCTGGGGCGGCTCGGCGGTCAACCGGTGAATGGTGCCGGTTTCGGAATGGAAATGGCTGAGAACCGCGTCCAGAACCGCCGCCAGAACGGTATCTTGGGAACCGCCGGTTTTCAGCAGCAACGTGAGGTGGCTAAGGAGTTTTTTCATTGGCATCCGTACCGGAACGATAATGCAGCACGCGGACTTTTTCAAGGGTCACCAAGCCGCCACCGATCATGAAGTTGAGCTTGGGGAGGAAGGCGTTGATTTTTTCCTCGCTGTCGACAAGTTCGATGACCAGGGGCAGGTCCATGGAGAGCTGCAAAATATTGGTGGTGTGGAGACGGCTGGATTTGCCGTAACCCATGGGGCCGCGCAGGACAGTGGCGCCGGCGAGCCTGGCCTCGCGGGCGGCCAGGACGATGGCCTCATAGAGGGGTTTGTGCTCCCACCGGTCGCTTTCGCCGATGTAAATGCGGAGGAGGAGGGCTTCGTTGGGGACTTGCATATCAGTTTCCTTTCAAGCTGTTGATGATGCCGCCGAGGATGTAGCCGAGCCAGACAGCGACGAGGCAGAGGACGACGGACAAAACAATGTTGCCACCGGCATACAGGAAATTGCCGCCCTGCAGACGTTTCAAGGTTTCCAGACTGAAGGCGGAAAAGGTGGTGTAACCGCCGCAGATGCCGACCATGAAAAATTGGCGGAAGTGCGGGGACGCCCAGAAGCGGCCTTCGGATTCATTCAGGGAGGCGAAGATGCCGATGACGAAGGAGCCGGTGATGTTGATAACCAGCGTGCCCCAGGGAAAGACGGAACCGTAACGTTCCGCGACCACCCCGGAAAGCCAGAAACGGCTCAAGCTCCCGAGCGCCCCGCCGACCGCCACACAAAAATAGGCGAACCACATGAGCCGAGGTTACTGCGAAGAGTGATGGTTATCAAACAATACTCCGCTGGCGAATTGAGGAGGAGCATAAGCAAAAATTGGGCTATCCGAGGGCTCAGCCTACGCTCTTGAAAGTGTAAATTTATTTTACACAAACGCCACATGAGGTTAAAGCCATGCGGGTAGAACTGTCGGTAAAACTGGGGTATTTCATTCATTGAAGGAGTGTAAACAGCGATAGAATGGCAGCTTGTAGCACCGTGTAAACGCATTGCAAATGCAATTCCGGCGCATTCGCTTTGCATGTTACTTTGCCATTGTTTGGCCGCCGCACTCTGATATAATAGGAGGAAAATTATTTAAGTTGCTGATTTAAAATATATTAGGAACAAAATGCTGAAACAAGAAACCTCCTCATAAAATCAGGCACGGTACCTGCTATAAATGCAGCTGAGCTAGAGGGCTTAAACAAAAAAAGTAGTAACAATTTACATAAATACTAACATGAAAACCGCGACCAAATCAAAGACCAGCACGATGATGCTGGGCTTGGTCGCTTTGATCATGGCGCAAGGCGCAGCGAAGGCGGTTCCGCTCACCATGGAGGGGGTGACGGGGAACTTGAATGATTACGTCACTTTCAGCATTCCCGCCCACGGCAGCACCCCGGCTTTCAATTATAGCTCGGATGAGTCGATGGGCTTCACGACTTACAAAGTGGGGTCCGGGCCGCTGGTTTATTCATTTTGCATGGATCCGTACGATCCGAGCACCACGCAGACGGAAAATTACACGGCAGTCCCGCTGGCTAGCGGACCGGAGTCCTCGTTTGGCAGTGTGGCGATGGGCTCCACCGCGGCGCTGGCCATTGAGAAGCTTTGGGGCACGTATTACAGCAGTGCCCGGGCGAACGCGACGGTGGCGGCGGAGCTGCAACTGGCGATTTGGACAGAGGTCGCGGAGTCGCAGGGCGGCACGGTAAGCGCGGTTTTCTATCAGACGCAGGCGAATGACATGCTGGTGGACAGCCAGTCGTACAGCGGCAGCCTGCCCCCGCTCTTTGCCTGGTCCAACAACAGTTATCAGGATTACATCGGCGTGCCGGACGGCGGCACGACGGCGCTGCTGCTGGGGCTGGGCCTCACCGGCGTGGCGGCAGTCCGCCGCAGGTATTTCCCGCCGCAACGGCCCTAGGGGCCGGCGGATGAGCGCACGCGGAACGGACGTTTAAATAAAAAACCCCGGCCTTGGGCCGGGGTTTGTGTAAAAAGGGACTGATTAATTCTTCCGACGACGCCAGGCCAGCAGGGACGCGGCACCCAGCCCGGCCAAGGCCAGAGTGGAGGGTTCCGGCGTCGGCGGCGGAGCTTGTGGAATCGCGGTTGAACCGCCCAGATTCGACAGATTTACGGGACCGGCAATTACAATTTTGCCCGAAGGACCAGCGGAAACGTCAGCTGACAGGTTTACAGGGTTGTCAATAACCACACTGTTCAAAGAACCGGCGGCAGCGGCATCAAACGGCACCGGGTCGGTCAGGGACAGGTCAGCATTCACGGAGGCACGGGCCGCACCGGCGGCCATCAGGCCGACAACACCCACGATCAAAAATTTTCCCAATAGATTGATTTTGGTTTGCATATTTTCAAACTTCGATTACTTCGAAAAGGTATCTAACCGAAAAACTTGCCACAAGCAAGCCATACTTTCTTGAAAGCAAAATACCCCGGCGAAAGGCCGGGGTATTTTGTAAAAAAGGACGGTTTAATTTTTCCGACGGCGCCAGGCTAGCAGGGAGGCGGCACCCAGCCCGGCCAGCGCGAGGGTAGCAGGCTCCGGCACAACTTGCGGAATCGCGGTTGAGCCGCCCAGATTCGACAGGTTTACGGGGTCAGCAATTACAATTTTGGCCGAAGGACCAGCGGAAACGTCAGTTGACAGGTTTACGGGGCTTTCAATAACCACACTGTTCAAAGAACCGGCGGCAGCGGCATCAAACGGCACCGGGTCGGTCAGGGACAGGTCAGCATTCGCGGAGGCACGGACCGCACCGGCGGCCATCAGGCCGACAACACCCACGATCAAAATTACTGCCGAGCGCTTGATTTTGTATTTCATAGTTAAAAACCTCACTTATTTCAAAAATATTTTGACTGAAAAACTAATATAATCAAGTAATATTTTTTATAAAAAAAACCCGGCCAAAGGCCGGGGGGTTTGTGTAAAAGGGACTGATTAATTCTTCCGACGACGCCAGGCCAGCAGGGACGCGGCACCCAGCCCGGCCAGGGCCAGAGTGGCGGGTTCCGGCACCTGCGGGATGGCGATGGGACCGCTGGCATCCGGCGGATTGATAGGGCTAGAAATCACGACGTTGGCCGCAGGGCCGGCAGCAGCGGCATCAAACGGCGTCGGATCGGCCAGGGACAGGTCAGCATTCACGGAGGCGCGGGCCGCACCGGCGGTCAACAGCCCGACAACCCCCACAATTAAAATTCCACCGAATATGTGGCCTTTGGATTTCATAGTTAAGTTTATCTTCAAAATTAGCACCGACTTGAAAAGTTTTACCAGCAATGGTTGGTTAAGCAAGAAAAAATTCAAACGCAAAAAAATCTGGACCCCATGCCATGCCATTGCCGGCCGAGGACCATGGGATCACCACTGGCGGCCCAGCAGGAGATTTTTGTTGGTCAGCCCGTGGGCGACGGCGAGGAGGATGTTCTCATTGATGCGGTCGCGGGCGAAGCGCTGCTGTTCATTGGGATTGTCGCAGACATAGGTGATGACCCCGCCGGCGTTGTCATAGGTGATGACAATTTTCTCGCAGACAGGTGTTTCACCGAGTTCGGCGAGCGCGGGGGCATAGACGCCGACATAACCCTCGGCGTCCGGTTCGCCCAGGCGGATGCCGAAACGAAAGATGAGGCTGAGGCCATGGAGGGAGACCAGCAACTGGCCGGGGTCGGGCTGTTTCTCGGGCACCCGGAAGTGTTCGGACACCTTGGATTCTGAGCCGACATATTTGCCGAGGCCCTCCAGAATTAATTTACCCTCGACAGCCAGGGCCTTGATCGCCAGGGCTTGTTTGTTAAAGGTCATATAGGCGGCAGTCATATTAAATACGGCCTTATTTTGCGGTACGGAGGAAGGAATACAAGCCGTTGAACCGGTCTAATTTGGGTTAATTTTGGGCGTGGAAACCGGAAAAGGGCGGCATATTAACCCGAACTTCTAAATTGGGCAACTGGCCCCGCGTCCGATGGTCAGACGGAATACTGACGCAAGTATTTGACGGCCACCTTGAAATCCTTCGGCCAGGGGGCGGTGATGGTGACGGGCTCCCCGGTGATGGGATGATTGAGGGCGAGTTCTTCGGCGTGCAGCGCGACGCGGGCGAGCAGCGGGCGTTCCTCGCGACCGGGCTTGAGGCGGTAATCGGATTTCAACCGGGAGAGCCAGAGCGGTTTGCCGCCGTAAAGTTCATCACCGACAATTTTGAGCCCGACATGGGCGGCGTGAACGCGGATCTGGTGGGTGCGACCGGTGATGGGGCGGCAGCCGAGGAGGGCGTAACCGAAACGGGTGAAGTTTTCCAGGACGTCGAACACGGTCCGGGCGTTTTTGCCGCCCTTAAAATCGGCGCGCATCATGCCGAGCTTGACCGGATGCGGGGCGAGCTTGACGGAGACTTCGAAATGGGTCTCAGCAGGTTCACCGCGCGCGAGGGCGACATATTTTTTGGCCGGTTTGTCGGTGCCAAACAGGTTGGCGAGCTGGACGAGGGCGGGCTTGTTTTTGGCGAGCAGGATGATGCCGCTGGTTTCAAAGTCCAGGCGGTGGGCGTTGCTCAAGTAAGTAAGATTGCGTTCGCGAGCCCAAGGCTTGCCGGCGGCAATGCCGTCATGGAGCAGCCGCATGAGGTTGGGCCGTTCGGCATCGTAACGGTCCGGAGAGGTCAGCAGGCCGGACGGCTTGTCCAGGGCGAGCAGGTGCTCATCTTCGAACAGAACAGCAATTTCCCAGAACTCCTTGGTGGCGGGCGACGAAAGTTTAATGGCCGCGCTCACGCTTATTGGGGCATCTGCAATGCGCCGGCGGCCTCGTTCTGCAACCATTCATTGAAGGCCTCGTTCTGGCGCGCGCGGCGGAGGTTTTTGGTGTACTCCGGCAAATCCGCGACGAGCTTGCTTTGGTCGACGGGGATTTTGGACTGAACGAAAATGACGAATCCGCCGGTGGCGGTCGGCTGGAAGCCGCTGGCCCGGCCGACGCCGGTGGTAAAGGCGGCTTCCTTAATCTGGCCGAGGGTGGCCTGCTCGCCGAGTTCCGGCAGGCTTTGGGTGCTGGTAGAGAAGGCCGGCAGAGTCAGGGGCGACTGGCCGGAAAGGACACAGGCGGTGGCAAAGGATTTGCCGGCCGCAAGCTTGTTGGTCAGGGACTGGTAAAAGGCCGCGCCGGATTCCTGGGCGATCATGGTGGACTCACGGTTTTCGTAGTCGACGGTCACGCGGGCGCGGATTTGGTCAAAGGAGAGGATGTAACTGGGCAGGGTTTTGGCCAGCGCGATGACATAGCTGTCCGAACCTTCCGCCAACGGTCCGGCCAAGGGGGAATCATCCGTCAGCTCGAAAGCCGCCTTAGTGACGGCGCTGGCGCTGTCAAACAACGCGGTGCCGGCATCCTTGGTGAAGGGGACGGTGTGATGGACGATGAGGCCTTTTTGCGCGGCCACGGTGGCCAAGTTTTCCGGCTTGACGGGGTCAAGGTTGAACACAGCGCCGGCAAAGTCGGAGGCATCCTTCTTGGCGTCCTCAGCGGCGCGTTCCTCAATCAACAATTGGGTGATTTTCGCGCGGGCTTCATCCTTGTTTGTGGCGCCCTCGAAATTATCACCCTCCTTGCTGAGGTAATGCTCCACCGTTTCCTTGAAATTCATGTTGGTCTGAGCCCATTCGGTCCGGGATTGGGCGAGATAATTGCTCATGGTGAAGGCCACATAATTGATCTGAACCTGATCAGGCAGGCGATATTCGGCCTGATAATTGGTGTAGAACTGGCCCACGGCGGCGGGGGTCACCCGGACGGCGCCGAGATAGTTGGAGGCATTGAAAAAGACGGCCTGCACGACGAGTTGCTCATTTTCGAGCTGGTAGGCGGCGGTGGCCTCCTGCGGGGTGATGAGGTCCCCGGACAAGCCGACGGTGCGGATCAATTCCTCAATCATCAGTTCATGCCGGATGAAATTTTCAAAGTCCACTTCGGTAAAACCCTTGGGAGCGAGAGCTTGATTGACGAGTTCCTCGAGAGTGATGACCTGACCTTTGCGGCCGAGGGCGGCCAGGCGTTCGGAGGCGCCGGTGGCGATGGCATCCGGACTGATATTGATGCCGAGCTGCCGGGCTTTTTCCGTCAGCAGGAGGCTGAGATAGGTTTGCTGGTCGATTTCCTTGCTGGTGATGGAAGCATCGTTCTCCGGCCAGGTGCCATTATGAAAGAAGAAGGACAAGAAGTAATCGCGCTTGGCAGCCAGGTAGGCGTCTTTCGTGACTTTCTTGCCATAGACGCTGCCCAGATTGACGCCGCTGCCACCGCCGTTGTTATTGCGGTTGGCGCCGGCACCCCAGTAAATAAATGAAACGATGGTGGCGGTGATGATGACTGCCCACAACCAACCCGTATGTTTGCGAATCGTACCGATCATATGTCTAGTTCAAATAGGAATGTAAACCCTACCCAGCCAAGCCAAGGCGGGTCAAACCAAAAGCGCAGGAATTTCATCCTGCCTTCAGCCAGCGGGCCGCGTCGGCAGCGGCGTAGGTGATCAAAATATCGGCGCCAGCACGGCGCATGGCCAGCAAACTCTCCAACGTGACGGCCCGTTCATCGATCCAGCCGCGGGCGGCGGCGGCCTTGATCATGGCGTGTTCGCCACTGACGGCATAGGCGGCGGTGGGCAGGCCAAACTCGGCCTTAACCCGTTGGATAATATCGAGGTAGGCCAGCGCGGGTTTGACCATGACGATGTCCGCCCCCTCCTGAATATCCAAGGCCACTTCGCGGAGGGCCTCGCGGGCGTTGGCGGCGTCCATCTGATAACTCCGGCGGTCACCGAACTGGGGGGTGGACTCGGCGACCTCCCGAAACGGGCCGTAGAAGGCGGAGGCGAACTTGGCGGCGTAGGACATGATGGGCGTGTCGATGCACCCTGCCCCGTCCAATGCGGTGCGAATGGCCCGCACCCGGCCATCCATCATGTCGCTGGGCGCCACGATGTCGGCGCCAGCTTCGGCATGGCTGACGGCGGAGCGGGCCAGGAACTTGAGGGTGGGGTCGTTTAAAATTTTGCCGCCGTGCACAATGCCGCAATGGCCGTGATCCATGTATTCACAAAGGCACACGTCCGTGATGACGAGGAGCGAAGGCAGTTCCTTTTTCAGGAGGCGGACGGTTTGTTGCACGATGCCGTTGGCGGCGTAGGCGCCGGAAGCTTTGGCATCCTTGCGGTCCGGGATGCCGAAGAGCAGGACAGCGGGGACGCCGAGGGCGTGGGCGGCGGCGGCCTCGCGTAGGATTTCATCCGGAGAAAGCTGAAAGACGCCGGGCATGGCGTCGACGGGCCGGCGCAATTTTTTGCCGCTGCGGGCGAAGAGCGGCAGCACGAGCTGGGCGACGTTCAATTGCGTCTCCGCGACTAATCGCCGCAAGGCGGGCGACTGCCGCAGACGGCGCGGGCGGATGACCGGAAAGGAGGCCGAAGATTGCAAGTTCACGCGGCCAGCATAGTTTTAATCCGGCCCGGGCAAAAGCGCAAAGTGCGTTGCGCCCGGGCCCGGGAGTTCAAAAGGACAAGTCCACCAGCGGGCCGGGCGGAACTGGACCGGGCAAATGCTGCGGAAATTCATCCGTGAGTCCGTCGGTGACGGTCACTGCGCCGGAAGAGATTTCCAGGGTAGCCGGCGTAAGTCCGTCACGATGAGCCGTGAGAGTGATGGTGCCCGGCGTGAGGGTGGAGCGGATGGACACGCGGTTGATGCCGCACTCGGTGTTCAGATAGCGGTTGTTGGTGGTGTTGCGGAGCGCGGAGTTGAGGCCGCCGCGCCAGATGGCGGGGCCGGTGATGTCGAAATCCACGCGGGCCTCGTCGGTGGGACAGCGGCGGCCCTGGGCATCGACAACTTCAAAGTCCACGAGCGCGATATCGCTGCCATCCGCACGCAGGCCCTGGGGCCCGGTGTGCAGGGTGAGTTTGATGGCCTGGGGAGCGCCGGCGGTCTGGAGTTCTTGCTGCGCGACCACCTGACCGTGGAGCGTGGCGACGGCCTTGAGGGTGCCGGGGGCAAAGGTCACGTTGGGGAAACCGTAGACGCACCCGGTGTCCATGCCCGGCCCGCGATCGGGGCGGTTGGTAAAGAAGGTGTCGACAAACATGGCGGCTTTGTTGGTGACGCCCAAGAATTGGCCGTTCAGGAACAGTTCCACCTGGTCGCAATGGGAGGCGGCGACATACATGGTTTTTTTGGTGCCGGCCGGATAGGTCCAGTGGCCGATGATGTGGATGTCAGGCTGCTCACTCTGCATGACGCGGGAGACGTAGAAGAGCTCCTTGGGGAGGCGCACGCCATCAACCTTGCCGCTGACGCGGAGGACCTCGCTGGCCTGCTGGCGGCCGTCGGCATCTGAATCCGCGAAATAAATGGAGCAATAGGCGGACCATTTGGAGTGAGCGGGATCGGGGTTGTCAATGCGGTTGCGCACGTAGCTGGTGTAACGCGCGGCACCGGCGAGGGCGAACGTCTCGGAATTCCAGTGCCAGGTGTCGCTGCCGTTGGCGGCCCGGCCGTTGGCGCCGGTGACGAGATGCGGCTTGAAGCCGAAATGCGGCGGGGAATAATCGTCCCAGATGCCGCGGGCGGCTTCATCGCGGAAGTCCTCGGTCTCGACGAGCGGGGCGCGGTCGCGCCGGACGATGCTGTAACCGCGGAAGATGTCATCGCCCGCGACCTTGTCGGTCTGCGGCGCCTGACCGATCATGACGCCGTAGTATTCGGCGATAGGTGTGAGGGCCTTGTTGGCGGCGGCCTCGTCATTGTCGCGGGTGCCCATGACGCGGCCACCATGGGGATCCCATTGCTTGCGGAGATCGACCATCTGCTGCATTTGTTCGGGCAGGACGACGGTATTGCCCGCCTCCCAGAAAAGGATGCTGGGGTTGTTGCGGTAGAAAATCATGGAGTCGCGCATGACCTCGACGCGCTGGTCCCATTGCCGGCCGGTGACCGTGCGTTCCTTGTCGCCGGCAGGACAGACTTCGACGATGCCGAAGCGGTCGCAGGCGGAGACGTCGGCGCGCTCAGGGGAGACATGCATCCAGCGGAGATAATTGCCGTGGGTCTCGCGCATCAGGGAGATGGTGAAATCGTGCAGCCAGTCAGGATAGGCGCCGCCGAGACCGGCCCAGTCGTTGGCGGCCCGCTGAGCGTAGCCGGTAAGCCAGACGAACCGGCCGTTGAGCCAGACCCCACCGGTGCCCACGCCGCCCTTGAAGTCAGTCTGGCGGAAGCCGGTCTGGGTATCGTACACGTCGACGACCTTGTCGTTGACGGTGAGGATGGAATAGACGTGGTACAAATAGGGATCGGTCACGTCCCAGAAACGGGCATTGGTCAGCGGACCGGAGGCGGTGAAGACTTCGGACTGGCCGGACACGAGGTCGGAGGTGTTGCCGTCCAAACGGGCGCGCACCACGCCCTCGGCATCCACCACGACGGCGGAGAGGGTGATGGAGGCGTAATCATCGGTGTCGTTGACGACCTCGGCCTCGACATTGATGTTGGCGGTGTGGTTGGTGAGGTCGATGGTGTCGGGATAAATGTAGACGCCGGTGGTCTTAAGATTTTCGTAGATGGGGAGGGTCTGGTGAATTTTGCCGGTCACAATGAGCCGGGCATCGCGGTTGAGCCCGCCGAAGTTGGGGTTGAAATCCTTCGCGTTCCATTCAAAGCCGGTGCCGGTGGCCTCTTCGCGGTAGCCGGAGCTGTTGTCGACCTTCACGGCGAGGAGGTTGTCCTGGCCGTCGAAATGGACAAACTTGGTGATGTCAAAGGCGACGGCGGTGACGCCGTTTTCGTAGAGGCCGACGGGCTGGCCGTTGAGGAAGAAATGGCCGGCCTGACGGAGGCCGTCAAATTCGACGAAAACTTTCTGGTCGGCGGTGACGGTGGCGGGGAGCTTGAAATGTTTGCGATACCAGCCGATGCCAAGTTTCTCGGTCGTGTCGCCGCCGCCGTGGCTGATGAAGGAGCGGTAGCTGTCGGTCTCGTTCCAGGTGTGGGGGAGGCTGACGCCGGTCCAGGCGGAATCGTCAAACGCGGGCGCGTCGGCCCCGGGCTTGTCCCCGAAGGAGAATTTCCAGCCGGGGTTGAAATTGAAGACGGCGCGCGGGGAGGCCGGAACGGTGTACGGCGTGGTGTCGGCCATAACAGCCTGGGCGGAACCCATGGCGACACACAGCAGCAAGGACAGGACAAATTTGGAATTCATGGTGCTGATTAAACGGTTTGACCGGTCATTGCGCAAGCAAGAAAAACCCGCATAGCCCTGAGTTCCACAAGTCTGCAATAACAAAACCTTGCTGACCGGCAGGGTATAATCTGGGTTCGATATGGCTAATTTACCACCGCCAAATTTTGGCTTAAAAATCACTTTTAACCACGTTTCAATTAGATTTTTCACAATTTTAAAAATGGGTTCGTTTGGCAAAAAATTATTTTTTTTATAGTTTGTCCGAAACATCCATAGTCAGTGGTGGAGGTACCGCTTCACCACGGCGCCGGCGTTGGAACCGTTCCAATTGATTCATGGCCCGATACATCTGCCGTTCCAGCTTGGTTTCATATCTCATAATTTTATCCAGCACCTCCAGCGAGGGCAGCACCGCCGCCGCCTGCAACGCCTCCTCCTTATTTTTCTCATGCTCCAAGCAGGCCGCAAGGTCCAAACCAGCGTAGCTCAGTTGCTCGCCAATAAAGATCAACGCCTCCTTCTTCTTTTTTGCGCGCAAGGCCTCAGGATCCAACCCTTCGAGATTCGCCTCCAACTGTATCCGCAGATTTTCCAAATCCCTGGTCAGATAGTAGGGTTTGCCGTGCAAAATCACCTTGTTAATGGCCGCTTCGGTCAATTCCCCTGTTTTCTCCACTGAAGCACGAACCATTGTTAACGCACCTATCAAGAAATGGTTGCCCATGACTGAAGATTGCATTGCATTCTTAGGATCTCCAAAGGCTTCCCAATCCATGGATTCCAACATTACACTTTTGCGACTGCGCCGCCAGTGGCCGCTGTCCACATTCATGGCAATCTCACCTGATTCGGCTTTCAAAGCCCGGCGCAAACGCCACTGCGCCGTGATTATTTGGTCCACCAACCCTTCCTCGGCCGGGCCGACGGGCTCATAATAATCCCAGAAGCGTTTCTGGAGCAGGCCGAGTTCGTGACGACTCTCGCGAGCCTGCTTACCGCCCACGAGCAATTGCCGCCCCAACAGGCCATGTTTGATTGCATTCATTTTGGATATGGCCCGGCCCCGGGCGGTTTTTGGCCCCGTGGATTTCTGGGCGTTTCGCCGGTTGGCCTCAATTTGTTTCTTTGATGTGTTTTTAGGTTCTAGCTCATCCATAATGCCCCCTTAGATATCGGTTGTAAAAAGCCCCCATGGAGGAGGCACCCATAAATTCCCGGTATACCGAATAGGACACACCGGGATGATCATACCGGCGCCCGCCATGGAATATGACGGCCAGTGTGTAGCCATCATAACCAACCGCGCGGATCGCACTTGAATTGACATGTATCCAGTTCACGCACTATATATCTACCAGACAGCCCTTTCACTTTTTTAAAAACATATATCTACTTATCTTTAGGATACTTGTGCATATTATGTGATTTTTGGTTTTCTCCTTAATGGGGGTTTAAGGGAGGTTTAAAGCCCCCTTAAGCCCCCATTGGCCATTTTACCCCTAAATCCCGAGTCAACAAAAAAATGCCTGAAATGTAAATTTTTTCTGACTTAAATGGAATATGTGTAACCGGCTTTAAGCCAGGCATTGCGGGTAACTTCCCAACGGCAATTGCTCCGGCGCCGGGCGAGTAACCTGCCCTGCCGAATGGCTTTCAACACCAATGAGGGATGGCACCCGGCCAAAGCCGCCAATTCCCTTGGCGCAAGGGCTTTGCGGCCTTTGGGCCAAACAAACTGAAGGCGGCCCAATTTTTTAAAAGGATATGTATGTGGAAATCGTTCCAAGTAATGAAACGGATCAAAGGGTTCGGCACGCGCCTGCAACCAGTGGACAAACCGGATTAGCTCTTCACGTTTGATTTGCCGCCGTGGGCCTGACTGATGCAGATAACCGCGTTTGAGCCACTCCCGCAGCGGCTGGGTGGAGATGCCAAGGAGCAGAGCGGCCGGGCGAAGACTATAAAAATGGCGCGGTGAGCCGGACAGGGTGCCCAGAATTTCATCCGCCCGGCCGGCGACTTTCCAAGCCGCCGGCCCCCGTTTCCATGGCAATCTGGGCTTGTGCCCGCTCATTCTTCACAATTGCAAGTCTGCCTGCTCGTCGGTTTTGGCCTTGGATTTCGGGGCACGCTTAAAGGTTTCATCCGTGGCCGCCACGGTGGACGGGCGTTCGATGCCTTTGCCTTCCATCAATTTCTTCACCGTGCGCAGTTGAAGGCGCGGGTATTTTTGCTTGATCGTCTTGTGTTCGTAAAAACCGGCGCTGGCGGCTTCGGTTTCCATGGGGCCGGTGGGCGGTTGCAGCGAGCCGGTGGGTTTGAGGACGCGGCGCAATTCGACGAGGCGCGAGGACATCATGGTGAGATAGGCCATCATGTCGTTGCCACCCAGAAAAGTGTTAAACGCCTGCATCACATCCGATACCTTGCCGGGTTGTTCAGTGACGGCGTCGTAGGCTTTTTTGGTCTCAATGTCCCAGTGCCAAGTGTCTTCAAAGGCGTGAATCTGGCTGGCGGCGGCACTGCCGTCCTTCTCCTGAAAAAAGGCGTTGTAATTCTGCGCGGAGTTGAACGGCGGATCAAGATACACGAGGTCCACCGACTTGTCCTTGATATAGCGTCGGAGAACATCAAGATTGTCGCCGTAATAAAGCGTGCCCATGTGCTGAGATGTTCAAAAGATGCCGGGTGCGAGTCAAGCGGCAATACAGGCAAATGACGAATTAATTCCGGGTGATTTTGCCATGCAATATCCTGTCCCCGATGAATTTGATTCAGAATTATCTTGGCTGATTGACCGCCTTCGTGTATAAGTATTGTGTATATTAAATAATCGCCAAGCGTTTCCAGCTAATTAAAAAAGGAATTATATGAGGAAGGGCGGCTTCATTCTGTGGTTGGCCATTTGTCTGGTCGGCTGGCTGGCTTCACTACCGGCCCAAGATTCATTTTGCTCCCAACCAGGCGAGCGGGCGACGCTGTTCTTGTCCGGTGCCGACATGCCGGACCTGCAAACCCTGACCGGCGGTCAATTGCAGGCATTCGTTAATATCCTCGCTGCCACCCCCACCATTTCTCCCAATGTTTTGCCGGCGGGCGGTCAGGCGGGGAATTTTTATTCCCTCCAACATCCAAACTGGCCCCCGCTTCCCGGCGATATCAACGGGCAATCGGTCTGGAAAATGACCGGCGGCGGCTGGCTGCTCGATGACTTCGATTTTGATTATCAGGGCGGGTTTCATCGGCATGCCAAGGTGCAGGCGAAGGATATCTGGTCTGGCTGGGTTTGAAAGGGCCCGCCCCGGGCGCACCGGCAACGTGGGTAGGTACGACTGTGTATCTGAACCGCTCGGCCCCGGTCATTGTGCTGACCAGTCCGGCCACCGGCAGCACCACCGCGGTGCCATTTGTGCAGTTGCAGGGCTATGCCGACAAGACCTTGCAAAGCGTTACCTATGATGTGAGCAACGCCCTGATGGTGGTGACCAACCAATCCGGGCTCATCGGCGCTCATTTTGTGGATACCAATTTGCAGGCGCTGACCACGAATTACTTTGATTGCTACGATCTGCCCCTGACCAACGGGCCGAACCTGCTAACCTTGCACGCCACCGATCTGGCCGGCAATACCACGGTTACCAATGTGCTGGTGACGTTGGATTACGCCACCGCCGTCAATCCGGTGCTGAGCATGACTTGGCCGCAAAACGGGATGCAGGTGTGCGGCACCAATTTCACCCTGCGCGGATTGGTGGATGATCCGACGGCCACCGTGACCGCCACCATCACGGATACCAACGGGGACACCAACATCATCACGGGAAGCGTGGAACGCACGGGGGTGTTGTGGGCGGAAGACCTGCCCTTGAACAGCGGCACGAATTGGATTACCTTGACGGTGACCAACGCGGCGGGGTTGGCGAGCAGCACCAACTTCAGCATCGTTCAAAGCAGCATGACCCTGGCCCTAACCATAATCAACGGTGACCTCTGGCTGCCGGCAGTGGATGTGGCTGGCGTCATTTCCGACCCTTCATACGCCGTGTCAGTCAACGGCGTGCAGGGGACGAACAACGGGAACGGTACTTGGAATGCCTACAATGTGCCCATTTCATCCAGTGGTATCGCCAGTTTTGACATCTCGGCCAACAACGGCAGCGGCGACCCGGACATCAGCACGAACGTGTATAAACCGGCGGAAATCCTCATTCAGTCTGCTGTTTGGAATTTGGCCAGCTTATCATTCATGGGCGACGAGGGGGGCTGGCAGACGAACAGTATTGCGGGGAATTATAACAACCAGAACGGCGGCACGGAGGAAGATAATTTGACTTTCGAGAACTTGGCTCTGGTTCCGACCGGCTATGAGGACGACCTTGAATTCATCGGAACCAACCAGGTTGTTTACGACGATTATTTGATGACCGGCCTGGGCAACGCCTGGTATGGCGAAGATTATCCGGCCGCCATCAATCTGGTCGAAGGGGCCTTGCATGGCAGCAGCCCCACCGGGGTATCCCGCCAATGGTCACAAAGTTCACAGGTCTGCATGCTCTTGTACCCTGGCGGACAGGGTAACATTCAATCGGAAAACTTGTTTCAATTATCCGCCAGCGCCACCGAAGAGCTGGCGCCGGTCCCCACCACCCTGCCGGTCGCCGCCACCAACATCACCATCGCCGGTCTCGCTTTGGGCACGGATGGTAATTTGAACAGGCTATATCCGAACGGCGGTGAACCGACGGATGTGACGCCCAACGCCGGGGTGCCCATGGCATCGTTCACCGATGGTGTTTTGAAAGACCGGCTGAAAATTCAGGCAAGTGGGGTAGATTTATTCACGGACAGATTATATTTTGCTCCTCCATTTTGTGTTGGCCAAACCTTGACATTTGCACTGGGCAACCTGCCAACCGATGGGAGCGTGACTGCCACCAACTTTTCTTGGACATTTAGTGGAAATTATGTGAATGAGAACGTTCCTTCAACAAATTCAGATGGCTCGTCCACATACATAAAGGACAGAGCATTGCTTCAAAATGCGATCCAAACAAATTGGTGGGTTTCCGGCGGCACAAATCCACCAGATGTTTATTTAGCAAATGTCAGTTGCAATTTGCTTTTCACCAACGGAAATCCAATGGAACCCTTGAAAAAATCAGGTTTTTTTAAAATGTATAAACCGATGGCAAAAATAATGGCGACGACTAAATCCGTTGAAGTTTTTTCATACCGTTCCTGAGATTGGATTATGTTTAACTCTTACTTTGGAACTCCAGGCATAATATTTTCAAATACGTTTTCATTTGCGAATAGTTTTTCTTGCTCGGGCACAGTTGAGTGGACACAGGTGGATAACAATCCAGTTGAAAAGTTTTGTGATACAAATTCTGTCTGGCATTTAAGCATAGAAAATGGATCCGGACCCTACTTGGATACAACAAATCCTTACGCCCAATTTTTTCAAGGTAATCCTGTTGATACACCTGGCACACAACTGCCAAATGGCAATGAATATAAGCAAGGTATTTGCTCTGACATATTTGAAATGTGGATGATGTTTCATCCTTCGGGCGGAATTGCCGTGCCATTAAGGGCTGTGAATTGGTCTTGGGGCGGCACCGCAACAAATTTCATGGGAATTTATTGGAACCTTCAAACTGGAACCAACAGCATTAATCCCACTGACTTTCCGACGGAAAGTTTCCCTTCTTGGAATAGCAACGTAACTAATAAGACGCTGGTGCCAGCGGTTAATTTCAACTAGTTAATAAATTGCAATGAAAATATATATATTTTTTTTCTCATTATTAATGCTGCCTGGATTCAAAACATATGGCGTTCAATTTGACCTAACTGACAGTCAAAAAATTGTGCCTATGAACCAATGGGGGCCATTAACATATAATACACAAATATCAATTGGGCTTGATAGCAATACCAACAAATTTAGAACCAACGAAATTATTAATCTGTTGGTTCGTATTAAAAATGTTTCAACCAATGATGGCTTTGGAATGATTGTAGGATTGCCGATTACTTTTACTGAAGGCGCATCATTTCTAGTTACTTCTCCGTCAGGAAAAGATCTGACACCTGCCATGCAGCACTCTTACCGGCTGCAAGGGTTGGCAACTTGGATTCAGCCAAATCATGTCGAAGGCTTTGCATTCCATTTTGATGAAATATGCCAGTACAATGAAATTGGCACTTACAAAATTCTCGTAAAAATGCAAAGGCCCTCGCCAGACCGGCGTAAATTATTTGATGTCATTTCAAATCCCCTGTATGTGACAATCATCCCTGATTAAAACCGGAAGCCAGCTCCTGACTAAGTGAAGGGGAAGAAATAGGTTTTTATCCTTCGGGCCACATTGCTTACAGGGGACAATACAAAGCTGACCGTCAAGTCGGGCTGGCGGCGACGTCTTCCATGACGCCAGCCAGCACCAGCACTGGCCCAAACGCCAGCGCCAAACCATTTTCCGGTTGCTGCTCCAGCAGTTCGGAGCGATGCTCGGAGAAACGACGAATGGACGTCACCCGGCTCCCGCCACAGTGTGGCGGGTCACCGTGGAATCCTGGCTCCGCTGCCAGGGACTGATTACTGTCCGTCAAAACCAGAAAGTAAATGTGTCAACCGCTTTTGCCAAATGTTGGTCTCACAA
>Ga0302319_10005708_pt1 | contig 24881 bp, 19 predicted proteins | sample Bog_T0_2_FD_203319 | JGI IMG/M metagenome (GOLD analysis project Ga0302319, IMG submission 203319) | Peat permafrost microbial communities from Stordalen Mire near Abisko, Sweden - Bog_T0_2 | ecosystem: Environmental > Terrestrial > Soil > Wetlands > Peat | place: Sweden: Abisko, Stordalen Mire...
TGGGCGGGCGCTGATGCGCGGGCTGCGCCGAGGCGACCGGAACATATGAAAACCATGATCAAGAACGTTCGTTGCATTCGATGGCTCGCATGCCTGGTGTTCGCGGCCGGCGCGCATGCGGGCTACGCCGCGGAGGCCGCGGGCGACGCCGTGGCGCCCACGGCCTCCGCACAGGGCGCTCCCGCCTACGTCATCGGCCCGGGCGATGCGCTGCAGATCTTCGTCTGGCGCAACGCCGAGTTGACCGCCACGGTGCCGGTGCGTCCGGACGGCAAGATCTCGACTCCGCTGGTGGAGGACATGGTTGCCGTGGGCAAGACTCCCACTCAACTCGCCCGCGACGTCGAGCAGGTGCTTTCGCAATACGTCAAGAATCCGCAGGTCAACGTGATCGTGACACAGCCGGCGAGCGTCTTCGGCCAGGTGAAGGTCATCGGCCAGGTCGTTAAGCCCCAGGGGGTGCCCTACGTCGAGGGGATGACGGTGCTCGACGTGGTCCTCGCCGTGGGCGGACTTGCGCAGTTCGCCGCCGGGAACCGGGCGCACATCGTGCGGACCGAGAACGGCAAGACCAGCGAAATCCGCGTGAAACTCGACGCCCTGGTCAACGACGGGGACATGCGCCAGAACATACCGCTGCGCCGCGGCGACGTGCTGGTCGTTCCGCAATCGCGGTTCTGAACATGAACGGGCAGTTCGAGGCGTTTCGGGACGATTTGCGCGGAGCCTGGCGTTTCCGCTGGGCCGCGCTCGGCGCCGCCGCGGTGCTCGCCATCATCGGCTGGGTGGCGGTCCTCGCCTTGCCTGATCAGTTTGCGGCCGAGGCGCGCATCTTCGTCGACACGGGGACCGCGCTGCAACCCGCCCTGCAGGGCTTGACCCTGGGCCAGGATGTGAACGCGCAGCTGAATTTCGTGCGCCAATCGCTGTTGGCGGGCGAGCAGCTGGAGAGGATCGCGAGGGATTCCGGCGTGCTCAAACCGGATGTCACGAGCGCCCGCAAGAAGGCGCGCATTCTCACGGACCTGAGCGAGCACATCGAGATCACGGTGCGCAGCGCGGGCGACCGCGGACCGAACGATCAGCAGCCGGACAAGGACAACGCCGGCAGCATCTACGGCATCTACTACAAGGACTCCCAGCGGACTCGCGCGCTGCTCCTGGTGCGTACGCTCCTCGACGCGCTCGTGAAGCAGACGCTCGGCGGCAAGCGCGAGGGATCCCAGGGCGCGCAGAAATTTCTGGAAAACCAGATCGCGGAGTACGAAAAGCGCCTGCGCGAAGCGGAGGACCGGCTGGCCGATTTCAAGAAGCGCAACGTCGGCTTGATGCCCACCGAGCAGGGCGGCTATTTCGCACAGCTGCAGAACGAGCTCGACGCCGGCAAGAAGGCCGAGGCTGCCATCTCGGTGGCCGTGTCGAGGCGCAACGAACTAGACAAGCAACTGCACGGCGATACGGCGGTCGCGGCGCTCGCCAGCGGTCCGACCATCACCGTGAACGGACAGCCCGCCGCGGGCGACACGATGACGCGCATCCGCATGACCCAGGAACGGCTCGACGATCTCCTCCTGCAATACACGCCCAAGCATCCCGATGTCATCGCGGCCACCGAGGAACTCGCCGAACTCAAGGCCCGGCGCACCGCCGAATTGGAAAGCATCCGCCGCGGGGATGCGGGCGCCGTGGCGGCCAGCGGCGCGGCCAGCAACCCCGTGTATCAGAGCATCCAGCTCGCATTGAACCAGGCCGACGTGGAAGTCGCGGCGCTGCGTGGCGAGCTGGCACAGCACCAGGCGAAGGCAGCGGAGCTGCGCCGGCGATTGGACACCGCGCCGCAGGTCGAGGCCGAATACGCCCAGCTCAACCGCGACTACGACGTGAACAAGACGGAGTACACCGCCTTGATGGCGAACTACGCGAAGGCCCGGCTGGGGGAACAGGCCGACGATGCCGGTTCGGTGCGTTTCGACATCGTGCAGCCGCCGACGGTGACCTTCCGGCCGGTTGCGCCCAACCGCCCGTTGCTGCTGGTCGCAGTACTCCTCGGCTCGATGGTTGCGGGAGCCATCCTGGCGCACGCTCTGCACCTCATGAGACCGGTGGTGTACTCGGTCCAGGGCCTGGCGGAACTCACGGGTTTGACGGTGATCGGCGCGGTGACCTCGGCGTTCGCCGTGCGCAATCGCGAACTCGCGCGACGGTCCCTGATCGGGTATTGCGCGGCCGCCGGCTGTCTGCTCGCCGCATGCGGCGTCGCCTTGATTCTCGATTATTTCGGTGTCCGTGTGCCGCTGCCCGAGTTCGGCTGACGGTGGATGAAACCATTCATGAATAAGCTGCGCCCGCCCGCCTTCGGTGCCGTCGTCGAAGCCATGCCGGCCAATGAGGACGCGGTTGGCAAATTCCAGAGCGTGCGGCGCATCCGCCTCGATATCGAAGCACTGCGCCAGGCGGGATACCTGCCCGAGCCCGGCAAGGTTCGCCGGCTGGCGGAGGCGTACCGGCACATCAAGCGGCCGGTCATCGCCAAGGCGCTGCTCCCGGCGGCCCCGGGCGCGGCGGACCCGCGCGTCGTGATGCTGGCGAGCGCGCTGCCCGGCGACGGCAAGACCTTCACCAGCATCAATCTGGCCATGAGCATGGCCCGCGAACGGGATCTTTCCGTGGTGCTCGTCGACGGGGACGTGGTGAAGCGCGACTCCAGCCGCATGTTCGGCGTGGAGAATGAGCGGGGCTTGCTCGACGCGGTCGCGGACCCGGCCATCGACGTCGAATCGCTGGTCCTGCCCACCGACGTGCCGGGTCTCAGTGTGCTGTCGGCGGGCACGCCAGACGAAGGGGCAACCGAAGTGCTCGCGAGCGCCCGCATGGCGGTGGTCACGGCCGCGCTGATCGCGCGCAAGGCGCGCAGGTTGGTGGTGTTCGATTCCCCGCCGCTGCTTCTGGCGAGCGAGTCGCGGTCGATCGCCCAGGTTTGCGGCCAGGTGATCATGGTGGTGTGTGCCGGCAAGACGCCACAGCGCGCGATTCTCGATGCTCTCGGGGGCCTGCCGCACGACAAGGCGGTCGCACTGGTGCTGAATCTCACGAATCCCGGTGTGGGCGACGCCTATTACGGCTACGGCGCCTATGCCTACCGTGACGACGCCGATGCTGAATAGGATTGCGCGGACCGCCGCGTTCGCGGCGGCCTGGGGTTTGCTCGCGAATCCGGCCCTTGCGTCGGACGCCGGCGGTGCGTCGGCGGGCGCGACGTCCGGGAGCGGCACATCGGCATCACCCGTGAGTTCGCCCCCCGATTATTATTTCAGCGCCGGCATGCTCGCCTCCGACAACGTCGCGCACGTGCCGAGCGGGGAACAAAGCGACGAGATCGCGACCATCGGCGGGGGCGTGCATTTCAAGGAGAACACGCTCAGGCTGAATACCTCCCTCGACGGTGACTTCTCGGATCTCGATTATCTGCACAAGACCTTCTCGAACAGCGTGATCGGCCGCTTCGACGGCATCGCCAACGTGGCGCTGATTCCGGAGCGCCTGATCTGGAGCATCCGCGAGGACTTCGGCCAGGTTCAGATCGATCCATTGCGCTCGATCACCCCGGAAAATCGCCAGAACGTCAATTATCTCTCCACCGGGCCCGACCTCACCTTCCGCGTGGCCGACAGGGATTTCATCACCCTCACCGGCCGGTACTCGACGACGCGCTACCAAGTCAGCGATTACGACAGCAGACGCGAGTTTGGCGGCCTCTCGGTGGGCCGCGACCTCGACGTCGCCTCCAGCCTTTCCCTGAATGCCGACACCGAAAAAATCGAATTCGACGATCCGAGCGCGAACCAGGAGTACGACCGCCAGGTCCTCTTCCTGCGCTACCAGGACCGCGGGGCCCGCACCTTCTGGTGGTTGAATCTCGGTGCCTCCCGGGTCGACGCCACCGACTCGCATTCGGGCCCGCTGATCCAGGGACAGATCCAGCGCAACGTGGCGCCCGGCGCGACGTTCATGTTCGGCGCCGGCATCCAAGTGACCGACGCCGCGGACAGCTTCCGTGATTTCCGACCGGGAGCGATCGGCGGTATCGTCACCGGACCCGTCGCCGGCACCACGCAGAGCTTCCGGCGCCACTATCTCGAATCGTCGTGGAATTACTTGCGCAACCGGACCACGCTGTCCTTGAGCGCCCGATGGAACGACGATAGCTATGACTCGCTTCCCACCCTGGACCTGAGATTCACGGACGTGGAACTTCGGGCCGAGCGGCAGATCTCGCCGTTCGTGAGCGCCCACGTGCTCGAGTCACTGCGACACTACGACTACTTGTACTCGACGGCGAGCAGCCGCAACCTGATCGGCGGAGCCGGCCTCAGCATTCGGCTTGGCAGGACGGTGAACCTCTCGGTGGACATCGCCCGGGAGGATCAATCGGCACCCGCCGCCCTCAATCGCTACCGCGAGAACCGCGCGGGCATCATTTTCACCTACCACCCGCGCTGATGGCCGTTGCGGCCCGGACTGCACCGCGCGGCCGCTGCTGCGGTCAGGTCGGCGTCTCCGGCGGCCTGCCGATCGTGCCGCGCAGGCTGCGCAGGAGGTCCGAGATTCCGGACAGCTCCGCCTCGAATTCCACGTCCCAGGCATCGTCCCGGTCGAGATATCTCTTGAGTAGATAAGGTGAATCGCCGTGCGCGTTGGATCCCACGTCGCAGGTCATGGCCGATTCCACCCCGAGCTTCGCCAGCCACTGCGGATGCTGCGGGGAGTAGCGACCGCTCGGATAGCAAAAATGCACCGCACCGGCGACCCCCATCCGCTCGAGGGCCCGCCGGTTCTCGCGTATCTCGGTGGCGGCCGCCTCGAAGTCGGCCGGCGGCAGATTGTGGGTGTGCGTGTGCATCTGGATGTCGATGCCGCTGTCGCGCAGGCATGCCACATCCTCGGGTCCCACGAGCGCGAAACGGGCACGCTGCGCCACGGCGGCGAAATCGACGTCGAGTATCGCGGCGAGTGTTTTCAAGAGGCCTTCGCAGGCGCCGGCATCGGCGCAGCCTCGGGCGTAGTCGGTCCAGCGCACGATCAGTGCGGCCTCGTTGCCGCGGATGTCGAAGTCGCCGTCGAGTTCCCGGGCAACGCCGCGAACTTTCATCGTGGACCGGGCGGTCCGCCATAACATGTAGGCGATGGCCGCGTCCGGCACCACGTCCCCGCGCTCCGCATGGAAGGTCGTCAAGTACAGGCTTGCCGCCATCTTGTGGCGTTTCAGCAGGGGCGCGGCCAGCGCCGCCGTGCTCTTCCAGCCGTCGTCGATGGTGATGACCACCTCGGCCCGGCCGATCTTCCCGTGCCGCATTCGATCCAGCGCCTCGGCGAGCGGCAGCACGGGATGACCGAGTCGCTCGAGCAGTTCGAGCCGACGCGCGAACACCTCCGGCCGCATGAACAGAATCGGTGCGTATTCGTGCTGATCGCCGATCGAGAAGCCGTGGTAGCAAAGGATCCGCAGTCGCCTGCGCGACAGGCGGCGCGCCACGGCAAAGAGGCCGGCGGCCCGCAGCGCGTACAACATGAGCCGCTTGCCCGCGATGCGCAGCGGGTGCGAGCGGCCCTTATGCATGATCGGGCCGGGCTTCCCGCAGCGCCGCGGCGAAGCGCACGATGCGCACGGCGAGCCCGCGAATCTCCGCCTCGGGGCCGGAAGGTGCGCCCGCAAGATGCCACAACGCGATGAGCGTGCCGAAATACGCTCCCACGCCGGCAACGACGGATCCCGCGAGGCGGCCCCAGTGGTTGTGCCCCGGTGCCGTTCCGAACGAGCTTTGCAGGCAGAGGACGATCCCGCACATCGCCGCGGCGGCCAGGATCACCCGGTGATTGCGCAGCAGGAGCCTTGCCAGGCTCAAATCGAGGGTCCGGCCCAGCACGCTGAAATTGACCAAGAGGACCAGGGCGGAAGCCGCCACCTGCGCCCATGCTACCCCCATGACCCCTTGATATCGGCCGAGGAGCAGCGTCAATGACACGAACGCAACCCCGCCGGCGATCGCCAGGATGGCGACGAAGCGGGAACGCCCGAGCGCCCAATAGACATACTGGGTGTTGGCGGCCATGATCGAGAGCATGTTCGCGACCGCGAGGATGCGCAGGATATCCGCGGCATTGCTCCACTGTCCGCCGAGAAGGATGCCGACGATGTCCGGCGCACAGAGCGCAATGCCCGCGGCCGCCGGCAAGCCGATGCACCAGATGACGCCCGACACCCTCAGATACGCCTCCCGCAAAGCTGCGACGTCGCCCTCGAGCTGCGAATAGTTGGCGAACAGGGCGCGGTTGATCGGCTGGGCGAGCTCCGTCGAAGCAAGGGCCGCGAACTCCTGGGCCATGGAAAACAACCCCACTTCCCGTGAACCGACCTCCTTGCCGATCCACATGGCGGCAAACCGCGCGCGCAGCACTTCGGTCACGTTACCTGCGAGCAGCCAGCCCGAAAAATGCAACAGATCCTTGCTTCGCGACATTGCCCATCGCGGCCGCTTCGGATGCAATCGATAGCTCAGCGTGGTCAGGGCGAGCCGGTAAGCCGTGGTCCCGAACACCAACGCCCAGTAGGAGTGCGTGCCGGCCGCCCAGCCGATGGCGGTGAGAAAGCCGGCGACCCGCGCCGCCAGGTTCAGCTTGAATTCCAGATCGAAGCGATTGAAGCGACGGTATTCGGCCATCCAGACGTTGGCGAGCGAGCCGATCAGTCCATTGACGCCCATCATGATCATGATCGGCATGACGGCGGGACGGCCGAAAATCCAGGCCGCCGGATAGGCCGCCGCGCACAGCACGGCGAGTATCAGCAATCCGCAGAGTACGCCGAGGGTCCACGCCGTATGGTAGTGTTCGGGCCGCGCATCGGGCAAACGGATGAGCGCCCAGTCGAATCCGAACGCGGACAGCACTTCGGCGATCACGGTGATCGATGCGGCCATCGCCACGAGTCCGAAGTCGGCGGGCGTCAGCAATCGCGCCAGAATGGCGATGCTCACCACGCCGAACAGCCGCTCGGACTGGCGCGCCGCCAGCGTCCACGCCACCGCGATCGAGGCACTGCGCTTCAAGGCGCTCACGGGATCAAGCTCAACGGCCGGGTCCGCCGGCGGCCGCCGGACGCCAGAGCGCGTCCGTTCTCCGGCCGCAGAAATACCAGAATCCCGCCACGGCGGCCCAGTTCAGTTCGAGCAGCAGACTTGCAAGGCTCACGAGGCGCAGCCGCCGCAGCGACGGCATGCAGGAGCCGAGCAAGGCGACTGCCCAGAACATCGACTGCAGGATCGCGGCCGTCCGATACGCGCGGCCGGGGACGAACCACGCCGCAGCGAATGCGGCCAGCATCGCATACGGGACGACCAGCCGCAGCAGCTTGTGCGACACGTATTGCCAGCAGGCCGGATTCTCCCGCGGCACGAGCAGCCAGGCATTTCGAGCCAGGCTCTGCCAATTACCGGCCAGCGTCCGAATCTTGCGCCGGCGCTCTCCGGCGAGCGTCGATTCGACGACGTCGAATACCTTGGCTCGCGATTCCAGCACGATTCTCCGGCCGGTACGCAGCACCGCCATGGGCACGTCGAAATCATCCAACAAGGTGCCCTCGCGCAGCGGCATGAAATCGGCGCGCCGCAGGGCGTAGAGGGCGCCGGAGGCGCCGAGAGTGGAAAAGAACGCGCTCTCCGCGCGGCGAATCGATCGTTCGTAGCGCCAGTAAAGCCCGATGGAGGAGCCGGGGCCCGACTCGGCCGGCGCGTGCACGAGTTCACCTCCTGCCACACCGACCGCAGGATCCCGGAGGCGGTCGATGAGCATGGAGACCGCATCTGGCGCGAGCATTTGACGCACGTCGGTGAACACGAGGATCGACCCGCGCGCCGCGGCGGCCGCGGCATTGACCGCGGCCGCCTTGCCGCGCGCCGGACAATCGAGCCCGATGATCCCGGGACTCGAGCGCGCAATTGCAAGCGTTGCATCCGTCGATCCATCGGATGCGACGATGATCTCCAGCAAATCCGCGGGGTAGTCCTGATCGAGCAGATTGGCGATTTTCCCGGGCAGGCCCGCGGCCTCGTTCCTTGCCGCCACGCAGATGCTCACCCTTGGCAGCGGCCGCGCACCGCCATCGGAACCCGGCAGCCCCTGGACGGGCCAACATCTGGCCGCGACCCAGATCATGATCGGGTACATGACATAAGTGTAGGTGACCAAAAGGACGCTGTACCAAAAAACGAGCATCATGGGTGGCGTGTGCATTGCGGATGAGAGAGAGATCGCGCCATTCGAGTCTGCCGATCCGATACTTTAACAGCAGCGGCCGGGCTGCCGGGATGCATCGGCCGAACCCATGACATAACGTGATCGACCAATACACCACTCGCAATCGCACGGCCCCGACGCGACCCGACAAGCGCGGCCTCGGCATGTTCGGCTGGAGCGTCGCGATCATGTTGTGGGTGAGCGTTGGCCGGATGGCGGAGATCGCTCCGTTCCTGCGCGGCCTTCCCCTGGCGAAAGTCGCGGTCGGCACCGCCTTCGTCGCGCATTGGATCAGCCGTTCGCGGGGACGCACGGTGCCCATTCTCGGCACATCGTTCGGCAGGACGGCCGCACTGCTCGCGATCCTCGGGCTCGTGAGCATCACCTTTTCCGTATGGAAATCGCAGACGATGCGCAGCATCGGGGAATGCGCGGCCGTCGGAGCGGAGTTCTGGCTCGCGTTTATCGCCGCGCGCCGGTGGCGCGACGCGCGCAATCTCCTCGGACATCTCGCCGCGGCCGGCTCCGCCCTCGCCGTGGCCGCCATCGTCGATTATTCGGGCGGACGGGCCGCCGTGAATGCCAACTACGACCCGAATGACCTCGCCTACGTGCTCGTCGCGCTGCTGCCGATCTGTCATGCCGCGGCCGTGACATCCCGCGGACTGCCACGAATGCTGTGGTATCTCCTGGGCGCCGCCTTCGTGGTGACGGTGATACTGACCGGTTCCCGCGGCGGGGCCATCGGGCTAGCCGTCGTGATCGTATGCCTGGTGCTCGACAGGAACGCCCGGCAGTCACTCGCGCCGATGGCGCGGGCGCCAGCAAGGGCGCCGTCCGCCGTGCCGGGACGTTCCGCCCGGCTCGGCTCGCGGTCCAGCGCGGACCGCCGGCACGGCGTTTTGCGGCGAGTCTTTCTGGTCCTGCCCCTGCTGGTCGCCATCGGCTGGATTTCATGGCCGCATCTACCCTCCGCGATTCGCGAACACTTCGCGACCTTTGCCCATCTGGAATCGGACTACAACCTGCAAATGGGCCACGACTCGCGGCTCGATATCTGGAGGCGCAGCCTGTCCAAGTTGCTCACCCGGCCGATCGGATTCGGCCTGGGAGCGTTCGAGGCGGTCGACGGCATGACCGGCGGCGAATATCGCGCTGCGCACAATTCGGAAGTGGAGATCGCGGTCGATCTCGGCTTTCTCGGCTTGTTCCTGTATCTGCGCATGTATGTTCTGTCGTGGCGCGCCCTCGGCACCCTGGTTCGGCGGCGCGCGGACGCCGACGCCGACGGAGAGGCGTCGCGGCGCGGGATCTACGCCGCGAATTTGCGGATCAGCCTGCTGGGCAATTTCACCGCCGGCTTCTTCCTGTCCCAGGCCTACAGCAATTTGATCTGGATATCGTTCGGTTTGATCGCCGGCATCGCGACGGCCGCCAACCTCGCGACGGCCGCCCGAAACGTACCCGGGGCCGGGGACGCACCGGCCGTCGGTGGTGCGCGGGTGGCGGCCACCGAGAGCCGGGTCGAACCGGCGGGATGACCGGTCGTGCGAATTCTCTGGGTGTCCAATGTCATTCCGTATCCGCCGAAATCCGGCTCGCTGCTGCGTGAATACAACCTTCTGCGGCGGGTCGCTGCTCGGCACACCGTCGATCTCGTCGCCTTCAACCAGACCGCGTTGCTCGATTCGATGTTCACCGATCGCGCCGCAGGACTGGCGCATTGCCGGCGGGAGCTCGGCGGCTTGTGCCGGCGCCTCATCGTGGTGCCGATCGAGCGCCACGAACGGCCATTCGGCAGGACGCGCACGGCTGCGGAGTGCCTGATCGCAGGCGACGGGTATATCGCTGACTGGCTGCGCAGCACGGCGGCCGCAGCGGCGATCCGGGATCTCGCCCAAGGCGCCACTTACGCGGCCGCTTACTTCAACGCCATCTCGGTGGCGCGCTATCGAGAACTGGTGGCGGCGCCCGCAGCCCTCGCGCATCAAAACATCGAGTCGCACATGATGCGGCGGCGTGCGGACAACGAATCCAACATTTTCAAGCGGGCCTACTTCCGCCAGGAAGCGCGGCGCCTGGCGCGTTACGAGAGATACTCTACGCCCCGGTTCGCGGCAAACATCGTGTGTTCCGATCTCGACGCCGCGCGCCTGCGCGAGGTCGTACCGGGCATTGCGAGCACGGTCATTCCGAACGGCGTCGACTGCGGCTATTTCCGCCCCGTGGGGCGCGCCGAGCGCCCGCAGTCCCTCATCTTCGTCGGCTCCCTCAATTGGTACCCGAATACCGACGCGGTTCTGTTTCTACTGCGGGAAATATGGCCGCGGCTGAAGTCCGTGCGGCCGGCCGCGACCCTGGACATCGTCGGCGCCAAGCCGCCGCGCGCGATCGTCGCGGCAGCCTCAGGACTCACCGGGGTCACCGTGCATGGCTTCGTCGAGGACGTGCGTTCCCTGATCGAAACGGCGGCGGTCTACGTGTGCCCGATCCGCGACGGCGGCGGCACCAAACTCAAGATCCTCGACGCTTGCGCCATGCGCAAATGCATCGTCGCGCATCCGATCGCGTGCGAAGGGATCGCGCTCTCCCCCGGGATCGACGTGCGCCTGGCCCGTACGGCCGATGATTTCGTGCATGCGATAACCGGTTTGTTTGGTGACGATGTGACGCGCGGCGCGCTCGGAATGGCGGCGCGCGCGCTCGCCGAAGAGCGCTATTCCTTCGACGCAATCGGGGATCGGATGGCGGATGTGCTCGAGGAAGTGGCGGTCGCCGGGCCGGCCGGACCACCCGTCAAGGAGCCTGTCTGAGTCTTCCACGTGGCCTGAGTATTCCACGTGGCCGCGACCGCGGCTCGCGTGGAATACTCAGACGGGCTCCCAGCCGCAATTGGTCATAACGCCGTTCAAACTCATGCCCCTGCAATGGTCTTGCGAGTGAACTCATTGGATAATTCCCGGCCGATGATCAACGCAGCCGAGCGCCCCCGGGAGACGAGTCGTCCACGCATATTGGAGGTGTTGTATTCCTTCCGTATCGGCGGTTCCGAGGTGGTCGGACTGGACCTCGCGCGGCAGTTGGCGGACACGGGTTGCGATGTCATCTGTTCCGCGATCGACGGTGTCGACGGGCCGCTGCGGCGGACCTGCGAGTCCTATGGGCTGCCCGTCGTGGATCTGGGCATCCCGGCGTCCGTACTCGGCCGAAACGGCTGTGACATCGGACTCGTGCGGCGGCTGCGGGCGCTGCGCCTCGACGCGGTCCACCTGCAGCACTTCGTCTCGCTGAACAAACTCGGCATTGCCGCCCGGCTCGCCGGCATCCCCCGCATCGTCGTCAGCGAACATTCGGATGCGGGTTTGCGCGACAGCTTCGCCGGACGGTTGCGCGCGCGATTCAACTGGCGCCTTGCGCATCAGATCACGGTCATCCACGGCGGGATCGCCAGTTATCTCGCCGCTCACATCGGCGTGCACGCGCGGCGAATGACAGTGATTCCGCTCGGCATCGACGTAGCGAAATGGCACCGCACGGACCGCAGCGAGTGCCGCGACAAGCTCGGACTCGGTGAGGAGACGACATTCATCTTCGTCGGCCGTATCGCGGCCGTGAAGAACGTTCCCGGCCTCATCCGCGCATTTCTGGAGGCGAGCACGCGCTCGCAAAAGCCGGCCACGCTGCTCGTGGTCGGCGACGGCGCGGAGATGGCCGAATGCCGCGCGTTGGCCGCCGCACATCCGGCCGGGATGCACGTGAAGCTCCTCGGCGAACAGCGCGACACCCGACCGTTTCTCGCAGCCGACGTGCTGGTTCTCAATTCACGCTCCGAAGGAACGCCGCGTGCCCTGCTTGAGGCCATGTGCATGGGTTTGCCGGGAATCTGTCCGGCGGTCGGCGGCATCACCGCGCTGCTCGGGGAACGCGGTTGGCTCACGGATCCGGTCGATCCCAGCACGCTCGTGGACGCATTGCTCGATGCGCTGGCGGATCCTGCCAAGACCAGGATCTTCGGCGAGCGGGCGCGGGCGCACGTGGCCGGCGCATTCGATGCCGGTGAGATTGCACGGCGCTACCGCCGCCTGCTCGTCACGGGACGGCTCTGATCGACGTGATGCACGCGAACGCCGCGCCGCGCCCGTTGCGGGTGCTGTCTTTCATCGAGGGCACCTCGCTGACGGGGCCGCTGAAGTCTCTGCTGGAGGTCGTGTCGCGGATGCGCGGCGGGGCGAAGGCGCCCGCTCCGCTCCTGCACACGATCGTCACCACGCGCCGCAGCCACGCGGCGGAAACCGATGCCTTCATCGAAGCCGTGGAAGCAGCCGACGTCCCACTGGAACTCCTCCTGGAACGCAGGCCGTTCGATCCCGAGGTGGTGCGGAGCCTCAGCGCCGTCATCGACGCTCTGATGCCGGACATCATCGAGAGCCACAACTTCAAGTGCCACGCGATCGTCTGGGTGGCGCTGCGGCGCCTACACCGGCCGCTGCGTCCGGCATGGATCGCCTTCCACCACGGCTATACGCGCGAGTCGTGGAAGGTCCGCGCCTACCAACAATTCGACCGCCTCACCCTGCCTCGTGCGGACAAGGTGGTCACGGTGTGCGCAGCATTCGCGCGCGACCTCGCCCGATCGGGCCTGCGCCGCGAGCGGCTGGCCGTCGTGCCGAATGCAATGGGCGAGCTGCAACCGCCGGAACCGGCCGCGGCCGCGGCCTTGCGAGCCTCGCTCGGAATCGCCCCGGCGGAACTCGTCATACTCGCGGTGGGCCGCCTCTCGGCAGAAAAGGGGCATGCCGATTTGCTGGCGGCGTTCGATCTGGCGACCCCGCGCTCGCGACCCGAATCGGTCCGCCTCGTCATCGTCGGCGATGGTATCGAGCGTGGCAGACTGGTCGGCCGTGCCCGCCATCTCGAAGGCCGCGTCCTGTTCGTGGGTCATCAGGCCGACACTTGGCCCTGGTTCGGCATCGCAGATCTCTTCGTGCTGCCCTCGCACAGCGAAGGCTCGCCCATGGCCTTGCTGGAAGCCATGTGTTCGCGGTTGCCGATCGCGGCGACGTGCGTGGGCGGCGTCCCCGAGATGGTCGAGAACGAGGTGAGCGCGTTGCTGGTGCCCGGCCGCAGTCCGCGCGCGCTGGCCGCGGCGATCCGCCGGCTGCTCGACGAGCCGGCGCTGCGATCGAAGCTCGCGGACTCGGCGTTCGAGCGCGCACGCCGCCATTCGCCCGCACGGCGCTGTGCGGCGCTGCTCGCCCTATATCGGGAGGCCGCGCAGCGCCACGATGGCGGACCGGCATAGGTCCTTGAGCACCGAATAGCGCGCGGGCGCGCCGAAAAACGCCCGCTCCGAATACGCCAAATCGCCGAGGCGCGGCGGATGCGGCCCGCGGCAATAGATCGGGGGATCGCGGACATAAGCGCCCGCCAGTCCCGGCACGCGGGCATTCGAGGCGATCATCACGGTCGCGATCCCGCGCCGCGCAAGATGACGCCCCAGCGCCCGCGAGCAGCGCACGAAATCGCCGATGTGCCGGCAGTAGATCAATTGGGTGTGGCGGATGCGGCCGGCATGGGATTGTGGCTGGAACAAAAACGGGTGCACTCCGTCGGCATCGGTGCAGAGCAATCCGAGGCAACCAAACGACATGTGATCGGTCATCAAGCGGGTCTCTTCGGGGCCAAGCGCGCCCTCCCCCGGCGCGAACTCCGTCACGGTGACGCGTCCGCGCCGCCGACCCAGCGCCGGGAACGTCAAAGTGCGTCCGGAAAATAGCCGCTCATAACCCTGGATCTCGAGCAGCCGCAACGTGTGCAGTCCCGGCGTCCAGTTGACGACGGTGGCGCCCGGAATCGAAAAGGGGCGCGCGGCGAGCAACGGCGCGTACGCTTGGTACCCCGGCATGACATACCAGCTCGAGACACCGCATCGCGCACGCCAGCGTGAGTCCGCCCACACCAGGCCGGAAATCACCAACAAGACGCCAACCACGGTACCCCGCGCCTCGATCAGATAGCCGAATTGGGGGCACTCCGGCAGTGCGGGCCGTTCCGATTGGCGGCCGATAGCGCGCGCAAAATCCCAACCTTCGGTCGCCGCCTCGGGAAAGCCCCGGCTCAATAGCGCGAACACCGCATCGATGTCGTCGCGCACGATCTCCCGGCAGCGCACCGTCTCTGCGCCGTCCGAAGGCTGCGTGGCGTTGTGTAAGGACATGACCGCAAGGCTCCGCGGCGATTATCCGACGGGATCCGCGGCTCGATCGAGTGTGGCTGCACAGATTTTCGCCGAATTTCGCCCGGCGTCACCATGGACGTGATTCTGTGAGCCGTCACTGCGCATCGACGCGTCGTCTCCGATGATCAACGCACGCATGGTAGCCGGATTTCAAGACGACGCGACGCGATCATGGCTGCGCTTCGCGTCTGTTCGTGATCGATGGGCTCGACTTCCAGCAGCGAATATCAGCTCGAAGAGGCGGCGTTCGTAGCTTGACACGCATTTTGCGGACGGCGGATCATAAGAGAATGTTCGGAGACCGTCCCCTGGAGCGCATGATGGGGAAGGCTTCGCCGGACCGCATCGAACTGGGCGCCGAACGTCGGTGGTTGATGGTGGAAGGCGTGGGATTCGAACCCACGGAGAGCTTGCGCCCTCGCCAGTTTTCAAGACTGGTGCCTTAAACCACTCGGCCAGCCTTCCGTATCGCGAGTATATCGCCGGGGTGAATGGGATCACATGAAACTACGAAAACTGGGCGCCGCCGCCGCGCTGGCGCTCGCGGTGTCGGCGGCCCAGGCCCAGGTGCGCGAGGCGACCATCGTCAAGGCGTTTCCGGACATCGGCATGGAGGACGGCGTCTACACGACGTGCGGCGTGCGTGTGATCTTCAGCGACTCGCAATCGGCCGAAAGCATGGACATGTACGATTTGACCGTGGCCGTATCGGTCGCGGCCAGGTCGGTGAAGAAAGATGAAAAAGCCATTGCGAGCATCGTCCGCGCCACCGAACGCAGGGGCAACATGCTCAAAGATCCAGGCCTTCAGCACGGTGACCGTGTACCCCCGACCGACGTCGCCTTCGCGATTGCGCCCCTGCGTGACCCGATCCATATCCGTGACGCGATCGTGAAAGAGGGCACGGTTCTCGCGCCCGTGGACGAAACCAAGGCGCGCCAAGCGGGAGATTTTGGCGGACCGCTCCTGCGGCAGCTCGCGAATGGCGAGCCGGTGCTGGTGTTCTGGAGCGTGTCGCCGAACGATCAACGGACCTTTCGCGTGAGGACCACGCCGAACGAAGACATCATCGACTCGCTGCAAAGCTGCCTGAAGGGCACCCTGCAGCTGACGGGCTAGCCGGAGTAGGCGCGCGGCAACAAGATGCGAAACGTCGTGCCCACGCCGGGGGTCGACTCGAGTTCGACGGTGGCGTCCAGCAGATCGCACAAGCGCTTGACGATGGACAAACCAATCCCCTCGCCCGCCGTCGTGTGATCGCCGGAGCGCGCGTCCCGGTTGGCGACGTTCGGTAAGGGGGTATTCGGCTCCGCCGATTGTTGCGCCTGCGTGGCGTTCTCGATCGCCTGCGCCACCGGGGCGGCAGACCCGGAATGCAAGCCCGGACCGGTGTCGCGCACGCCGAGCGCCCAGCGCTTGCCGTCGCCCCCGTCGCTGTTCCCCCAGGTGACATTGAGGCCGCCGGAAACGGTGTACTTGATGGCATTCAACATCAGGTTCTGCGCGATGCGGCGAATCTTCACGGCATCGCCGTCGACGTGGAATGGCGCCGGGCCCTCGCAATGCAAGAAGAGGTGCCGCTGCTGAGCGAAGGGGCGCAGTCCCTCGCTCAGATCCGACAGCAGCGCCGCCACATCGATGCGTGCGAGCTGGCGTTGTTCCTGGCCCGCCTGCAAGCGCGCGAGACTGGTGACGTCATTCAGCAGGTGATGCAGGGCGCCGACGTTGCGCTGGAGCATCTTCAATACCTGATCGGCGGCGGACTCGCGCAGCCCCACCGCTGCCAGGCCGGCCGTCGCGTTGGCCACCACGCTGAGATTGCCGCGCAAATCGTGCGCCGCCTGGCGCCACAACTCCGTCCGTTCCTGGTCGAGTTCGCGCACCGCCTGCAGCGCCTTCTCGAGTTCGCCGAGATGGCCGGCGGCCTCGCGCTGCTGGAGATGGAAGAATTGCGCGGTACTCTCCTCGATCGCGGTGCTGCAAAGCGCCGCCCACACGCGCCGCGCCGTGGGCATCACGCGCGGCTCGAGGCCTGCATTCGCGCAGGCGAACTCATCGAGCTCGACCACCACGGATTCGTTGAGCCGGCCAAGCTCGCGCGTCACCTCGCGCAAATCATAGCCCTGGTGCCAGCGTTGCAGGCCGTGTGCGGCGCCGTCGTCATGAGCGGCTTCGGACGCGCGCACCGCGTCGTCGGGCGCGGACGCCAGCGCCGCGGTTGGCGCCGCAGCTGACGGCGACTCGGCCGCGGACGTTGATCCAGCAGCGGATATTGACCGAGCCGTCGAAGTCGATGCGGGCGTGTACGCAAATGCGGTCGCGGCCCCGGCGGCCCCGGCGGCGGTTTCATTCGCGGCAATTCGGCGCAGCTCCGCCTCGAACACTGCGAGCAGCGCAGGAATATGGTCATAGACCTGCGTGGGTGGGAGCGATGCGCCCGTGGTCAGTGCCGGATCTTTGGCGATGACACGACGCCACGCCTGGAGCATGGCCTCGCGCCGGCGTCCGAGGTGGGTTGCGAGTGCGGACAAGGCTTCGCCGAACACTGACATGGGCCGCTCCGATTGACCTACAAACGCTACCGCGGCATCGCCGGAACGGCAAGCGCAATCAAACGGTACGCTGCGCTGCAGCTTCCTCAAACCGATCAGTGGACGGCGCGGCCGCCCGATTTCGCCTACTTCCGGGTGCGTTGCGAGCACCTTCGGAACCCGGCGCCAATCGTGCTAAAATAGCCTATGTTCGAAGCAATAAAGGTGTAACGCCGATGGCCACTTTCTCCCGCAACAATGCCGCTTTCCCGGTGTCCGGCGGCGACAGCCGCAGCATCTTCATTTCGCGCACCTACACGCACCTGGCGGCGGGCATCCTCGGCTTCGTGCTGATCGAATTGGCACTGTTCGAATCCGGACTTGCCGCACAGATCGCCAACGCCATGATGCACACGAGCTGGCTGCTCATCCTCGGCGCATTCATGCTCATCGGCTGGTTCGCATCCCGCACCGCACAGACCAACAGCTCGATCGGCATGCAATACTTCGCCTACGCCGCCTACGTACTGGCGGAAGCCTTGATCTTCGTACCGCTGCTCTACATGGCCGATGCGCGCGCCCCCGGCACCATCGACAGCGCGACGCTGATCACGTTTCTCGGCACCGGCGGACTGATGTTCGTCGCCCACCGCACGCGCAAGGATTTCTCGTTCCTGCGGGCCATCCTCATGTGGGGCGGCATCCTCGGGCTGATCGCGATCTTCGGCGGGGTCTTGTTCCACTTCGAATTGGGCGTCTGGTTCTCGGTCGCGATGATCGGTTTCGCCGGCGCCGCCGTCCTCTACGACACTTCGAACATCATCCACAACTTCCCGGAAGACCGCTATGTGTCGGCCGCGATGCAGCTGTTCGCCTCGATCGCACTCATGTTCTGGTATGTTTTGCGCTTCATGCAGCAGCGCAACTGATCGACCAGCAGCGCATCTCGACCAGCAGCGCATCTCGACCAGCAGCGCATCTCGACCAGCAGCGCAGCTGATCGGCGGGCAGTGATCCTGCGCCAGACCGGCTGAGGGCGCGCGTAAAGCAGCTGCCGACGCCGCGCCCTCAGCCCGGTTCCAGCACCCGCTGGCCGCCCATGTAGGGCGCAAGCGCGGCTGGCAGCACGATGCTGCCGTCCGCCTGCTGGCAATTCTCGAGAACGGCGACGAGTGCGCGCCCCACGGCGACCCCGGAACCGTTCAGCGTGTGCACGAGTTCGGGCTTGCCGGTGGCGGGATTGCGCCAGCGCGCCTGCAGGCGGCGTGCTTGGAAGGACTCGCAGTTGCTGCACGAGGAGATCTCCCGATAGCGGCCTTGGCTCGGCAGCCACACCTCTAGATCGTACGTCTTGGCGCTGTAAAAACCGACATCGCCGGCGCACAGCGCGATCACCCGATACGGCAGCTGCAAGGCCCGGAGCACGGCCTCGGCGTGCCCGGTGAGCTCCTCGAGCGCGGCATAAGACGCCTCGGGATGCACGATGTGCACCAATTCGACCTTCTCGAACTGATGCTGGCGGATCATGCCGCGCGTGTCCTTTCCGGATGAGCCCGCTTCGGAGCGAAAACACGGCGTATGCGCCACCATCTTCAGCGGCAGCGCGTCGGCGGCGAGGATCTGGTCGCGGACGAGATTGGTGACCGGAACCTCCGCGGTGGGAATCAAAAAGAATCCCGGGTCGCCGCGCACCGCGAACAGGTCCTGTTCGAATTTCGGCAGCTGGCCGGTCCCGATGAGCGCCTTCGCATGCACCAGGTAAGGAACGTAGGCCTCGCGGTAGCCGTGCTCGCGCACGTGCAGGTCCAGCATGAACTGGGTGAGCGCACGCTGCAGCCGCGCTAGCGGCCCGAGCAGCACCACGAAGCGGGCGCCGGAGATGCGGGCGGCGGCATCGAGATCCATGCCGAGGCGCTCACCGAGTGCGACGTGATCCTTGGGAGCGAATGGCAGCGCCGGCGGTTCGCCCCAGCGGCGCAATTCCACGTTGGCCGTTTCATCGCGCCCATCGGGGACGCTCGTATGCAGCAGATTCGGCACACCGAGCTGCAGATCCGCGAGTTCCGTCTGCAGGGCTTCGAGCTGCGTCTCGATGGCGCCGAGCCGTGCGCCCTGCGCCTCGCCGGCCGCGAGCAGCGGGGCCGCATCCTCGCCGCGGGCCTTGGCCTGACCGACCGCCCGGGCGCCGGCGTTGCGTTCGGCGCGCAGCCGATCCGCCTCGATCTGGGCAGCCTTGCGGCGCTCCTCGATGGCCGCGAACCGCGCGACGTCGAGCACGAAGCCGCGTCGCGCGAGCTGCGCGGCAACGCCGTTCAAATCACTACGCAGCAGTTTTGGATCGAGCACGACGGAATTCCTCAAAGCGCTGCAGGGCTACGCCCCGGGATCGGCGGCAAGTTTATCAAGACTCGCGGGCCGGTTGGCGCGCACCGTCCCGCGCCCGGCGGGTGGCGAGCGCCTCGCCGATCTTGATCTCGAGACCGCGGGGCGCGGGCACGTAGTAGCGCTGCTCCGGCATGCCATCGGGGAAGTACCGTTCGCCCGCGGCATATGCGTCGGGCTCATCGTGCGCGTAGCGGTAGCCCTTGCCGTAGCCGATCTGCTTCATGAGACGTGTCGGCGCGTTGCGCAGATGCAGGGGCACGTCGAGCGACCCGAGCTTGGCGGCGTCCTCCGCGGCGGCATTGTAGGCTGCATACACGGCGTTGCTCTTGGCGGCGCAGGCCATGAAGACCACAGCCTGAGCAATGGCAAGCTCGCCCTCCGGGCTGCCCAGCCGCTCGTACACGGCGCAGGCTTCCAGCGCGAGCGTCAAGGCGCGTGGATCGGCGTTGCCGATGTCCTCGCTTGCCATGCGCAGCGCGCGCCGCGCGACATACAGCGGATCGCAGCCCCCGGCGAGCATCCGGCACAACCAGTAAAGGGCGGCGTCCGGATCACTGCCGCGCACCGACTTGTGCAGGGCCGAAATCTGATCGTAGAAATTCTCCCCGCCCTTGTCGAAGCGCACGTACGTGCTGCCGATGACGGCGCGCATGGTGTCCGCATCGAGCCGGCGCACGGCGCCGGCCGGCGCTGCCGCGAGATCCGCCGGGGCCGCGAGATCCGCCGGAGCCGCGAGATCCGCCGGGGCCGCGAGATCCGCCGCCGTCTCGAGCAGATTCAGCATGCGCCGTGCATCGCCGTCGGCGGCGGCGATCAGCAGTTCGTGCGCGCCGCTGTCGAGTCGCAAACTCAGGGCGCCGAGACCGCGCTCGGTATCCGCGAGCGCGCGCTCCAAAAGCCGGGCGAGATCCCCCGCCTGCAGCGGCTTGAGCACATAGACCCGCGCCCGCGACAGCAGCGCGTTGTTTACCTCGAAGGATGGATTCTCGGTTGTCGCGCCGACGAAAATCAGCGTACCGTCCTCGACGAACGGCAGGAAGGTGTCCTGCTGCGCCTTGTTGAAGCGGTGTACTTCGTCCAGGAACAGCACCGTGTCGCGCGTACCGCGCGCAGCGCGTGCGCGCTCGACCACGGCGCGAATATCCTTGATGCCGGCAAGCACGGCGGAGAGCGCGATGAATTCCGCGTTCGCCCGGCTCGCAATGAGCCGCGCGAGCGTGGTTTTGCCCGTCCCGGGCGGTCCCCACAGGATCATGGAATGCGGCCGGCCCGATTCCAGCGCGCGGCGCAGCGGCGCCCCAGGTCCGAGCAGATGCGCCTGGCCGACGAATTCATCGAGCGTTTGCGGCCGCAACCGGTCCGCCAGCGGGCGATACGTGCCGTCGCCGACCGCGGTCACGTCCCTTCGCGGCCGATCACATCGACCCCCGGCGGCGGCGTGAAGGAAAAGAGGTCCGGCGCCAGCTTGACGTTGCGATGCGCCGCGGAGAAGCTCAACGAGGTCACCTGGTTCAGTTTGTCCGCGAGCAGCATGCGCGCGAGTTCCCCCTTGTCGAAGCCGATGCGCACGGTCTGGAAATCCGTGTCGGCGCGCTTCGGCTTGAGCTGGTACCAATCGAGGCCGTCCGCCGGCGGCAACGCCGTCACGTCGAAGCCGCTGGTGACGGAACCACCCTCCGACAGGAGCATCGCCGGCGTGCTGGAAAGCGTCGCGTCCATGTCGCGCACGTTCGCCTGCGCGAGATCCTTGTCGTAGAACCAGAGCTTCTTGCCGTCGGCCACCACCATTTGTTCGGACGGTTCGACATAGTCCCAGCGGAATTTGCCCGGCCGCTGCAAATACAAGTGACCGGCGGCGCTGCGCAGGATCTTGCCGCGGCCGTCATCGATGGTTTGCTTGAAATCGGCGGACCAGGTCGACAGACCAGCCAGATATCGCTCCACCTGGGCGGCGGCGGGCGAACCCGACGGCCTGGAGGCTGCCGTGGGCGCGGCAGCCCAAGCAGCCCCGGCGACCGCGAGGCCGACACCCGCCGTGACGCCGACGCCCGCCGTGAGGCCAACGCCGGCCGTGAGGCCGGCGCCGCTCGCGAGGCCTGCGCCGAGCAGGCCGGTGAGGCGCATGGCCCGGAATCCGGAGGGTCGCTGACGCACGATGGATCAATCCTCCGGCGGCGCTGCGCCGAAGATTTCCCGGTTGCCGTTCGACTGCAGCGGCCCGACGAGGCCGGCCGCCTCCATGGCCTCGACCAGTCGCGCGGCCCGGTTGTAGCCGATCTTGAGGCGCCGCTGCACGCCGGAGATCGAGGCCTTGCGTGTCTCGGTGACGATGCGCACCGCCTCATCGTAGAGCGCGTCGGCTTCCGGGTCGATGGCGCCCTCGCCGCCCTCGCGGCCCTCGTCGTCGTCGGCGGGGAATCCGGGAATGGCGTTGCGCGGGCCTTCCAGGATCTCCTCGATGTAGACCGGTGGGGAGGCTGCCTTCAGTCCCGCCACGACGCGATGCACCTCTTGATCGGAGACGAAGGCGCCGTGCACGCGCGTCGGAATGGAGGTCCCCGGGGGCAGATACAGCATGTCGCCGTGGCCGAGCAGCGACTCCGCGCCGCTCTGGTCGAGGATGGTGCGCGAATCGACCTTGGCGGATACCTGAAAGGCGATGCGCGAAGGAATGTTCGCCTTGATGAGCCCCGTGATGACGTCGACCGACGGCCGTTGGGTCGCGAGAATCAGGTGGATGCCGGAGGCGCGCGCCTTTTGCGCAAGCCGCGCGATGAGTTCCTCGACCTTCTTGCCGACGATCATCATGAGGTCGGCCAGTTCGTCGATGATCACGACCACGAACGGCAGGGTGGTGAGTTCCGGCACGTCCTCGGCCACGATTCCCGGAACGCCCTGCACGATTTTTTGCATGCGGATCGGATCCTTGATCGGCTGGCCGGCGTCCGCCGCGTCCTTCACCTTGCGGTTGAAGCCGCCGATGTTGCGCACGCCGAGCGCGGACATGAGCTGATAGCGCCGCTCCATCTCGGCGACGCACCAGCGCAGCGCATTGGCCGCCTGCTTCATGTCGGTGACCACCGGTGCGAGCAGGTGCGGTATGCCCTCGTAGACCGACAGTTCGAGCATCTTCGGATCGATCATGATCATGCGCACGTGCTCGGGCGTCGCCTTGTAGACGAGGCTGAGCACCATCGCATTGATGCCGACGGATTTACCCGAGCCGGTGGTGCCCGCGATCAGGAGGTGCGGCATGCGGGCAAGATCGGCGACGATCGGCACTCCGCCGATGTCCTTGCCGAGCGCGAGCGCGAGCGGTGAGGCGACGTCGTCGTAGGGCTTGGACTTGATGATTTCGCCCAACGTCACGATCTCGCGCTTCTCGTTCGGAATCTCCAGACCGACCACGGATTTTCCCGGAATGATCTCCACCACCCGCACGCTGATGGAAGACAGCGCCCGCGCCAGATCCTTGGCGAGGTTGCTGATCTGGCTCACCTTGACGCCGGGCGCGGGACGCAGTTCGAAGCGCGTCACCACCGGTCCGGGCTGCACCGCCACCACTTCGGCCTCGACCCCGAAGTCGCGGAGCTTCAGTTCGACGAGGCGCGACATGGCCTCGAGCGCCTCGTCGGAATACGAGGCCTCCCGCGAGGCCGGTTCATCGAGCAGCGACAGCGCGGGCAATTCGCTCGACTTCGGCGCATCGAACAGCGGCACCTGTCGCTCGCGTTCGACACGCTCGCTCTTCTGCGGCAGCGGGGCGGGCGGCTCGATCCGCGGCGGCGGGCGGCTCGCGACTTTTTTCTGCTCCTCGCGCACCACGCCCTGGCGGGCCTGCTTGCGCTGCTGGCCGGAGGCGAGTTCGCGGCGCTGATCGATCTGCCGACGGGCCCACTCGATGCCGGCGAGCGCCAGGTGGCCGATCCGGTCCATGACCGTGAACCAGGAGACGCCGAGAAAGAGCGACACGCCGGCGAGCCACAGCCCGAGGAGCAGAAGTGTGGCGCCGAGAAAGCTCAGGCCCCGCGCGCTGCCGTTGCCGATGAGTTCGCCGAGAACGCCGCCGGCGCTGTTGGGGAATGCCGCTCCGTCCCAATGCAGGGTCGCCAGGCCGCAGCTCGTCAGCAGCGTCAGGGTGAATCCGGCGGCGCGCAGCAGCGTATTGATGCGCGAACGTGCATCCGGCAGGGCCTGTTCCTTGTGCACCAGCCAGCCGGCGTAGGCCAGCATGCAAGGAAAGAGATACGCCGGCCGGCCGAAAAGGAAAAAGAAGAAACCGGCGCCCCAGGCGCCGATGGGACCGATCCAATTGCCGACCGGACCCGGCTCGCCGGTGTCGGAGAATCCCGGGTCGCGCGCGTGGTAGGTCACGAGCGCCAGCAGGAGGATCAAGGCGATCGCACCGAGCACCCACAGGGTCCCCTCGCGCAGCGACCGCGCCACGGCTGCAGTCAGCTTCGGCCGCGCCCGGCGCTGCTTCGCCTCCGCACCTTCAGTCAGTTCAAGACCTTTAATGATGTTTACAACTTAACCGGTTGATATGGCAGCGATAGTAACGCACGGGAAACGGGCGCGCCACGCTCTCCCGGGTTGCCTTCGAAAAGATCGGCGCCGAACCACCGGCGGCTGGCCCCTGCCCACGGATTTACATACCATGGGGCGAACGAATTTTCCCAGAAGGAATCATACATGAGCGTCGCCAGGCACAGCCGTCTCGTCATCCTTGGCTCGGGACCCGCCGGCTATACGGCTGCCGTGTATGCGGCACGGGCGAACCGTGCGCCGCTGCTCATCACCGGCCTCGAGCAGGGAGGACAGCTCATGACCACCACCGAGGTCGACAACTGGCCGGGCGACCCGGAGGGACTCCTCGGGCCCGCCTTGATGGAGAGGATGCGGCGCCACGCCGAGCGCTTCGGCACCGCGATCGAGATGGATACCATCAACCGCGTCGAACTGCGCCATCGGCCGCTGCGCCTGTGGGGCGACAACGGCGAGTACACGGCCGATGCGCTGATCATCGCCACCGGGGCATCGGCCAAATATCTCGGACTGCCCTCGGAGGAGAACTACCGCGGCCGCGGCGTCTCGGCCTGCGCCACCTGCGACGGATTTTTCTATCGGGGCAAGGCGGTGGCCGTCGTCGGCGGTGGCAACACCGCCGTCGAGGAGGCGCTGTATCTCGCCAACATCGCCTCGCATGTGACGCTGGTCCACCGGCGCGACACGCTGCGCGCGGAAAAGATTCTCCAGGATCGGTTGTTCGCGCTCGAGGCCGCCGGCAAGGCGACACTGATCTGGAACCATGCGGTCGATGAGATTCTCGGCGACAGCGCCGGCGTCACGGGCGTGCGCGTGCGGCAGGTCACCGCGGGGCACGGCGGCGGGCGCACCCTCACGGTGGACGGCGTGTTCATCGCGGTCGGACACCA
>Ga0302319_10005710_pt1 | contig 24880 bp, 24 predicted proteins | sample Bog_T0_2_FD_203319 | JGI IMG/M metagenome (GOLD analysis project Ga0302319, IMG submission 203319) | Peat permafrost microbial communities from Stordalen Mire near Abisko, Sweden - Bog_T0_2 | ecosystem: Environmental > Terrestrial > Soil > Wetlands > Peat | place: Sweden: Abisko, Stordalen Mire...
GGAGAAACAGTGCAGCAATTCATCGAGTTCGTGATGATGCAGGCGCAAAACGCCGCGCTTTTTCTCGGTCAAATTCCGCAACAAAACGGGCCGGAGATCAATCTCGATCTCGCCAAACTTTTCATCGATCAACTGGTGATGATCCGTCACAAGACCCGGGGAAACCTGAGCAATGACGAGACAACCGTATTGAACAACGCAATCAGCAACTTGCAGATGGCCTTTGTGGAAGTCTCCCAGCAACAGGGCGGGGGACATAAACCCATCGAAAAAGCGCCCCAACCTGAGCCCGAAGAAACGGCTCCGTCTGCCCCGCCCGGGCAGGCTGCCGCGGCTCCGGAGCAACCGGCTGCAGCGGAGGAATCCAAAAAGAAATTCACCAAGAGCTACGGCGCTTAATCCGTGGCGAGGCCAAAAAAAATCCAGATTGGATCCTGCTCCCTGGGAGGTCCCAAGCCGTTGTTCATCCTCGGCCCCTGCGTCATCGAGTCGGAGAAATTCGTCTGGCGCATGGCCCGCAAGTTGAAAAAAATCTGCGCGGATGCAGGTGTGCAATTCATTTTCAAGGCCTCTTACGACAAGGCAAACCGCACTTCCGCCGGTTCATTCCGCGGATTGGATGTGCGCGAGGGATGCACGATTTTGGCGGATATCGGCAAGGAATTGAATGTGCCGGTGACGACCGATGTCCACACGGAGGCCGAGGCGGAGATCGCCGGGGAATATATCGATGTGTTGCAAATCCCCGCATTTTTATGCCGCCAGACGGATTTGATCCGCGTGGCCGCCCAAACGGGCCGGGTGGTGAATGTAAAAAAGGGGCAGTTTCTTGCCCCGTGGGATTTGAAGAATGTGGCGGACAAACTGCAAAAATTCGGCAGCAACCGTTTCTTTTTTACGGAACGCGGAGTGAGTTTCGGGTATAATAATCTTGTGGCGGACATGCGTTCTTTATACTGGATTCGCGAAGCTGGTTTTCTGGCCGTGTTCGATGCCACGCATTCGGTGCAAAAGCCCGGTGGCGCCGGCACGACAACTTCGGGCGACGGCATTCTGGCGCCTGTGCTTGCGCGCGCGGCGGTGGCTGCCGGTTGCGATGGTGTCTTCATCGAGACGCATGAGAATCCTGCGAAGGCCCTCTCGGATGGTCCGAACCAGGTGCCCCTGGCAAAACTGCCGGCATTGTTGAAACAATTGAAAAAGATCCATGAGACGGTTCGCTAAGTGCTCCATCCTGCTTCTGGGAATTGCCTTTGGCATCGTGAGTGCGGCCAGCGCGCAAAAACCTGACGCCAGTGCGTCTGGTGCCCCCACTCCCAAGCCTCCCGCGCTGGATGTGCCGATCCCGGTAAATCAGAAGGCGACGGGGTTGACGTTTCCTTACCGCGAGGACGGAAAGTTGAAAATGTTTTTCAACGTTGAGGAAATGTTTCGGACAGATTTGGATCATCTTCGAATGACGAATGCAAAAATCCAGACCTTTGATGATGACGGCAAAGCGGATATGACGGTGCTGCTGCCAGTGTCCGTACTCGATTTGAATACCCGTATTTTGACGAGCGATCAGCCATTTTTGGTGCGGCGTTCGGATTTTTCGCTCGTGGGTGAAAGGCTGCAACTCGACACGTCCACCCGTCACGGCATTGTGAAAGGCAAAGTAAAAATGATTATTTTCAATTTAGCAGATACAGATAAAAAGGAACCTGCCAAATGAATGGACATCTTGCAGTATTTTGGTTGCTTGGCGCGATGGGAGTTTCAGCGTTGGCGCAGGGCAGCTCGGATGATATCGACTTGTTCCACCATATCGATCTTATGCCGGGTGCGGAAAAAACACCGGGCACGACAACATCCGGCACCTCAAAGGATTCCACCGCCCCGAAGGAGCCCACCATCATCACGGCCTCGACTGAGTCATCGTTTGATGGAAAGCTCAAGATGGCTGTTTTCAAAGGTGACGTCCATATCAAGGATCCGCAATTCACACTCAGTTCGGACCAACTGACCGTATATTTTAAGAAGGACAAGGATACCGGCAATACTGACAAAGCGAAACCGGGCAGCTCACCCACTGCAAAACCTGCTGCAACCCCGAAGCCTGCCGTTACTCCGGGGGGGGCGGCAGCTCCCCAAGGGGCTGGCGGGCTGGAACGTGCTATCGCGGAAGGAAACGTGATCGTGGAAAGTGACCGGCCGGATTCAAATGGCGGCCCACCGGTGCATTATACTGGCAAGGGAGAAAAAGTGGACTATAATGCAATTGATGGAGAGGCGATTTTTTATCACTGGCCTCGGGTTCAGCAAGGGATCAACACAATCGTGGCCACGGAGGAATGGACTGTGATTCATCTTTTTCGTGACGGGAGAATGAAGGTCGAGGGACCCCACAGGGTCGACATTTCCGATCCCGGCCCGGGTAAAACTCCGGAGGTAAAGCAGTGAGTATGGTGGAGTCACTACATCAGGATTCACAGGGGGATTCTCACCACGCGGAAAAACCCTTTCAGAAGGATGGGAAATCCATTCTGCAAACGGAAAAGCTCGTCAAAATCTATGGCGGCAGGGCCGTGGTGAATGGCATCGACATAAATCTCAAGCGCGGTGAAATCGTGGGGTTGCTCGGGCCGAATGGTGCCGGCAAGACCACGAGTTTTTACATGATCGTGGGCCTCGTGAGGCCGAATGGCGGCCAGGTTTTTTTCAAGGATATGAATGTCACCGATTACCCCATGCATAAACGCGCGCGCATGGGCATGGGCTACCTGCCTCAGGAGGAATCAATCTTTCGTAAATTGACGGTGGAGCAGAATCTCACCGCCATCCTTGAGACGACGAAAATGAACAAGGTGCAGCGTAAAAATCGCCGCGAGGAATTGCTTTCGCAGTTTGGCATCGAACACGTGGCAAAGCAGCAGGCGCTCACGCTCAGCGGCGGCGAGAAACGCCGGCTCACCATCGCACGCTCTTTGGTGACCGAGCCCAGTCTCCTCATGCTCGACGAGCCATTCAGCGGCGTGGACCCGATTGCGGTTTACGACGTGCAGCAGATCATTGTGAACCTGCGCAAGACGGGCCTCGGCATTTTGATCACCGATCACAATGTGCGTGAAACATTGTCCATCGTCGATCGCGCCTATTTGATCCACGAAGGCAAGGTTCTCAGCGAAGGCACGAAAGACTTTTTGATCAATGATCCCATCAGCCGGCAGTTCTATTTGGGAGAGCGGTTTAAAATGTAAGCAACCCCTGGAAGGAAACACAAATATGCAAGTAGCCAACGTCAATATGCCCATCAAGGTCACCGGGCGCCATGTCAGCATTACCGATGCAATCAAGGATCACGCAGAGAAGAAAATCGAGGGATTGCATCTCGACTATCCACGCATCATCGAGGCACATGTAATCCTCGATGTGGAGAAATACCGGCACTATGCCGAGGTGATTCTTATTTGCGGCAATCATATCACTATCGAGGCAAGTGCCGAGACCAGCGATATGTATGCCTCGATCGACCAGGTGGTCAGCAAGATCGCCCAGCAGATGCGCAAGTACAAGACGAAAATCATGCGCCAGCATCGGCCCCGCAGGCAGGAGATCCAGCATGTGGATGAGCAGGTGCTGAGCATCGAGGGATTCGATGATCATGCAGAGAGCGAGCCTACGGTCATCCATACCGAGAGGTATCCGGTGAAGCCAATGTTTGTGGACGAGGCCGTGCTGCAATTGGAGATGTCGAGCCGGCAGTTCGTGGTCTTTTTGAACGCCAAGACTGAAAAGGTGAATGTCCTCTACCGGCGCAAAAGCGCCGATTTCGGATTGATCGAGCCAACGTTTGTGTAGGGCTGTGAAGTCTGGACCATGGCCATTCACGCACAAGGAAACGGGACTGTTTATTGCCCTCCGGCCGGAAGGGCGGCGCTGCGCTGATGGATAAGCCCAAAGCCAGATTCCCGGTTGTCACGGTCGGGGAGTTTTATACCCGCCATTCCGAGGCGCTTCAGTTGAAGCTGCTCGGTTCCGCTGGGGGATTCGACAGACGGATCTGGGAGCCCACCATTAATCGCCCGGGTCTTGCGTTATCCGGTTTTTACAGTTATTTCGCAAAAAAACGGCTTCAGGTTTTTGGAAGCGCCGAGCTTTCTTACCTGAAAAGTCTGCCGGAATCCGAGGTGAGGGAAAGGATGCGCTCCCTCTGTGCAAATAGAATTCCAGCCATCATCATTGCCCGCAACGTCAAGCCTCCCAAGGCGTTGATCGAGGAGGCCGAAAATGCGGGTATTGCCGTGTTTCGGACCCCGATGATCACGATGAAGTTCATCAATGCGGCTACGATTGCCTTGGAATTCGATTTTTCGCCCACCCGCAGTGAATATGGCAGTATGGTCGATATCATGGGCGTGGGCACTCTGGTGCGTGGATCGAGCGGGATTGGCAAAAGCGAGTGCGTGCTCGGCTTGATCGAACGCGGCCACAGTCTGGTAAGCGACGATATAACCCGTTTCCGGGCGATCGAGGGGCGTGAATTGATTGGCACCGCTCCGGACCTCACGCGGCATCACATGGAGGTCCGCGGCCTGGGCATTATCAATGTGACCTCGATCTTTGGAATAGGCAGCATTCGCTCCGATAAACGGCTCGATCTGGTTGTTTCATTAAAAGATTGGCAGGAACTGGAAGAGGTGGATAGAATCGGGTTGGAACAGGAATATTTCGAGATATTGGATATTCTGGTTCCGCATATTACTATTCCTGTGCGAACGGGACGTGATCTGGCCCGCCTGGTGGAAGTGGCGGCGCTCGATCAAAAACTAAAAAGCATGGGCCAGAACAGTGCCGTGGAATTTAACCAGAGATTATTGAACTTGATGCAGAAAAAGGAGACGTGATGGGATTGCTCAGCCGAAAAACAGCCCCTGAAAGCGAAAGCAAGATTGAGAAGGAGTTGACCATCGTCAACCGGCTGGGGTTGCATGCCCGTCCCTCTGCAATGTTCGTGAAAATTTGCAGTCGCTACAAGGCCGATATCTGGGTTGAGAAGGACGGGGAACAAGTGAACGGAAAAAGCATCATGGGCTTGATGATGCTGGCAGCCGGCCAGGGATCAAAATTGCGCGTGACCTGTGAAGGCAGCGACGCCGAAAAAGCTTTAGAGGAAATCGAAAGTCTCATCCAAAGGAAGTTCGATGAGGAGTGACTTTCATAGTCGCATTCAGATTTGTTCCGGCTCATACGAATGAGCGAAAATCAGGAACGAACAGAACGGCGCTTTCATGGTGTCGGGGTTTCCCCCGGCCTCGCTCGTGGCAGCATATTTGTGCATCGCCCCGAGGATGAGGAGCCGCCCGTCCGGAATATTTCCGAGAGCGAATTCCCGTCTGAGATAGCCCGCTTCGAGGCGGCGCTCATGGCCACCCGCGCCCAGATCCTGGAGATGCAACAGCGCATCGCCGAGGCCATTGGCTCAAAGGACGCCGGGATTTTCGATGCCCATCTGCTCGTGGTGGAGGATCGCACTCTCATTGACGAGGTGCTGCGCACCCTCACGCGCGAAAAGACCAACATCGAGCATGTCTTTCAGAAGGTCGCCAACCGCTATTCCAAGACATTGAGTGAGATTGATGACCCGTACCTTCGCGAGCGTGCATTGGATATTCACGACGTCACCCGAAGGGTGATTCACAACTTGATGGGCAAATCCGGGCACACGCTCTCGAGCATGACGACTCCTCATATCCTGGTGGCGCACAATCTCACCCCCTCCGACACGGCCCAGTTAAACCGGTCGCTGGTTCTCGGTTTTGTGACCGATGTCGGCAGCAAGACGTCGCACACGGCGATCATGGCAAGGTCGCTCTCGATCCCGGCGATTGTGGGGCTGCACAATGTGAGCACCACGCTTGCCTCGGGGGACCAGGTATTGCTCGACGGCTACAATGGCCTGCTGATCCTGAATCCGACCGACCAGACACTCTGGGAGTACGGCGAACTCGAATTCAAGCAGGGCCAGGTCGAGGAAAAACTTGTCGGGCTCCGTGAAACAGCCTCTACGACCACTGATGGTCGCCACGTCATTCTTTCGGCAAATATCGAGTTGCCCGAGGATGTGGAGCTGGTCAAAAAAAGCGGTGCCGAGGGAGTCGGTCTTTACCGCACGGAATTTTTCTACCTGAACAAACCCGAGCTGCCGACCGAGGAGGAGCAGTTTGAAACTTATCAAAAAGTCGCGCAGGAATTGCAGCCGCACTCAGTGATCATTCGCACGCTCGATCTCGGTGGCGACAAATTCATGAGTGCGTTGCAACTGCCCGAGGAGTTGAATCCTTTTCTGGGTTGGCGGGCGATCCGGTTCTGCCTTGAACGCGTCGATATTTTCAAGGTGCAGCTTCGCGCCATTCTGCGCGCGAGTGCGGCGGGTAATGTCCGGCTGATGTACCCGATGATTTCCGGCATGCAGGAATTGAAGCGCGCCAATGAGATCCTCGAGGAATGCCGCCAGGAGTTGCGCAAGGAGGGCCGCGCATTTGACGAGCACATGGAAGTGGGCGCAATGATCGAGATTCCCAGCGCCGCCGTTATCGCGGACCTGCTTGCGAAGGAAGTTGATTTTTTCAGCATTGGGACGAACGACCTCATTCAATACACAATCGCCGTGGATCGCGTGAATGAGCGTGTATCGTATTTGTACGAACCCACTCATCCTGCGATTATCCGTTTGATCAAAATGATCGTGGATGCCGCGCACGCACACAATTTATGGGTCGGCATTTGCGGCGAGATGGCGGGGGATATTCTTCTCACCCCGTTGCTCATCGGCCTGGGTGTGGATGAATTGAGCACGGGAGCCGCGCTGGTGCCGCGCGTGAAACGTGCTGTGCAATCACTCGATGTGGGCATGTGCCTGAAACTGGTGGAGGAGGTTACTGAACTCGATTCGGCTGATCTGATTCTTGCCAAATGTGAGGAGATCGCCAGGAGCCATTACCCCGAGTTGATCGGTTAGGGCGGGACGCAAAAAATGAACTTCAGCGTGAATTCGCAAAAAGTGATCGTAGCCGCTTCCATTCTCGCCAGCGATTTTGGTGATCTGCGCGGCGAAGCTCGCCGTGCTGAAGCCGCGGGTGCGGATTGGCTGCATCTTGATGTCATGGACGGCCATTTCGTGGACAATATTTCATTCGGCCCGGCGGTTGTTTCCGCGGTTCACAAGTCATCCTCTTTGCCGGTGGATGTGCATCTTATGATCGACCGTCCCGATCACTATTTCAGTCGGTTTACGGACAGCGCGAAAAACATCACAGTGCATGTCGAGGCGGATCACAATGTTTCGAAAACTATGCGCGGTATTCGTGAGGCGGGCTGCACTGCCGGTCTGGCGCTCCGGCCCGCCACTCCTTTTGACAGCGTTATTCCACATCTCGGACAAATCGATTTGCTGCTTGTGATGACCGTCGAGCCGGGGTTTGGCGGCCAGCCTTTCATGCGGGACATGATGAAAAAGGTCGAGGCCGCGGTTCAGTATCGCGATGAGCATCATTTGAGTTATCAAATCGAAGTGGATGGCGGTATCAACAAAGAAACCTCGCCTCTCAGCATCAGGAGCGGTGCCAATGTGCTGGTCGCGGGGACATCCGTTTTCGGCGCCAAGGACATGGCAGCCGCAGTCAATTCTTTGCGTGGCCAGACCTGAATCCTTTATTGCTCGCTGATCTCGGGCTTGCTGCCGGGCTCGTCAAAAAAGGCCAGCGCTTCCCCGACAAGAAAAAGTGAGCCCGTTATCAACACCCGGTTGGCATCGGGTCTTGCAATTTCGATCGCATGAGGCAGATCGGTGGCGATGCTGCAGGGGATTGTGGCATCGAGTTCCCGGATGATCGCTTGGAGTTCTTCAGGCGCAGACGATCGCTGGCTGCGGACTTGGGTGACAATAAAAGCCAACGCGATTGGCATCAGGGCGCGGCAGATCGCGGCCATGTCCTTGTCCTTCAAGACTCCAAGGATGATTGTGGCGCGCTCATTTCCACGGACTTCCCGCCATGTCAGCACGAGGCGTTCCGCGGCGGCTTCATTGTGCGCACCATCAAGAACGATTTGGTTTTGGATCGTCTGGAAGCGTCCCGGCCAGACTACGTTTCCCAACCCTTTTCGGATTGCCTCCTGGGAGACTTCAATGCCTGCTGCGTGAAGCGATGCAATGGCGAGTGCGGCATTGAATTTTTGATGGCTGCCCGCGAGGTTGATTGGACGGTTTTCCAAGGGTCCGGTGACAAACTGAATGGGCGCTCTTTTTTCGGCGGCGGCGCGAACGAAGAGTTCAGCAACTTCATTGTGCTGTGGAGCCGAAACAACCGGTACGCCAGGCTTGATGATGCCTGCCTTCTCCAGCGCGATCTGGTTCAGGGATGATCCCAGCCAAGCCTGATGGTCGAGATCGATCGGAGTCAAAACCGAGACCAGCGGCGTGACAACATTCGTGGAGTCCAACCTCCCGCCGAGACCCGTTTCAAGAACGACGACGTCCGCCTTTCTTCGCTGAAACCAATCCAGCGCCAATGCGGTCGTAATTTCAAAAAATGTCGGATGAGTTTCCCAGTCGCTTACGATTTTCCGGATCGTAGTGAGGCCGGAGGCAACTTCCTGCTCGCTGATCGTCGCGCCGTCGAGCTTGATGCGCTCGCAGAAATGCACGAGATGAGGCGAGGTAAAAAGCCCTGTCAGGATACCTTGCTCGCGGCAGATGGCATCCAGCATCGCACATACGGAGCCCTTGCCATTTGTGCCTGCGACATGGATGAACCGCTGCTCATCGCCTTCGAATCCCAGCAGATCCAGAAGCCGGTGGATTTGTTCAAGGCCGAGCTTTATGCCGCGGAGTTGCGTGTCGTAAAGCCAGGCGATCGCCTGCGTGTAATTCACTTTTTGTGTGAAAGATAATTCAGGATGCTGGAGAGCGTGCCGCGCATTTTTTTGCGATGAACGATGCAATCGATAAGACCGTGTTCCTCCAGGAATTCCGCTGTTTGGAAACCGGCTGGCAAATCCTGGTGCGTAGTCTCACGAATGACGCGCGGACCCGCAAACCCGATCATGCATTTTGGCTCGGCAATGATCAGGTCTCCCAGCGTGGCAAAGCTGGCCGTGACGCCCCCTGTGGTCGGATGCGTAAGCACGGAAATGAACGGAAGACCGGCTTGCGAATGTCGCGCCAGGGCGCCGCTGGTTTTGGCCATCTGCATCAGGCTTACAAGACCTTCATGCAGGCGTGCGCCACCCGCTGCGGCAAAAACAATCACCGGTATTTCTTCCTTGGTGCCGCGCTCGATGGCGCGGGCTATTTTTTCGCCTACCACGGCTCCCATGCTGGCCCCTAAAAATCTGAAATCCATTGCCGCCACGGAAATTTTTTTACCTTCCAGCGTGCCCGTGCCTGAAACAACTGCGTCTGGCATTCCTGTTTCATTCTGATATTTCCTTAAACTATCGGAATAAGATTTAGGGCCTTTAAATTTCAAGATATCCACGGGCCACAGGTCGGTGTCGAGTTCCTGAAATGATTCAGGATCCAGAAAGGCGTCGAGGCGATCACGCGCAATGATGAAAAAATGATGGTCGCACTTCGGACAGACACGCTGGTTTTGAGTCAGCTCCAGGTTGTGAATGACTTCCCCGCAGGAGGGACACTTTTCCCATAAGCCGGACGGCATGTCCTTCTTCTTTGGGGGATCGAGATTTAAAGCGCGTTTTTTAAAGATGCCCATACTACTTGGAATCAGCCTCGTGCAACAGCAAGCACACGGATGGACTCCGCACCGGCGTTTTTCAACACACGGGCGCATTCGTCCACTGTGGAGCCTGTGGTGAAAACATCATCGATTAAAACTAATTGTTTGCCCTGCACACCCATATTCTTGCGCATCTTGAAGGCATTAAGCAAGTTTTCCATGCGTTCTGCGCGATCAAAGCGTGTCTGTGTAGGGGTCCTGCGAATTCTTTTCAGGCAGTTCAGCATTGGCACCCCGGTGCGCCGGCTGACCATCTCTGCAAGTACATGCGCCTGATTGAACTGCCGGGAGCGTTCGCGGGCCCAGTGAAGTGGCACTGGAATAATAAGATCAAATTTACGTGAAATAATGCGCGGATCATCAAGGCCCTCCATCAACCACGCCGCCAGTTCATGTCGCAGGTAAAATTCGCGCTGATACTTGAAGCGGTGAAGTATCTCACGCACGACACCGCTGCTGCGATAGCACGCCACGGCATGCTCAAAATGAAAATGACGATGTGCGCAGTTTGTGCATGAAAATTCACCCTCTATTGCACCGTCAAAAGGTTGCGAGCAGATATTGCAAAATGGTGCCCTGATTCTCTTGGCTTTGCTTCTGCAGGGCTCACACAAATATTCGCGGGCATCAAGGTTCGTGTTGCACAATACGCAATGCGGGGGATAGATCAGCGTGAGTAATGCCCCGGCGGAATGTCGCAGCATTTTGACGATGCTCATGAGGAGGAAGTTTTATCGCGGATCAATCTTCCGCATGGGTGTAAACGTGGAAAAATTTCGGTGGATTCTTTGGGAAATCCGGCGCGATTTCGAGCCCCGCGTTTGTACCGCCGGCCACCTTTCTTGGCGTGACGATGATCTTAAAATCACGACTGCCTTCCATATGTTTAACTTCAGCAACCATATTGGGGTTGGTGGAGGTGACATCGAGATGATGGACAGGAAAATCGTTCATTACTTTCACGTCAACAGTCTTTGGCTTTAATTCCTCGCCTTTCAGCCAGTTTAAAAAAATGGGCTCAACCTTCAAAACCTCAGGAATCGTCGCTTTGAAAGTAAGCACCCATTCTGAATTTCCAGGTTCGTCTGTGCCAACATACACCTGCTTTTCCTGAACGCCTGTCCGGCTTTCGATTTCAAGAATGGCCGTAATCTTTCCCTTTTCACCGGGGGCATAGATTTCCTTCTCTTGCGAGGCGGTGGTGCAGCCACAGGATGTTCTTACTTCTTTTATTTTTATGGGTCGTTTCCCTGCGTTGACGAAAGGAAAAACCGCAATCACCCGGGTGTCTGAGATTGTGGGGTGGATCTCAAGATTGCGATTCTCCCATCGTAATTGTGCCCAACCGGTACTGCAATAACCGAGTGTAATGAGCAGAATGTATTTCGCAAATTTCATGGATGTCGGTGTCTCCTCAGGCTTTAACCATGGATCATTGTGGCACGGCTGGCTTGTCTTTCCATATCGATTCCGTTTGGGTAGGATTCTTTGTAATGCACAACCAGCACATTTGGAAAGAGACAACCGACGACGGCGATAAGCGCGAAGTGCGTGCCATCAAGTTCGGAGGCGTCTGGACAATCCAGGCAAAACTGAAGAGCCAGGAGCAGTGGACATATTATGATGTGCCACTCATCGAGGATTTGAAGGAATTGCGAGACGTGCTTTTCCGCAAGTACCAGCGCCGCCGTGCTGCCTACGAGGACGTGGTGCTCATCGAAAAAATGATAGAGAAACGTGGCGTGGAATGAGCGGGTGGAATACAGCGAAACTGGTTGCCGCGGATAAGAAGCATCTCTGGCATCCCTTTACCCAGATGAGCGACTGGTGCGCCCCGGAGCACGAGCCGCTGGTGCTCGTCGGTGGCGAGGGGGCCTTATTGCGCGACAGCGAAGGGCGCGAATACATTGACGGAAACTCGTCGATCTGGACGAATATTCATGGTCACAATCATCCGAAAATCAACGCCGCGATCCATGCCCAGATGCGACGTGCCGCCCACACCTCGTTCCTAGGTTTCACAAACCCGCCGGCAATCCAGCTAGCCGGGGAATTGGTGGAGCTTTTTGCGCCAGATACTCTGACGCGCGTTTTCTTTTCAGACGACGGATCGACTGCGATCGAGGTCGCCATTAAAATGGCCGCGCAATACTGGCAGCTCCGTGGAGAGCCGCATCGAAAACAATTCGTCTCCTTTACGAATGCGTATCACGGCGACACGACAGGGGCGGCAAGTCTCGGCGGCGTAAGGATTTTTCATGAGCGATTTGCCACATGGCAGTTTCCCGCGCGACATATTGGCGGGGTTGAGGAATTGGATTCACTGAATGCAAAGGAAATTGCCGCGGTGGTCATTGAACCGTTGGTTCAAGGCTCCGCAGGTATGCGCCTCTGGCCGTCGGGGATGCTATCGGCGTTGCGACGCTGGTGCGATGAGTGCGGCGTCCTCCTCATTGCCGATGAAGTAATGACTGGCTTTGGACGCACAGGCACCATGTTTGCTTGCGAGCAGGAGAATGTCGTCCCCGATTTTATGGCGCTTGCGAAGGGATTGACCGCTGGCTACATGCCGCTTGCCGCGACACTCACGAAGGAGAGCATATTCGAGGCATTCCTTGGGACATATGCGGAGCAAAAAACTTTCTATTACGGTCATAGCTATACCGCAAACCAGCTGGGGTGTGCCGCTGCGCTTGCCAGCCTTCAAGTCTTTCGTGAGGAAACTGTGCTGGACGGCTTGCGGAGGAAAATCACACTGCTGTCAGATCTGCTGGCGGCACTCTCACAGCAATCGCACGTCGCCAGCGTGCGCCAGTGTGGATTTATTTCGGGCATTGAGATTGGTGATACATCAGGAAAACCATACGATGTAAATTTGCAAATGGGTGCGCGTGTTTGCATGGCGGCGCGCAAGCACGGGCTTCTTACCCGGCCCATCCGCGATACGATTGTATTGTTACCGCCTTACTGTATCGAGGTGTCAGAATTGAGACGTGCAGTGGATGCCATCTCCCTGGCAATAGGCGAAATCTGCTAGCCTTGCTCGAATTTTGCCGCAAACGCTCCGTCGATTTGGTCGCGGAAAGGAAGGGTCTGACGTGATTCGACGAAGTGCAGCGATGGGATTTCCTCCCTCACACGTTCTATGATCTTTTCATTTTCCTCCGGTTCGAGGCTGCACGAGCTATAGACAATAGTTCCTCCCTTTTTCAGCAGCGGTGTGATAGTCTTGAGAATCGCGAACTGCTTTTCATGCATTCGTAAAAAATCCTCCGGCGTGAGTCTCCATCGCACATCCACCCGCCTGCGGATGACGCCGGTATTGCTGCATGGTGCATCGAGAAGAATCCGGTCGAAACTCTGCGGGGAAAACGGCGCGGTCCCATCAAGCCAGTTGGCTTGCAGGGTTTTTGCGGAAGTAACCCCCAGGCGCTGTAGATTTTCCTGCATCCGCTCCAGTCTTTGTAATGAATTATCGCACGCCGCGATCTGTCCTTTGTCAGCCATCAATTGAGCGATGTAGGTGGTCTTTCCCCCGGGCGCGGCGCAGGCATCCAGCACATTTTCTCCCGGTTTAGGTTCAAGTAAATCACATGCCATCAATGTGCTCGGATCCTGCACATAGCAAAGACCGTTGGCGATCCAATGGTAGGGAATATGCTTCACCTTGATCGCGAGCGCATGTGCAGGAGATGGTTGTGCGTCCGGGGTGCTCTCCAGCAGTGCTGCGAAGGTTGTTTTCAGACCATTCGCCCGTACGTAGACTTCAGCGGGAGTGTTGTTCCATTGGCAAAGCTGTTGCGCAGCATCATGCCCGAAATTGATTTGCCAGCGATCGATCAGGAATTCCGGATGGGAATAACGGATGGCAGGAGGGGATTTTTCGATCAATTTCTGCAAGGCTTCCTCCTCGCGGATGCTGCGACGAAGCAATGCATTCACAAGCCCCCGCGCTTTGCCTGCCAGATTCACGCTTTCGTTGACAGCCGCATGATGTGGCGTTCGCATATGGAATATCTGGTAAAAACCAAGGCGGAGCACCTGCCGGGTAAATTGATCCACTGAAGCATCGCGGAGCTGTGCGATGATAAAATCTAGGCAGCTCAGATTTCGCACGATGCCATAGAACGTTTCTGTGAGGAAGGCGCGGTCGAGCGCCGTCAGCTCCGAGGATGCAAGTGCTTCGTGCAGCAATTCGTCCGCGAATTTACGTTCTGATTCCCATCGGCTCAGGAGTTCAACACAGATTACTCGTGGATTCGCGCGCGGCATAAAACCTTACTACAGACGGATTGATCCGGGTTTGAATTTCGCAGAATATGCCGCTGTCGCCAGAGGAAAGTTTCCGGGGGATTCTTGTTGGATGGAACTATTATTCCCCGGCTACGCTGCGCCCCACGCCATGGTAAACGAAACCCAGTTCCCTCATCGTCTCCGGATTGAAGAGATTGCGTCCATCGAAAATGAGCGGTGTGTGCATGAGCTTCTTCACTTCTTCGAAATTCTGATTTGCGAATTCTTTCCACTCTGTGGCAAGGATGAGCGCTTCCGCATCCTTCACAGCTTCGAGAGGTGAGGCCGCAAGTGTGACCTTGGAGCTATCAATGAGTTTCCACTCAACTGCTTTCTCGGCTCCTTTGGGATCATAAGCGGTGACAATCGCGCCTTCGGCGACAATTTTATTAACGAGCTCGATCGCCACGGAGTTGCGCACGTCATCGGTATCTGGTTTGAAGGTAAGTCCCCAGACCGCGATTTTTTTGTCTTTTAGCACCCATAGCACATCACGGACCTTGTTGATGAACCGTATAAGCTGGCTTTCGTTGATTCGCTCGACCTCTTCCATCAGTTTGAAGGGCACACCGAGCTGCTTGCTGATTGCGATGAATGCTTTTACGTCCTTGGGAAAACACGAACCTCCATAGCCGAGACCGGCATTCAGGAAGTTACGCCCGATCCGCTTGTCCATGCCAATGCCATCCGCGACCAACTCGACATCCGCACCCGCTGCTTCGCAGATTGCGGAGACAGCGTTGATATAGCTGATTTTGAGGGAGAGGAATGAATTTGCGGCGTGTTTGATCAATTCGGCGCTGTTCACGTCAGTGACAAGGATGGGAGCCTTGAAAGGCTCATACACCTTTTTCATCAAATCCGTTGCCTGCTGGCTCGAGGAACCGATGACCACACGATCAGGATTCATCAAATCAGGAACGGCGCAACCTTCGCGGAGAAATTCGGGATTCGAGACAACATCAAACTCTGCGGTCTTGTTGTAACGGCGGATCGTGTCACCCACTTTTTCGCCGGTTTTCACAGGCACGGTGGATTTGTCCACAATCACGCGGTATTCACCGGGTTTGAGCACGCCGGCTATCTCACGTGCAACACGCTCGATGTAGCTCAAGTCCACGCTGCCGTCGGCCTGGGGGGGCGTTGGTACCGCAATGAATACAATCTGGGAGTGTTGTACGCCATCTTCGATGGAATTGGTGAAACGCAGGCGTTTTGCGCTCACATTGCGTTGAACCAGCTCTTCCAGCCCTGGTTCGTAAATTGGTATCTTGCCAGCAAGCAGGGAATCGATTTTGCGCTGATCGTTATCCACACAGATGACATGATGCCCGATTTCGGCAAAACATGCGCCGGAGACAAGCCCAACGTAGCCCGAACCGATGATACAAAGTTCCATAAGATTTTAAAAAAAAGAATTAATTGGACGTGTTGGAGAACGGGCTGAAAGAAATCGGGCTGCTTATTGAAGGGAAATCCTTGAGCGTAAACGTGAGCAGGATACCATAGTCGATGGGGCCCTGCCCGTTTACCCTGTTATCCCTCACATAGATGCCTGCCGCCGCCGTCCAACTGCTCAGATCGCGATGGATTTGGTAACTTTGATATTCCAGTATGTGATCCGCTGCTTCGTATTGTTCGTTCGCACTGACCCCCCAATTGTCGTCGATGCGGTAGTAACTGCTGAAGGTGATCAGGTTGGAGTTTACGAAGAAAGGATTATTGTGGATATAATTGTCGCCGACGGTGAATTTAAGGTTTGGGTTGACCATGAAACTCAACGTAGCATTGACCTCGGTAAAACCCTTGCTGGAAACCGGCACTTGACTATCGACTTCAGAACTCAGCCATGGGAGTGGATTCCAATGTAAGTTGTTAAAAACGTTAGAAAATGTCCCCTCTTGATAGGTGATGCCGGGATACTGCGGTTCTTCGATATTTATGTCGAAGAAAGTATCAAGATCCAGCCAGCTATAAGTGTCATTGTCGCGTCGCGTTTCCAACCGATTGCGGACACCCAGCCTCAAAATCGTCCAATCGGTGATGGAATCTATGCTGTTAAATGAAGACAAATCCAATGGGGCAAGTTGAGTCGATGGATTGATGCGATCGAACTGAAGGATATTGTTCGGATTCTGGCCCGTATAAACATACGAAAAATCCATATAGGGCTGCACGACATGCCTCAAACCGTCAAACCCAAAATTCCGTGACTCAATATCATCAAAAACCTTGGAAAACTTGAATGAGGACTCAAATCCTGCCGTAATCACGGGGCGGAAAATCGGTCCTCCTTTTACAATGGGAGAGGCGGTTCCGCTAGTGGTTGCGACTCCATTAGTCGTGGCTGGGTCAAATATGGTATCGTTGCTATTGCCGGTGGAGGAATAAAAGGTCCCGCGTAAACCGACGCGGGGAGTGATTGAGAGCCAGCCAAAATAGGTCTTGGGATAGAGAAACTGGACGAATGCATCAGCCCTGGTAGTGTTGTAATCAGGGAAACCTGAGCCATCCGGAAAGTCGCGCCGCAGGTTGGCTATACTACTTTCTCCTTCATAGAAAATCGGCGTGTCGAGGAGCGATTGCCGTTTGAGGTCAAACGCAACCTCTGGTAATCGCTCTGTTGATTCGAAGAAATTGTTCAATTGTGCGCGCGCGATCCCGGTGATTGCGTAGTCTTCGTCCCACTTCGTTAGCGAAACGACATTATCCGGCTGCGGATTCACTTGATACTCGCTGGGTACGTAATCCTGCAAAAATAACGCGTCGCTGAGTTTGGTGATGTCGATGCTGGCGTAGATATCGTCAGTAAAATAGGCGCGTTCTTCCAGTGACAGCCGGTAGCGTTGTTGGCCGATGGGGCCGCGGGCGTAGCTTGTATCGTTCTCTTCGGGATGCGTGTCATCGGCATAGTAACTGATAAATTTTCCCCAGCTTTCATCGTCCTTCCCATATTTAAATAACGCGTCAAACCCGACCGCGACTCCGCGCAGAGAGCGCAGATCAAGGTGAAGCTTTCCAGTCATTTCATCGGAAATCGGGAAGGTATACGTGGACAGCAGGAAGGCCCCCCAGAGACTTTCATAGCCGGGCCGCATTACGAAGCCTGAATCCCTTTGCAGCGACTGGTAAAGATACGGATACCAAAAAACCGGCGTCTTTCCCAGATAGACTGTCACATTGCTGAATACGATCCGGTCATGCTGGTAAATGCGGACGGTTTTTGCCTTGAGGTAGTAATCGGGTTTTGATGAATCGCTCGTTGTCATGATCGCATCGTGCGCCTCAAACGCTTTTGGACCGATGGTATTCAGATAGTCGGAGGTGAATTTGAAGGGATTGGAATCGCCGTGAAAATCCGCTGCTTTCAAGACCTTTGTTTCCAGATTATAAACCGCGCGATCGCCCACAAGGAGGCGACCGTCTCCGTAGATGCGCACATTCCCCTTTACGAGTACTTCGCGGGAGTCGGGATTGTATTGCGCATAGTCGCAATAGATTGTGGTTGTGCCGTAACGGATGACTACATTGTCTTGTCCCACGGCAAGACCACCTTCAAAACTGGTCTGGTCTGCGTTGATTTCTACGGGCTTGTCGCCGAAATTTTCCAGTTGTGCTTTCGCGAAGGGCGACAAAAGCAACAGCAACAGGGAGATGATCAACCACTTCTTCATTAGCGCGGGGTGAAAGTAGCCAAGCGGTTATGGCCTTGCCAAGTGAAAAGAGAGGTTTTTATCACTGTGTTGATGGACTTCGCTTGAATCGTGAGAAGAAACTCGGTTTTGCATGTTGGAAACGGTTTTCCGGTTTATCAGGGCCGCACCCATGGTTCATGCGTTTTGCCGCCTGCTTAACAAATCGATGGGTGTCAAAACTCCTTGGAGTTTTCCCTCGGTATTCACCACAAGCACCTTGTTTTTTCCGCTGCGGCAGAAACGCTCCACTACTTCAGGAATTGGTGTTTCCGGGCGGACGGTGGGAAGCTGAACGATGTAAACATCCTTTAATACCGTATCCTGTGTGACACTGCCGCCTTTGATTGCATCGAGCAGATCGCTTTCCTGAATCACGCCGGGAGGCTTGCCATCGTCGTCCAGCAGGGGAATGGAGCGGTAGGGGTGACCGGAGAAGGTCTTCAGCGCTTCAGCTACAGTAGCTGCTGCTTTTACGCTGATCACGTTGGTGGACATTAAATCCATTGCCTTCAGATTGCGTAATTCCGGTGGCATTGTGGCCACCATCGCCTCCACCTGCTGCCGGGTGGAGTATTGGTTGGAGGAGGTTTCGAAGAAATGATGGATCGAGCTGCTGGCCGACGAGATGCTCTCAAAAACTTTTGCATCGAGCATCACGAGCGTGCTTGGCTCTGCGGCGGTTGCGGAAAATCGCCAGATGTGGTCGTGGAGGAGGGCGCGCTCCCCGAAGTGTTCGCCGGCGCTTACGGATTTGACCACGCCATGTTCGTCCAGAAGGTCGATACGTCCCGATTTTACGATGTAGAACGAGAGCGCAGGCTCGCCGGAATGAAAAAGCTCGTCGCCTTTTGCAAGATGCATTTCCTGCAGAACTTCGGTCGGTTTTGATATCAGGAGCGTGATGTCACGCGGAAAGAAAAGATCGAGTGTCCAGTCGATGGTCACGCGTAATTTGCGTTCAAGTCCCGGGAGTTTCACCAGGTAAATAGTCCGCCACATCCACCATGCGATCAGGCCGGAAAATTTCATGCCGAAGATTTCCGCCACTGCCGAATGGTGACCGATCGAAGCCAGTTCACCGAGCCCTTTGAATTTGAAGGTCTTGAGTGTTTGCTTTCTGAGCCACCTGGCAATGTTCTTGCCCAGCAGCACTCCCTCGCGATAAGCAAATTGGGCGGTGGGCGGACAATATTCACCGGTTTTGCCGCCATAGAGAGGAATCGCTGCACAATCCCCGGCCACCCAAACGCGGTCCTGGTTTTTTGCCCGCAGGTTTTCATCGCTGACGAAGCGCCCCTTGAATGCTTCGAAATTGTGTTTCTTGCAAAGATCGGTGATGAGCGGGTGGGGGGCATTGCCTACCGTGGTGACGACAGTATGGCTTTCGATTACACGACCGTCATCGAGAAAAACCTTGCTCGCAGTCATAGCGGTTACGCGTGCGTTAAGGATGATTTCCACCCCGCGCTCCTGAAGGTTTTTTTCGCAGTAGGCACCCAAGGTTTCGCTGATCTCCGGCAGCAGATGTTTGCCGCTGTGGATGAGGATGACCTTGTATTCTGAGCGGGCGATCCGGGGATAAAGATAATTGATGCCCCGGACCAGATCGAGGATCTGGCCGGCTGTTTCCACTCCAGAATAGCCGCCACCCACGACCACAAAGGTCAGCAGACGCTTCATGGCATTGGCGTCGGGCTGGAAATTCGCTTCTTCGAAACGGTCGATGATCGTACTGCGCAGTTCCAGCGCATCGCCGACATTTTTCATGAGAAAAGCGTGCTCAGGCATGCCCGGCACACGGCTTAAATCCACGACACCACCCAACGCGAGGACAAGATGGCTGAATTTGACGTCGGCATTTTTTGTAAAATGCCCGGCGTCGAGTACCAGATGCCGGTTCATCAGGTCAATCTCCTTGATTTTGCCGCGGAGCACAGTGACTTCCCCGCAAATACGCCGGATCGGGTTCACGATGTGCTGTGGAGATAGAGAGGAACCGCACACTTCCGCCAGCATCGGCTGGAAGAGCATGAAATTCTGGTCTGCGACCAAGGCGACTTTTGTACGGCTGATGGGGCCAAGCTCCTTTGCAAGGGACTTGGCGCAATAGACACCTGCGAAGCCGCCCCCAGCAATCACGACCTCGAACTTCAGTGATTGATTATCCCTGTTCACATGCGCTTTTTCACATGACTTTCCTAGAAAGGAAAGTGCGAATATGACGCCAGTACGTTATTTTTTGATTTATACCGTCTCGATCCTGACGGGCGGAATTAATCGCCATAACCCAGAGGGTTTGCCACATGCCAGGCCCAAGCACTCTCAACAATTTTGTCGATGGACTGGAATTTCGGCTTCCAGGCCAGTTCACGCTGGATTTTTTCCGAGGCGGCGATGAGCTTTGGCGGGTCGCCCGGGCGGCGCGGCTTGTCGATTACAGGAATAGTTTTACCCGTGATTTTTTCGCAGGCAGAAATGACTTCGCGCACGCTCGTGCCACCACCTGTACCAAGATTGTAGTAGGCACTTTCTTTCACGCCAAGCGCCAGGATGTGCGCCTGGGCGAGATCGATGATATGGATGTAATCGCGGATGCAGGTGCCGTCCTCCGTGGGGTAATCGGTGCCATAAACCTCCACATGCGGTTTCTGTCCGAGGGCAACTTTCAGGATGTTCGGGATGAGATGCGTTTCGATGCGGTGATCCTCACCGAAGCGGCCCGAGGCTCCCGCCGCGTTGAAGTAACGGAGCGCCACGAATTTAAGGCCGTGGACTTCATCGTACCAGCGCAGGACTTTTTCAAACATCAGCTTCGATTCGCCATAGGGATTGATCGGGCGCTGCGGCAGCGTCTCATCGATCGGCACACGATCCGGCGGACCGAAAGTCGCGCAGGTCGAGGAGAATACGAACTTCTTGCAACCCACAGCCATCATGGCATCCAGCAGGTTGATGCCGCCATAAACATTGTTCCGGAAATATTTCGAGGGGTTCTCCATCGACTCGCCGACGAGCGCGTTTGCGGCGAAGTGCATTACTGCTTCGGGGCGCACTTTTCCCAGTGCGTCCTCGATGTCGCAACGGTTCTGGAGATCGCCGGTGATCAGCGCTGCGCGGTCGTCGATGGCTTTGCGGTGGCCCTCCGTGAAATTATCAAAAACAGTGACTTCGTGGCCCTGGTTGATGAGTTGCTCGACGCAAATACTTCCGATATAGCCGGCTCCGCCGGTGACAAGAATTTTCATGAATGACTACTATTGATATTTACCGTCCGTCGTTAAATCAACGGATAAATCAGGTTTGCTCGCGCAGGTCGGCTAGCATGGAACGGACGTGGTGGACGTGTTCGCGGGGGGAGAGCACCTGCAAACTTTTCGCCGGAGAGCCCCAGCGAAGGATCTTGATTTCTACGTGACGCACACCCCAGTTTCGCATCTCACGGCGCGAGCTTTTGTAGAGGTCGATGGTCTCCTTGCCGACGAGGGCCGAGCCGTAATCGCAGATTTCGTAAACCTCCTTGGTTTTCACGATTTCAAACTTTGTGCCGAGGGGAAACCGCGACCAATCAGAGGCGGCGCTTTTGACTTTGCCCTTGGAATTTGTGCCGCAAAGGCGGGTGCCGCAGGCGCTGTGGCCTCCGCCTGGTTCCGTCTGGGTGTAGGCGGTGGTGCGCACGGTCTGGACACTGCCCACGGCGGTTTCGCAACTGTGAGCTTTTTGCTTCGTCGAGGCGGTTGGTTGCCGGGTTGCGCAGCCGGAAAGGAGGAGCATGGTGGGCAGGGTGAGGGGCAGGATTCTTCTCAACATTGTTTACCTCCGGTTAAAATGCGGCCTCCTTTGTTAGCCGGAGGCAGGGAGCTCGGCAACCCCAAACGGCTTACCCCAAATGGCAGGGGTGCGGGATAGCTGACGGTTGGCAAGGGTTGGCAAGGGTTGGCAAGGGTTGGCAAGGGTTGGCAAGGGTTGGCAAGGGTTGATTAGCCCTGTCAAACTGATTCGTGCTAATTGATAATCAAGATTACTGAGAGTCAATTGGCCTTCGGGGGGTAATCGCAGCGGAAGATGGCGTCGGGCTGGACTTTGGCCCCGCAATCCCAGTGCCAGATGAAGAGTGCCTTGCGCGTGGGAGAATAGACTACGCCTGCGGGCTGGACCGGCAACGGGTCGCCGAACTGTTTCCATGTGGTTCCCTTATCCGGGGATATTTTGACGCATTTTTCGCCCACGGCGCAGAGTTTGCCATCGGGGAGCTCGATGATTGCGGTGCCTTTGATCACGCCGTAGCCGCACGCCTGCTCCCAGGTTTTTCCCTGGTCGTGGCTGCGGATCACGCCCTTGTCCCATATCAGTTCCCAGTAGATGGTGCCATCGGAGGCAAGGAGCGGTGCGCCGCTGGCTTCCAATGTAGAGACGGATTGCCATGTGGCCCCGCCATCGGTCGTGCGATAGACTCCGCCGGTGCCCCTGCCCCAACCAGAGGCATTTACCAGATACGTGTCCTGCTCGAGGAGCAGGGGATTTGAGGAGAATTTCGTCCCTGCCGGCAAATTCAACCCGATATTGGTCCAGTTCTGACCGCCATCAGTGGATTTCCAGAGCTTCTGGCTCTGTTCATGGCCACCCGCCAGCATGGTGAGACGTTTGGGATCGGAAAAATCAACGCTGATGTAGTCGTTGTGTCCGATTTTTCCGAGATGCTGGAACGTTTTTCCACCATCGGTGGTTTTGTAAACGCCGGGGCCGTTGTAGATGCCGCTCTCGTAGAAAATATCGGGGTTTACAGGGTCATACAGGATCCGCGAAGGCCGGTTGACGATGGAATCGGAACCTGCGTCCTTCCCGATCGCCGTCCAGGTCGCGCCGTCATCGGCCGATTTCCATAATCCCTGCTTCGCGATGCCGGCGATGACGACATCCCTGCCGGGCACGACTGAAAGCAGACACAGATTTCCGCATTCGGAGGGCATATTGGCCAGATTACCCGTGGCGTTTTCCCATGCCGCCGAGACGGATGAAGTCGCGCCACCCAGCAAGATTCCTGAAAGGAAAATGCCAGCCGTGAAGGTTTTTGCGAGGCCGGCAAACCGGCTGCCGTGTTTTTGATTGATGGATGTTTGGGGGGAGGATGCTCTTTTGTACATGGGATGCATGTTGTTTACGGGTTAAATGGAACGAACCCGGCGGGAGTAAGGGGGAACTTGAGCCATGCAAACCGCCACCAGCGTGGAAGCCCCTTATTGTAAAACGATTGCCCATCGTCAAGAGCATTGTGGAATCTTTGCCGGAAGCACGGGTGTCTTCCCAACCCTTCCAACCCTATCGATTAAAGACCGTCCGGGTCGCCGGGGAGATGGAGTTTCCAGGTGACGAACTGGACATTGGGCAACGGCTCCGTGTTGCCGGGGAGCGGGCCGGAAAAGGGGAGAAGTTTGCCATAGAGGCGGAGTTTTTTGTGCTGTTCCGCCGCTTCCATATACATCGGGAAGAGCGAGGCTGCGGATTCCTTCGTGGCCCGCAGCAGGAGGACATTTCCAAGCGGATTGCCTTGCACCGGCCTGTCGGCCCGGAAGAAAAGCGTATTGTTCCGGCCGAACACCTCGCCGGTGATCCACATTTCTGATCCGGTTTTGCCGGTCTCCTCATATTTAAACCTGATTTCCACCGGGATCAGGTTATCCGCGCTTTTTACAGCCGTCTGATAAGAACTCAGCAACAGGTTCCCATCCTTGCCATCCTTGTTTTTGATGAATGTATATCGCGGATTGACGTGATCCGGAGCAGGATTCAAGGAGGCTAATTCATACGTGAACAATTCATAGTCCCCCTTTGCCGCCTGATTGATGAGTTTCCAAACAACGCCAACCTGCGTTTCGTCCGGTACTGCGAATGGCGAACTGGCAATATCGGCCAGCGTATTCAATTGCTCGATGGTGTGAGGATCAACCGTGCCACCCATTTGACCCGCCGCATCCAGTTTCACCCAATCCTTGCCGTTCAGGCGCACATAGGCTTGATCCGTCCTAAAGATTTTTTCCAGGTCCGGATGGCGTTCATACCGGTAGCGATCATATTGATCCTGAGCGACATTCAACGACACCTCCGCGACCAGAACGCTTTTCTCAGTGACAGTTCCGGTGAATTTGAGGTCGTCAGGAGCCAGATCCGGATTCTGCGCAAGGACCCGATGCGACAAGAGCAGAACGCCGCACAGGATGATCAACCACTGCGGCTTTTTCTGAATCACGTCCATCAATTCGTATTCAATCGGATTCTGTGTGGAACTGCGAGCATCAATGAGCACTGATGACTCACCGCACTTCCGTACACCCATGCTCTAATGACCGTTAACGCCGGGATAAATTGTTCCGGTTGGACGAGGTGCAGCCGCTTTTTTTGGCTGTCTGTCCGGGTTGGCGTGATAAGCGACATCAAAGCTGAACAGGTTTTTCACCTGACCGATGTTTGCCATGGCGTAATCGTTGGGCGGGTTTGTCGCATCTGCCCATGGATAATGGTTGATATATCCGGCGGCGATCAACCGGTCGTAAAAGGGCTGGGCAAGTGCCTTCAATTGGCCAAGGTTCAACGGAGCGTAGTCGTTTGTATTTGAAGTTGTGCCGGAAAGCGTGACGGCGAGTTGAGTCAGCGTAGTTCCGGCTCCGCCGGGGAGATTTGCATTCAATTCGGCCACGGCCGCCATGGCGATATTCTTTAATTGTCCCTGGTTCACCGCTGCATAATCGTTGGCGGGGCGGGGATTGCTTGTTGCCGGGTCAATGCTGATCACGTTCCGGCTAGTCCACCACGCCGGGGCGCCTGCCATGAGCGGGACCGTTGAGAGGCAGACAAAGGCGAAAAGGGCTATGATGCGAATCGAAGCCATGTTTATTTGGGCTGGGCGCCGGCTGTGAAGCTGCCCATCGAGAGATCGCCCTGCTGCGGGATGAGGACCAACTGGTTCGTCCCTGTGGATACAATTGTGGTGGCAGTGCCGCTGGTCACTGCCGAGCCGGTGACGATGAGACCGCCGTTACTGATCTTGTTCGGGCTCAACGATGTGCCGCTCAGGAGGAGTTGTCCCTTCACGCAAAGCGATCCTCCTGTGGCTCCAAT